>ENA-OQLI01001118-OQLI01001118.1-human-gut-metagenome-genome-assembly--contig:-NODE-1118-length-22304-cov-3.972990_pt1 | contig 22304 bp, 26 predicted proteins | sample MGYA00242805_ERZ504812 | MGnify/ENA primary metagenome ERZ504812 (study PRJEB26092, sample SAMD00036430) | human gut metagenome | host: Homo sapiens | study: EMG produced TPA metagenomics assembly of... | reverse complement strand
GCCTGCGATGGAAGCGTCAAAGTTGATGCCCTTGGTGTCGTGCAGGGTCTGGATCGCCTTGATGTTCTCGGCAGAGTCGGCGGTGTACTTGGTGTGGGCTGCATCGGTAAAGGTGCCGCCGTACATGTTGTTGATGATGGCGCGGGTGCCCTGGTCGCCGCCCTGACCTGCGCAGTAGATGGCTGCAACGTTCTCGTAACCGCCGTTGTACAGGGCGTCAACGGTCTTCAGGAAGCCGTCGGTGCTCCAGGTATGCTTGTCAATATCAATGTACTGGTCAGCGCCCACTTCCTTGACCTTGGTCATGTTCACGGCCATGCAGTGTGCGGTCATGCACAGGGGATACTCGTAGTAGTTGCCGGCAGTGTCCTTGCAGGCGGACTCAACGGACTCGTAGATGTCCTTCTTGGCATCGTCGGTCCACAGGTCGTTCAGCGGAGCCATAACGCCCTTTGCGCCCCAGTTTGCAACCAGACGCTCGGGACCTTCCATGATCAGATCAGGTGCGCTGCCGCCCTCGATGGCGGTGTTCACCTGATCGTCGCCGTTGGTGTAGTCCAGATACTCCACAGTGACCTTGATGTCAGGATACTTTGCGTTGAAGCTGGAAACCAGACCCTGAACGGTCTCGTCATTGCCCCAGCCGCCGATGGGGTATGTCCCCAGCTTGTTGCTGGTGGAAGAAGCAGCTGCGCTTGCAGCGGTAGAACCTGCGGTGGAAGCAGCAGTGCTGGTGCTTGCAGAAGAGCCGCCGCATGCGGCCAGAGCGCCGGCTGCGCCCAGAATGCCAGCGGCCTTCAGGAACGAACGGCGGGAAATGCAGTTTTTCATAGTAGTTTCTCCTTCGCATTCAAGATGCTTCACGTTGTTGGCGGCCTGCCGTGCCAGCGGCCGCTCTTGATGGCTCCATTATAGAAAAATATTTTCATTTTGTCCATTCATGGTTTTCATAAATTTTCAGAATGACAGTGTACATTGTGCACAAAAGCGTGGGATATATGTTGAAATGCAAAGAAAACCTTGCTTTACTCTTCTGAAATTATTACAGAATAGTACAAACCCACAAAAACGATAGTGAAAATGTTTTTCTAAACAAAAATGCAAAATTGAAAGATATTTTCACAAAATGGCCGGTTTTTCCGCCAAAACTGTGTGCTCTGCACAGAACTGCGAGCCAAAATGTGGGCAATGCGTCTCTTGCGAAGCGGGGACGATTCTTTTATACTTTTTATAAAGGTGAATGAAACGGTCGGCAGCTGATCCGGGTCGGTGAACTGCTGCGCCGGAAAAGAGGAAAAAGAAAAATGGCAACGAATTTTTGGGAGCTGCTGCAGCAGCATCAGGGCGACCTGACAAAATCGGGCCGCACCGTGGCGGACTATCTTGTGCAGCACGCGGCAGAGGCACAGTATCTGTCCATCTCCTCGCTGGCAAAGGAGTGCTGTGTGGCAGAGGCAACGGTGTTCCGCTTCTGCCGGGCGCTGGGGTTTGAGGGCTATCATGAAATGCGCATTGCGCTGGCGCAGGCCAACGCCACCGGTGCACTGGTCAACCAGCATGTGCCGGAGCCGGATGCCGACACGGCAACTTTGTGCGAGCACGCCAGCGCCCTGCTGATGACTACTATCAACGGCACCCAAAACAATCTTTCGCCGGAGGCGGTGGACAAGGCTTCGGAGCTGATGCACAAGGCCCGGCAGGTGTACTGCCTTGGTCAGGGCGGCAGCATGTATATTGCAAATGATATCTGCGCCCGCTTTGCCTGCATCTCCACCAAGTTCCGCACGGCAGGCGACAGCCATATGCAGCTGATTACGGCCAGCCTGATGACCCCGGAGGATGTGGTGCTGTTCGTTTCCTATTCCGGCGCTACCCGCGATATGCTGGAAACGCTGCGCGCGGCCAAGGCGGCGGGCGCAAAGATCATTCTGCTCACCCATTATGAGGATTCGCCCGGCGCAAAGCTGGCGGATATCGTGCTGCTGTGTGGTGCGCAGGAAAGCCCGCTGGACTCCGGCAACATCCCGGTCAAGGTGGCGCTGCTGTATGTGGCTGAAGTGCTGGTGCTGCGCTACACCATGGACGACCCCGAAAATGCCAACGCCGCACAGGATCGCACCAGTGAAGCACTGGCGGTCAAAATGCTGTAAAAATATTGCCCGCAAGGCCCCCGCAGATCCCGTGTTCTGTGGGGGCCTTGGCATATCCGGCAAAGGGTGCGTAAAATCTGTTTCTGATCTTTTTCAAAAAAAAATAGACATCATCTTTTCGATGAAGTCTATTTTTCTTTAGCCTCTTAACTTAACGGCATTGGGCGAATGCCTGATGGGCTTTTATGCCGGTGGTGAGGGTCTCCCGCGCACTGAGCAACAGCCCGCAGGGCTGATTGCTCCCCTGCTGTGCAGGGTCGTGCTGTTCGACCCGCTCACACGCCGCAGATAAAAAGAAAGCCCCCCAGACAAGCTGGAGGGCTTCCTTTTTATGCCGGTGGTGGGGGTCGAACCCACACGTGTTATTAGCACAAGGGATTTTGAGTTTTTATCCGCATCTTTCATCTGGTGTCATCCAGTGATATCTAGTGATATCTGGTTCCCACTGTGCAAAGGCAAAATTCACGCCTCAACGAATAATATTTTGAAATATCCACGATTTTTCGATGCGTTTTTCCTCTACTCTGTTTTTTCGGTTTGGACCGCCCAAATGGAAATTGGAGGGATGTTCAGGAGGGATGCAGGGCAAAACGCTCCTCTGCTTAGGCACAAAACGAAAGGAAAGTCAAGGATAATGAATCAAAATCAAGCAAAAGAGTATTATAAAAAATTATTTGTGAACTATCCTGATGTGCTGTCTGTCGAAGAAGCAACAACTTTACTCGGTTTCAAAAGCCAGACTGCCATCATCAGAAGAATCCATCAACATAGAATTCGCTGCCTGAAAGTCGGACGATCTTTTATGATCCCGAAAGAATATCTCATCGACTATCTTTTGGATAGCTAAATTATACAGCCATTATATTACATAGCGCACCACTTTTCAATAAGAAAAGAGTGCGCTTTTTATTTTCAAACGAAAGGCGGTCGATTTTTTGAACACAAGCTGGAGCAAAACGTTGAAAAAGCCACATGACCCTTGACTACTTCTACGGACAAGCCGGAGAGCTGTTCTCCTTCTACCGCATTCCAAAGGCTCTTTTTCAGGAGCCACGGTTCCAGAGCCTGTCAACCGATGCCAAGACCCTGTACGGTATCCTGCTGGACCGCATGAGCCTGTCCGTGAAAAACGGCTGGCTGGACGAGCAGAACCGGGTGTTCATTATCTTCACGATAGAGGATGTCAAGAGGGCGTTGTGTTGCGCAGACAACAAAGCGACCAAGCTGCTCCGGGAACTCGAAAAGTTTGGTCTGATTGAACGAAAACGCAGAGGTTTGGGAAAGCCAAGTTTGGTGTATGTGAAGAACTTTTCGGCAGAATCGTCAAAATCAATATTCCAGAATCGTGATTTTCACGATTCTGGAGGCTTCAAAAGCACAAGTCAAGACCCTGCAAAATCACGATGTAATAAGACTGATGAAAATAATACTGAAAAGAGTGAAACGTATCCTTTCTATTCAGAAGAAGCAGATGAGATGAGCAAACGCGAACAACTGAAAGAGTACTTTTCTCAGTCTTTGGAGGTAGAACTTCTACTCCGTCTTTGCCCGGACGATGAGGATCTGCCCAATATGTAATCACTTATTCTAATGTAAAGGTTTCATCCAAAACGGGCACACTGACGATTCAGAATAGGAATGATTTTGAAATTGTAGTGCATTTGCTCTGCGAAGGCGAGCAGGAAATCGTATCCGGCAATATTCCTGCGGGAAGCTGCTACTCTTTTGCGAATGTTACGGACAAAGAATATACCGTAGGTATTCATGCGGATGTTGATGCGGCCACCAACATTAAAGTAATTGTATACGATGGAAAAGACACAGAGCCATATACAAATTGATAAGTCGGTGCTTGCGGGGGTGCATCTATTTGAAAAAGTATGCACGATGAAAGAAAAGCGGGATGAAACCATCATCCTGCGTCTGAGCAAAACTGAAAAGAACCGCATCTATGAAAAGATGTTCAGCATGGGCATCCGTAGCCTAAGTGCCTACATCCGTAAAATGGCATTGGATGGCTACTGCTTGAACCTTGACCTTCCGCAGCTGCGCCGAATGGCTTATCTGCTCCAGAATTGCAGCAGCAATCTGAATCAGGTCGCCAAACGCGCCAACGAAAGCAACAAAATCTACTCTGCCGATCTTGATGATCTACGCACCCGACTGGATGAACTGATTTCCATCGGCAGGCAGATTCTTTCCAAGCTGGCTGAACTTTAACCATTAAAATAAATCCGCAGTTGAAAGGCTGCGGGGTACATAACAGTTGACATCCTTGCAATGCAGCAGCTGATACCTTTATAATAAGGGCGAACAGAAAGAGGGCGAACAGAAAGGAAGTGCCTGATATGATGTCTATCCTGAAGAAAATCGTTCTTTTCCCGATTTCTCTCTTTGTGGCGTTTCTAGCTCTGATGGCAAGGTGGCTGCTAACCCTGTCCAGCTATGTAGTTGCTCCGCTGATGCTCTACATCTTCGGCTGCGGCATCTACACCGCCCACCGCCAGACTTGGGATCAGTTTTTTATCCTGCTGGTGGCCGAGTTCATCTGCTTTATTCTCTTTTTCGGTGCAACTGCCATCACCGAGGGCATCGGGCGGTTCAGCGAGTGGCTTTCCGAACTGTAAGAAATATTTTCAATCTTTTGCCGCCTTCGGGCGGCATTTTTTCTTTTATAGGGGGGTGATTTAGGATGGCCGCAACACGGCTGATCGCGCTGCACAAAAATAAGGGCAAGTCCGTTGCAGCCTGCCTGAAAAGCCGCACGGACTATGTGCAGAATCCCGACAAGACCGAGCAGGGCGAACTGGTCAGTAGTTACGAGTGCAGCCCCTTAACGGTCGATGAGGAATTTATGTTGTCCAAACGGCAGTACGAACTTGTCACTGGACGCAGACAGAAAAGTGATGTGATTGCCTACCAGATTCGTCAGTCTTTCAAACCTGGTGAGATCACCGCCGAAGAAGCCAACAAGGTTGGCTATGAACTGGCAATGCGCTTTACCAAGGGAAAATATGCTTTTATTGTCGCCACCCACACAGACCGGGAACACATCCATAACCATATCGTTTACAATTCCACCGCCCTAGATGGCACCCGAAAATTCCGGGATTTTTTATTGTCCGGGCTGGCTGTGCAACGGTTGAGCGACCTGATTTGCTTAGAGCATCAGCTCTCCGTCATTGAGATAAAACCCTATCGGGAGCGGCAGAAGCGCACACTCTATCCACCCAAAGAAAGCAATCGTGACCGTCTATGCGGCGTGATCGACAACATTCTGGCGGAAAAGCCCAAAGACTACGAAGATTTCCTGCAAAAACTGGGGCAGCAGGGATACGAGGTCAAGCGCGGAAAGTACACTTCTGTCAAGGGCGCACGGCAGAAACGATTCATCCGGTTCCGCACTTTGGGCGCAGGATATAGTGAAGAAGAACTGAAATCGGTTATCTCTGGCGAAGCCGAACACCATCCCCGGCAAAAGCAGAACCGCATCGTACCGGAGCAAAAATTTCAGATGCTGGTGGATATTCAGGCAAAGCTGGCTGATAGAAAGAGTATGGGGTATGCGTGTTGCATTATCTTTGGCTAAAAATCAGAATTAAAAAGTGGTCCTCTATTTACAACTGTTGCAAATAGAGGACCACCGCTGTGAATTAAGGCGACAATGAGTTGTTTAGTAAAACCATCGAATTGGAAAAACTTTTCGCTGAAAAAGAAAGCTGAAAAACTTTTCTTTTCAAAAGTTCTTCTATGCGTTTCATGATAAACCAGTCACTTAATGGAACCGAGATTGCTTTTAATGTAGACGCCGTAAGTTCACCAATTGAAATTGGAACTGTTGATGCTGAACAAATGATTGTTTGATCAAAATAATCCGATTCAACACTTCTTACTTCGTTTGTACGCCAAATACGCAAAGGCTTGTTTTCTCTTAATAGCTTTTCCCACTTTTGAGCGTATTCGGCAATATCTTCTGAACTCAGTGTCTTTTCGGAAATTTGATCACCCTTAAATTCTAAAACTTTCTTCAAGTCTTCTGTTGATGCAAGTGAAATGTTTGCCGAGTGACGCTTTGCCGCACAGAAGCAGATATAATAAATACCACACCAGCATTCAGAAGTGTTCCTTACCCATATACGCAGTGATTTTTGATTCATCATAGCGTCTTGAATAATATCTTCTGTCGTATGATATTTTTCCCATAGCTTTTTTGCTTGACTTTTGCAGTCTGTGCAATATTCTGAAAGGCATTTTATAAATTGCTCACAACGGTAACAGGAATCACAGGGGTGTCGAAGATCACCCATTGAAAGCAAATAAGGAAACAGCTTCGCTTTTTCGATAATGCCTATGGCTGCTAACATATTAAGATCACTAGGCTCAAAAACAATTTCATACATAGCAATTTGTCATCACAAATTAGGAATTGTAACCTGCGTAGTTGCGCTCCACCAGATAGGCTCACTTGCACCAACTACTCCGAAATAGCAACCAACACTACAGTCGAGATAGGTTCCAGCATCATAAAAATCGTATGTATATGTAGTGTCGTAGATGCTTTGAGTTGGCACCAATTCACTGCGTTCAATAATTCCATGACCATATAGCCATTCGACGACTTTTCGAGAGATAGTACGCTCTAACATAAAATTTTCATTTATAAAGAAACAGACGGGCGTCCTCCTTGTATTGTCGGATAAACCGACTTTGTTTTTAAAATAATATTCGGCGACTTTTAAAAAGTGGTTATCCCTTTGGGTCAGCAACTAATACCGACTGAGGGCGGAAACTTCTTTCGTCATTTGCTTCGCAATTGCTACCTTTCCCTAAGGGAAAAGCTTGCGCTTTGTGCCATCTCAAAAGGTTTCCCATTTGTGAGGAAGCTGTCAGCCGTAGGCTGACTGAATGGGTCTTTGCCTCAGCAGCGGCATCTCAAAAACATGCTTAGTAAAAGGAACAACCACTTTTGAAAACAAAAAATCCCCTTTATATGCTATCATGCTTTAGCTAAAGCGTCAATATCTTTCGCCAATCTTGAAAACAATTGTGTGTACTGGTCGTATTTGCTTTCGCATTTATCGTCTATACGCTCGATGAGCCACTTTTCTATGCTGCATCCCGCGTAGCTTGTTCAAATTAGCTTTTTCTGTATCCAGTTTGACCAATTCTTAGAGTTTGGCTCGTAATTTTTGTTGCAGAGTTATTGCAATAGTACTTTCCAGTAACCTTTGTCAACTTATAATACGAACGATCGCCGGAGTCTTTAACAATATCATAATAAATTGTAGTATATCTGTCTACTGTGGATATTTCAACAAACCGTTAATCTTCCAGTCTGCCGTGGTCGCAGCCAAGTGAGAGGTAATGCTCAATTTCAGCACCTAGCACAAGCCGGGCATACTCCAAGGGCTTGTTGTAGAGCAGCCAGTCCAGTTCTGCCCGCTGCGCCGGAGTGTTGCTGTACTCGTCCTCTATGGCGATACAATCAATGGAAAGGGTGGTGCCATCTTCAAATCGGGCTTCCACCCGGTTGGTGTCCATGTTGTAGCGGCAGGAAAACACTTTTTGAGAGTGATTATTGGCTCATTCAGTTTTCCACAAAATACCATCCGGGAAGATCGCTCTGCCCACGCAGCGGAAGAAGCCGAACACCATGTTCCTCTTCGTACCCGTGGACAGGCATTGCTTTCCAATAACGTTTACTGCGGCCACTGTGGTGCAAGGCTCGCCCTGACGACCAGCCGGAAATGGCGTAAGCTCTCCGATGGTACTCTGGACGATACGCTCCGCATTCGCTACACCTGCTACGGAAAACTCCGCAAGCAGACGGATTGCACCGGGCAGACCGGCTACACTATGCACATTCTGGATGAGATCATCGACAAGATGGTTCGCCAGATTTTCTCCCGCTTGAGAGGTATCCCAAAAGAGCAGCTTATCACCAGCCGCTATGCGAAGGAAACTGCGGAGCGCAAGAACCATCTGCAAGCCCTTCAAGCAGAACGCGACAAGGCCGAAAAAGACTTGCTCGCCTTAAAAACTGAGATTCTGGCTGTAATCAAAGGGGAGAGTGCTTTTCCGAAAGACACTCTTGCCGAGATGATCGCAGCACAGGAAAAGAAGCACACGGAGTTGGAAACTCTGTGTGAAGAAGCCAGTGCAGAACTGGAGCGAAACGCTGAATTGATGGCAAATGTATCGCAGCTGTACGAAGAATTGATCTCTTACGCAGACCTGTACGATAGTGCCAGCTTTGAAGCAAAAAAAATGATCGTCAGCCAGCTTATCCGCAGGGTAGAAGTTTATCGCGGATACCAAATCCATGTGGACTTCAACTTTGATCTTGCACAGTATTTGGAGAATAGCGATGAACTTGCTTGCTGACAAACACAAAAAAACCGTTGACTTCGATTTGAAATCAACGGTTTTTGTAACTCTTATTTGAGCCAATGGTGGAGAATACCGGGATCGAACCGGTGACCTCTTGCATGCCATGCAAGCGCTCTCCCAGCTGAGCTAATCCCCCATAAAATCCAAGAAGCGAACCTCTTGGATGGAGTTTTTTGTTGGGAATTTGATTGTCGCAGGACTATCTGACTGGGGGTGTGTTTTGATACCAACCGGGCTCCCAGCTGAGCTAATCCCCCAGATGTTCGTGCCGTGCCTGACGACGTGACTTATTATATCAGCACATCCGGGAGTTGTCAACTGTTTTTTTGAAAAATTCTGCAGCAGTTTGTCTGCCAATGGAGATTTTTTTGAGATCGTCCTATCCTGCTCCATCCCTGCGCCGTTTTCCCACAGCCTGCTAAGTTTTTTATGCAAACAAAAACCCCGCACAAAACAATTGCTTGTCTTGTGCGGGGCCTCTCTAGCTCTTTTACCTGACACAACAAACGCTATGTCAAATCAAACTATCTATCCTATTCAGGAAAGATTAGTTATTAGAGAGTGGGCAGAGTGCCTTTCTTAGTTTCCAGACCGATGGAGCCGCTGCCCAGGGTGTAGATAGCGGACAGGCCGCCCAGGATCTGCATGCCAGCATTCAGAGCGCCAACAGCAAAGCCCCAGTTGCCGCCGAAGGTGTTGTAGCCCTTGTTGTAAGCCTTATCCAGATTCTTAACAGAGAAGCCGATCACATCGCCGGGAACGTAGTTGCCATCGAACAGCTGGCTCAGAATGGAGCTGGTGTACGCATCCAGGAAAGAGTTGCCAACGATCTTGATCACGTTAGCGGAAACGTTCTGCCAGTTCTCAGTCTTCATAGCAGGAGCCAGGACATCAACCAGGCTACCACCAACAACGTAGGTCATCTCGTTTTCTGCAACAGCAGAGAAGTTTGCAGGCATCATCATAATGAATTTCTCCCTTCAAATTTAGAAAGATATTTGCAAGCCATTTGTTTGGCTTACGTCCCTTACTAGGATGGCAATAATATACCACACTTTCCAGAAATGTTCAAGTACTTTTTTGAAAAAAATGTGAAAAATGTGATAGACTGTGAAAATCCGGTCTCAAAATTCTTACAGAAGCCGCTTTTTTGCACACAGCGACATGGTTTTTTGCAGAATTGGAAGATACTGGAATTTGAAAGGGATCGTGTATGAAAACCGTGATCTATCTGGACGAACTGCTGCTGACGAACTTTCTGGCCGCAGCAGCACTGCTTTTGGGCGCAGGGCTTTTGTGTGCGCGGCAGTGCAGCGGTCTGCGGCTGATGGCGGGCAGTGCGGCAGCGGCAGCGGCTTCGCTGGGCATTCTGCTGCCGGAGCTGCCCGGCCCTGCAGCTTTCCTTTATAAGGTGTTCACCTGCTGTGCCGCTGTAGCTGCGGCTTACGGCGTGCCGGGCCTGCGCAATTTTGTGCAGCTGTGTGTGTGGTATCTGCTGCTGAACCTGCTGCTGTGCGGAGCCGTGCTGCTGCCCGGAGTGCAAAGCGCAAATCTCTGCGTCTATCTGCCGCTGTCCCCGGGCCGGCTGCTGCTGTGCTGCGGTGCAGTGCTTGCCGTGCTGCGCGGCGTACTGTTCTGCTTTGGCCGTGCAGGCACCCGCTGCTTTGCCGCTGTGCTGGAGCTGGAAGGTGCAGCCCTCTCCGTACAGGCTTTCTGCGACACCGGCTTCTCAGTGCAGGACCCGCTGACCGGGCAGGCAGTGGTTCTGGTCTATTATCCTGCCGTGCGCAGCGCCCTGCCGCAGGAGCTGCGCACATTTCTGGACCGTTATTTTGCCTGCGGCACGGCACCGCCGCCGGAGCTGCGGGTGCGGCTGGTGCCCTGCACCACCATTGCCGGGCACTGCGTGCTGCCTGCCGTTCCGGCCAAGGCCCTGCGCACCAGCAAAGGCAGTGCAGCGGGCATTCTGGCCGCATTCTGCCGCCCGGAAACACAGCAGCCATGGACAGCTCTGCTTGGCAGCGAACTGGCCGTACAGCTGGGCATCCGCTGAGAAGCGCTTGATGCGATCGATATCTATAGATGTACAGGAGGGGTATTCATGTTTCATGTTCTGCACCGGTTCTGGCGTTGGCTCCTTGCACGGCTGGGCTATTGCGGCGGCGCACATTTTCTGGCGGGCGCGCCCAGCCTGCCCCCGCCCCTGACCCCGGAACAGGAAAAGGTCCTGCTCTCCCGTATGGCTGCAGGCGCTGCCGCTGCCCGGGACGACCTGACCACCCACAACCTGCGGCTGGTGGTGTATCTTGCCAAAAAGTACGAAAGCAGCGGTGTGCCTGCCGAGGACATGATCAGCATTGGCACCATCGGGCTGATCAAGGCGGTGAACACCTTCACGCCGGAGCGCAGCATCAAGCTGGCCACCTACGCCAGCCGCTGCATCGGCAATGAAATTCTGATGTACTTACGCAAAAGCTCCAACCGCCGTCAGGAAGCCAGCATCGACGAACCGCTGAACGTGGATGGCGACGGCAACGAGCTGCTGCTTTCTGATATTCTGGGCAGTGATGAGAACCAGATCAGCCAGCGGCTGGAGCAGGATGCGGAGCGCGCCGTTCTTCGCCGGGCCGTGGACAGCCTGTCCCCGCGGGAACGGCAGATCATGGAGCTGCGCTTTGGTCTAGCGGACGGCATTGAGCGCACCCAGAAGGAGGCCGCCGACGCACTGGGCATCAGCCAAAGCTACATTTCCCGGCTGGAAAAACGGATCATCCATACCTTAAAAGTACAATTGGAAAACGAGTGAGGTGAAAAAACGCGAACTGCCGCCCGCTGGGCTTGACAATCCACGCTGATTCGCGTATAATAAAGCTACAAAAGGCGCTGGCCCTGCAAACGGCTAGTTCCTTATCGGATTAGTCAAGAAAAGATGACCGCTCGGATTGGGACTCGAGGCGGTCATTTTTTCTTTTTGTCATCACTGTGAGAAACAGTCCATGTAATTTCAAACGTAACGTAGATCGCTCCGCCGAGAAGCGTGAGCAGAAGCACGACCTGTTCAAATGTCATGGTGCATCCCCCCTTTCCGCCCTTGGGCATCCGGGGAGAACGAGATCTTCAAGAAAAAATCGTCTTTAGCCGGCACCCAAGTACCGGTAAGGACTAGCCGCCTGCGTTTGTGGGCACAGCGCCTGATGGCGGCGTTGCCGCCGCAAATACAGCATATCATAGATCCGCACAAAAAACAATATTTTGCCGCGCTTTCCTGCCAAACGGGAAAGCGCACAGTTTTTTCCACGCATACAATGCCGCTGCGCATCCCATACTCCCGGTGAAGATCAAAACAGACCGGGGGCGTTTGGATGTACAACAAAGTGGAGCTGTGCGGCATGAACACTGCAAAGCTGCCTGTGCTGACCGAAGCCGAAAAACGGGAGCTGCTGGCCCGCGCCCACGCCGGTGATGCGGCAGCCCGGGAACAAATGGTGGAAGGCAACCTGCGGCTGGTGCTCAGCGTGGTGCAGCGGTTCGCCCAGCGCGGCGAAAATCTGGACGACCTGTTTCAGGTGGGGTGCATCGGGCTTATCAAGGCCATCGATCATTTTGACCCTGCCCAGCCGGTGCGCTTCTCCACCTACGGCGTGCCCATGATCATTGGCGAGATCCGGCGCTTTCTGCGGGACAACAATGCCCTGCGGGTGAGCCGCAGCCTGCGGGATACCGCCTACCGGGCCATGCAGAGCCGCGAAGCGCTGGAAAAGCAGCTGGGCCGCGAGCCGACCATGGACGAGATTGCCCAGAGCGCCGGGCTCACCCGCCGGGAAGTGACGGCGGCGCTGGAATCGGTGGTGGAGCCGATCAGTCTGGAAGAGCCGGTGTACACCGATGGCGGCGATGCGATGTATGTGATCGATCAGGTGCGGGACCCGGACGGCGAGGACAGCTGGATCAGCGGGCTGCAGTTCCGGCAGACCGTGGCCGGGCTGACCCCGCGGGAAAAGCGGATCATGGAGCTGCGCTACCTGCAGGGCAAGACTCAGATGGAGGTGGCGCAGGAGATCGGCATCAGTCAGGCACAGGTCAGCCGGTTGGAAAAAGGCGCACTGAGCCAGTTCCGCACCCGGGACTGAACCTAAAAAAGGCGGCACAGCTTCCGTTTTGTTCGGAAGTGTGCCGTCTTTTATCTGCGGCTGTATTTGCGCCGGGTGGCCGCACCGCCGCGCAGATGCCGCTCTGCCTTATTGCAGGCCAGAACCGCACGCACCTGCCGGAACAGCTCCGGCTGCAGCGTCCGCAGCCGCACCGCAACATCCTTGTGCACGGTGGACTTGCTGCACCCGAACACCGCTGCCGCCGCACGCACTGTGGCCCGGTTGGCCGCGATATATTCGCCCAGCTGTACCGCCCTCTGTTCGGGGTCTCCCTTCATATCCAGACTCCTCCCATTGTGAACTTATGGTACAGCCTATGCACAGGCCGGGGCAGATATGTTCCGCCGGGGCTTGACTTTTGCGCCGGACGCGCTATACTTTTGCATGGACATAAAAACAGGGGTGCCGAAAGGCTGAGATCCGCGTTTTGCGGAGTACCCTTTTACCTGACCGGACAATGCCGGCGTGGGAGTTTGCAGAACTGTCCGTTCTTTCACAAACCCCGTGCGCCTGCTGGAAAGCGGGCGCATTTTGTTTTTGTGTACTATTGTTCTGAGAAGAGGAATCCCTATGACCAAAACCTATTCCAAAACCCGCATTCTGGTGGAGGGTGCGCTGATGATCGCCCTGTCCACCGTTTTGAGCATGATCCAGATCCCGCTCATGCCCCACGGCGGTTCCATCACTCTGTTCAGCATGGTGCCCATTCTGGTAATGAGCTACCGCCACGGCGCAAAGTGGGGCATCATGACCGCTTTCGTCAACAGCCTGATCCAGTTTGTGCAGGGCCTTGGCAACCTGGCATACTGCCAGACCCTCACGGCACAGGTGGGCTGCGTGCTGCTGGACTACCTTCTGGCCTTCACGGTGCTGGGCTTTGCCTGCCTGATCGCAAAGCCTTTCCGCAGCCGCACCGTGGGTGTCGGTGTCAGCGCCTTTGTGGTGTGCCTGCTGCGCTTTTTGTGCAGCTTTCTGTCCGGTTACATCGTCTGGAAGGACTACGACTACGCTTTCAGCTGGATGACCGAGATCGGCTTTCCCGGCATCTCCAACATGAGCGTGGACGGTCTGTGCTGGCTGTACAGTGCCGTGTACAACGCCACCTACATGCTGCCCGAAGCCATTCTGACCACGGTCCTTGTGGTGATCCTGATCCGTGTCGCACCGCAGATCTTCGACACGCAGAACGCAAGAGCGTAAGTTTTTTCGCAGTCATTTTTCCCGCCGGGAAGGGCATTTCCCCGGCGGGAATTTTTTTTGCAGAAAATCCCAAAAAAGCTGTTGACAATCTGGCAAAGCGCTGGTATAATTACACCTGTCGTCAGGCACGGCACGAACATCTGGGGGATTAGCTCAGCTGGGAGAGCGCTTGCATGGCATGCAAGAGGTCACCGGTTCGATCCCGGTATTCTCCACCAGAAGGAAAAGCACCGCACGGAAACGTGTGGTGTTTTTTGTTGTTACCGACCAAAGGAGAAACTATGAGCTACGCGATCGTATTCAGCAGTAAAACAGGCAACACAAAATTATTGGCAGACACGCTGCACGCCTGTCTGCCACAGGAAAACTGCTGCTATTTTGGCACCCCGGACCCTGCTGCCATGGAAGCGGACGACCTCTATGTGGGCTTCTGGACAGACAAGGGAAACGCTGACGAAAGCACTTTGGACTTTTTGAAGCAGCTGCACGGCAAAAATATCTTCCTTTTTGGCACCGCCGGCTTTGGCGGCAGTGAGGAGTATTTCAACAAGATCCTGAAAAAGGTGGAGCGTTCACTGGACAGGAGCAACACGGTCTTCGGCCGTTATATGTGTCAGGGCAAGATGCCGCTTTCGGTACGCCAGCGGTATGAGGGCATGAAAAAGCAGCCGATCCATCTGCCCAATCTGGATGCGCTGATCGAGAATTTTGACAACGCCCTTTCTCACCCGGATGCAGAAGATCTGGAACGGTTAAAGCAGGCGGTAAAATGATCAAAAGGCAGCGGTTTTCCTCAAACAGAGGAAGCCGTTGCCTTTTTTGCTTAGCGGATGATCCTACGCTCCTGCCTGCGGCTCCGCGGTTCTTATCCCACGCTTCTTTTATAAAAGAACAGGTACTGCTGCACGATGCCTGCTTCCAGCCCGAACTGCGGGAACGGGTCCTGCCCGGCAAACTCGTCCCTGATGAGCCGTTCGATCCAGACATCCACCGGCACACGCCCCACACGGCCATAGCCGAACAGACACACGCAGTTTGCCACCTTTTTGCCCACACCGTCCAGTTCCATCAAACGGGCAAAAAGTGCTTCATCGGGCAGGGAAGCCAGCTTCTTCAGGTCCAGTGTGCCCTCTGCCGCCTGCTGCGCCGCATGCAGCACGTAGCGGGTGCGGTAGCCAAGACCGCACTCCTGCAGTGCCTGCTCCCCGGCACAGCAGAGCGCTTCTGCTGTCGGGAACGCATACACCGGCCCTTCGCTATCGCTGCCCAGCCGCTCGCCAAACCGCTCCGAAAGCAGCTCTACCGCCCTGCGGATAGCCGGGATGCTCTTTCGCTGCGAGATGATGAAGCTGACCAGCATCTCCCACTCATCCTGACGCAGCACCCGGATGCCCCGGCCATATTCCATGGCACGCTGCAGAAAGTCGTCCCGGCTGTCCAGCTTTCCGCGCAGGGCGGCATAGCTGCGGCCAAGGTCGAAGTAACCGTGCCAGAAGGTTTCCCATGCGCCCGGCTCACACCGCACCGTGTAGGTTCCGCTGCGCAGCGGTCTGAGGTAAAGCAGCTGTCTCCCGGAAACAAACCGATACCAGCCCTCCGCCTGCTTCCGGGGGCGAAAGCACTGGCCGCTTTCCAGAATTTTGTCCGGGTCGAAATCATCCCGGATCTGAACCGTTTTCTCTTCCAGCTCCATTGCCCCCATCACAGCTCCAGCTCCCGGTACACTTCGCCTTCCAGCGTTTTCCAAAGGAAAGTCTCCCCTTCCAGTGTCATATAGCTATGTGCACTCCCCTCCTTCGGGATGCTCACAGAACCGGGGTTCAGGTAGAGATTGCCTTCACCGAACTCTGTCCACGCCGGAATGTGGGTGTGGCCATGCAGCAGGACATCCCCCGGAGCCAGCGGCGGCAGTTTTTTCAGGTTGTGCACATGACCGTGGGTAGCGTAAACGAGCCGCCTGCCCACCGGCAGCACCGCATAGTCGGCCAGAATGGGAAAATCCAGCACCATCTGATCCACCTCAGCGTCACAGTTGCCCCGCACGCACAAAAGCGCCGGCTTCAGCCCGTTCAGGAGCGGGATGACCTCCTTCGGGGCATAGCCCTCCGGCAGGTCGTTGCGGGGGCCGTGATACAAAAGGTCCCCCAGCAAAAGCAGCCGGTCTGCTCTCTCCCGCTCAAACGCTTTGATCATTTTTTTGCAATAAAACGCCGACCCGTGCAGGTCGGATGCGATCATCCATTTCATGGCAGGATTCTCCTTATTTTATAAAGTATCTATTTTTATTTTAGCCTCCCGGTGAAAAATGGTCAAGTCTATAAAAGTCATACTTTATCTGTTTGACCTCTTGACATCTGCCGGAAGCCGTGTTATCCTACAGTTAATAAAATTCGTGTGGATTTTTACAGCAGTATGCTACTTTTCGCCACACAATGACTTCAAAAGAGCCATTGTGTGGCTTTTTTGCGTCTGCGTTTGTTTTCGAGCAGTCTCGCCCTGACGATTCCGCGGCTGCAGTAATTCATTTCTTTTCTCTACAGGAGCAATGCAAACACTATGAACGAGACCTTTATGAAAGAAAAACCGGTGCTGCCGCTGCTGGTATCCATGGCACTGCCGAACGTTATCTCCATGCTGGTGAACAGTCTGTACAACATTGTAGACAGCCTGTTTGTGGCCCGCATCAGCGAAGACGCCATGACTGCGTTGTCGCTGGTGTTCCCGATCCAGAATTTTGCCAACGCCATCGCCATCGGCTTCGGTATCGGCATCAATGCCATGATCGCACTGTACCTTGGCGCGGGCGACCACAAAAAGGCCGAGACTGCCGCCACCCACGGTATGGCGCTGAGCCTGATGCACGGCATTCTCATCACCATTGTCAGCATTGTCATCATGCCGGGCTTTTTGCGCCGGTTCACCAGCGACGCAGGCCTGATCGCATCCGGCATCACCTACTCCACCATCGTATTCCTGTTTGCCACCATCAACATGGCGGCACTGGCCTTTGAAAAGATGTTTCAGGCCGTGGGACGCATGAAGGTGACTATGGCGGCGCTGATCTTTGGCTGTGTGTGCAACATCCTTCTGGACCCCATCCTGATCTTCGGCCTTGGCCCGGTGCCTGCCATGGGCATTGCGGGTGCGGCCCTTGCCACCGGCATCGGCCAACTGCTGAGCCTGTGCGTTTACCTCTTCGTTTACGTCCGTACTGAGCTGCCTATCCGACTGCGCCGCAGCTGCCTGCGCCCGGATGCCGCACTGGACGGCAAACTGTATGCCATCGGCGTGCCGGCCATCCTCAATCTGGCCCTGCCCTCTCTGCTGGTCACCTTCCTGAACGGCCTGCTGGCGGGCTTTTCCCAGAGCTACGTGGTGGTGCTGGGCATTTACTACAAGCTGCAGACCTTCCTGTATCTGCCCGCCAACGGCATCGTGCAGGGTATGCGCCCGCTCATTGGCTACAATTACGGTGCCAAACAGCACGCCCGCGTGAAAAAGCTCTACGAACTCACCCTCATCATGAGTGCTGCCATCATGGCTGCGGGCACGGTCATTTGCCTGTTCGCTTCCCGCCCGCTGATGCAGCTGTTCACCTCCAACCCCGAAACCGTCGCCATCGGCCAGACTGCCCTGCGCATCATCTGTCTGGGCTTTGTGGTTTCTGCCGTATCCACCACCTCTTCCGGTGCACTGGAAGGCCTTGGCAAGGGCGCAGAATCGCTGGTCATCTCGCTGTGTCGCTACATCGTATTCATCATGCCGCTGGCCGCTGTGCTGTGCCATTTCCTTGGTGCCAACGGCGTGTGGCATGCATTCTGGATCACCGAAGTGCTGTCCGCCATCGTGGCTTACCCGGTGTACCGCAAGGCAGTTGGAAAGTGCTGAGCCTTCTTGAAAGCGCTGGACGGCGAAGGCCAAGTAAAATAAAATAGTTTCAAGCAATTGAGGGAGAGTTTGCCAAAAACCCTCCCTCTTTTTTGTGCATTTTATTTGACAGTGCGCAAAAACTGCGGTAAAATAAGATGTTTGTTTTCCGGCATTTCGGCTGGAAAAGCGCAATTTAACAGAGGATGTGGGAAAAATATGATCGAGACGATCACGGCCGTCAATCAGGCGGTCAACCAATTCATCTGGGGCGTGCCCGCCATGGTGTGCATCATCGGCGTGGGCCTGCTCCTGAGCGTTCGCACGGGCTTTTTGCAGATCCGCAAATTTCCCTACGCCATCAAGACCACCATTGGACGCATGTTCCACAAAAAAGACGCTTCCGATGGCGCCATGACCCCCTTTCAGGCGGTGTGCACCGCGCTGGCGGGCACGGTGGGCACCGGCAACATTGCCGGTGTGGCAGGCGCGATCGCCATTGGCGGACCGGGTGCCGTGTTCTGGATGTGGTGTTCTGCCCTGCTGGGCATGTGCACCAAGTTTGCCGAGGTCACGCTGGCGGTGCACTACCGTGAGCGCAGCGAGGCGGGCGAATGGGTAGGCGGCCCCATGTACTACATTAAAAACGGCCTGAGCAAGCATTGGCAGTTTCTTGCTGTGCTGTATTCCCTGTTCGGCGTGCTGACCGTGTTTGGCACCGGCAATGCCACACAGGTAAATACCATCGTTGCCGCTATCGATACCGCTCTGCTGGAGTACGGCGTGGTGGGCGGCGGTGCGCTTTCTACCCTGAACCTCGTGGTTGGCATCGCAGTGGCCATGCTGGTGGCCATGGTGCTGCTGGGCGGCATCAAGCGCATTGGCAGCGTGAGCGAGAAGCTGGTGCCCTTTATGGCTCTGTTCTACATCGTGCTGTCCGTGGGCGTTATGGTGCTGAACTTTGAGCGCCTGCCCTATGTGTTCGAGTCCATCATTGCGGGTGCGTTCAACCCGGCAGCGTTCACCGGCGGCACCATCGGCAGCCTGTTCGTCAGTATGCAGAAGGGTGTGTCCCGCGGCATTTTCTCCAACGAGGCCGGCCTTGGCACCGGTTCCATTGCCCACGCCTGCGCCGACACCAAAAAGCCGGTCAAGCAGGGCATGTTCGGCATCTTTGAAGTGTTTGCCGATACCATCGTCATCTGCACCCTGACTGCCATGGTCATTCTGTGCAGCGGCACCACCGTGAACTACGGCACCGCCGCCGGTGCAGAGCTGACCATCAGCGGCTTTACCACCACCTACGGCGGCTGGGCTTCCATCTTTACCGCCGTGGCCCTGTGCTGCTTTGCTTTTTCCACCATCATCGGCTGGGGCCTGTATGGTTCCCGGTTCCTGGTGTTCCTGTGCCGCAGCGATAAGGTGGCAAAGCCCTTCTTTCTGGTCTACTCCTTTGTGTCCATTCTGGGCGCAACGATGGATCTGGGCCTGCTGTGGAGCATTGCCGATACCTTCAACGGCCTGATGAGCATTCCGAACCTGCTCGCGTTGCTGCTGCTTTCCGGCACGGTGGTCAGGCTGACCAAAGAATTTTTTGCATCGGAGGGCTGATTGCCCACAACAAAAAGAGGCTGCTGCAAGACAGCTCTCCAAAAACATTGTACGAAACCCGGAACTTTTTCAGGGCCAAAACGGCTCCAAAAGGTTCCGGGTCTTTGATTTTTCGCAATTTCCCCGCGCAGGCTGTTACCGCATTTTTTCAATCCCCTTATTCTGCCCGCGTCCGGCTCTTTTCAACCCGGACAGTTCATGTTACAATATACATTAGAAATAAAAAATGAATCGAGGGAATGAACCTTGGATTTTTATGGTACCATCGGCCCGGCCTGCGCACAGCCGGCGATCTTGCAGCACATGGTGGAAGCCGGCATGACCGGCATCCGCATGAACCTTTCCCACGGGCCGCTGGCGGCGCACACCGACTGGCTGGCCATGATCCGCGCAGCCGGCATCCGCCAGCTGCTGATCGACCTGCAGGGGCCGGAACTGCGCATCGGCACGCTGGCAGAGCCTGTTGCTCTGGTTGAGGGCAGCTCTGTACGCCTTGGCGCAGACGGCGTACCTTGCCCGGCAGCTCTGGTACAGGCGGCTGCGCCCGGGCAGCAGCTTCTGCTGGACGACGGCAAGCTTCTGGTGCAGGTCACACAGGCATTGCCGGAAGCCCTTGTGTGCACCGTGGTGCGCGGCGGCACCCTGCAGAGCCGCAAAAGCATTGCTGCACCGGGCCTTGCGGTGCCCTCGCCTACCCTGACGGAGGAAGACCTGCAGAACCTGAAAATTGCAAAGCAGTGCGGTGTTACCGGTGTGATGCTGTCTTTTGTGCGCGGCAAAGCAGATATTCTGGCCCTGCGCCATGCGCTGGAAGAAGCCGGGGCTGCGGATATCCGTATCTTTGCCAAAATTGAAAACATGACCGGTGTGCGTGCCCTGCCGGAATTCATCCACCTTGTGGATGAGGTGGTGATCGCCCGCGGAGACCTTGGCAATGCCATGCCGCTGTGGGAGCTGCCCCGCTGCCAGAAGCAGCTTTCCGCCGCCTGCCGGGCTGCAGGCGTGCCCTTTATGGTAGTGACCCAGATGCTGGACAGCATGTGCACCCGCGCCGTGCCCACCCGTGCCGAGGTGAGTGACATTTACAACGCCGTGCTGGACGGCGCGGCCAGCGTGATGCTGACCGGTGAGACTGCTGCCGGACAGTACCCGATGCAGGCCATGGAATATCTGGTGCGCACAGCGCAGACAGCCCTTGCCTGACCTTTGCGGAGTTTTTGCGCAAAAGGGATGGCGCATTGTGTCAGAATACGGTATAATAGACGTAAATATTTCTTGTTCAGAAAGGTTTTTTGCTATGGGAATCGTTGTGCTCGGTGCTGTTTTTGTGGATATCAAAGGCTATCCCCTTTCCGCCTATATTCCGGGCGGGCGCAATGCCGGCCGCATTGAGCAGGTACACGGCGGAGTGAGCCGCAACGTGGTGGAGGATATCGCCAATGTAGAGCTGCGCCCTACCTTTGTCAGTCTGGTGGACGACACCGGCATGGGACAGGATGTGATCAACAAGCTGGAGAACCACAAGGTGAACACCAAGTACATCCAGCGCGTGCCGGACGGCATGGGCACCTGGCTGGCCATCTTTGACAACGACGGCGATGTGCATGCAGCCATTTCCAAGCGGCCGGACACCACTCCCCTCACCGGCCTTTTAAAGGAAAAGGGCGACGAGATCTTTGCCGACTGCGATGCCATTGCGCTGGAGCTGGATCTGGAAAAAGATACTGTAAAACAGGTGCTGCACTACGCCAAAAAGTACAACAAAAAGGTTTTTGCGGCCATTTCCAACATGAGTATTGCCATGGAGCGCCGGGATTTCCTGCAGCAGATCGATTGCTTTGTGTGCAACCAACAGGAAGCCGGGCTGCTGTTCTCCGATGATTACGGCCATCTGGCCCCGGACGAGATGTGCAGGGTTCTGGCCGCCAATGTGCACAGCGCCAACATTCCCAGTATGGTGATCACCATGGGCGGTCAGGGTGCCGTATATGCCCGCGCCAACGGCGAGTGCGGCGTGGTGCCTGCCAAGAAGGTGGATGTGATCGACACCACCGGCGCAGGCGATGCCTTCTTTGCCGGCACCACCATCGGCCTGACCTACGGCAAAACGCTGGCCGAGTCCTGCGAGATCGGCAGCCGACTGGCCGCATCGGTCATCTGCATCACCGAGAACGTCTGCCCCCGCTTCCGCCCGCTGGAATTCGGGCTGAACATTCCGGTGGTGGATTAAAGTAATATCAGAAAGCCGGGCAGACTGCGGTCTGCCCGGCTTTCTTTTTAGGATTCGGGGAAGAGGTTTATATCATGCTTCCAGCACCTTTTTGCCGGTAACTGGATCAGGGATATCAAGCAACGCCAGAATGATGGCCATGCGGATATACACGCCATTGTGCACTTGATCAAAGTAGGCGGCACGCGGGTCGTCATCCACATCCTTTTTGATCTCGTCGATGCGGGGCAGCGGATGCAGCACCGGCATATCCTGCGGTGCCTTCTGCAGCAGCGCTTCGTCCAGCTGGTAGCAGCCTTTCAGGCGCAGGTATTCTTCCTCGTTGAAAAAGCGCTCCTGCTGGATACGAGTCATGTACAGCACATCCAGATGCGGCAGCTCGGCTTCAAGGTCAGCCGTTTCCTTATAGATCTGATGGGTCGGCTCCAGCGATTCATTCTTCACATACTGCGGCAGGCGCAGATCTTCCGGCGCGATGAACACGAACCGGTTGCCCTCGAACTGGCTCAGCGCAGCGGTCAGGGAGTGGACCGTGCGGCCAACCTTGAGGTAGCAGCAGAAACCGCAAGTCCAATGATCCAGCCGCCCCTTCAGCAGACGGATCGTCATGAAGTCGGTCATGGCCTGGCCTGGCTGCCCGTGACCACCGACCCATGCATTGATCAACGCTCCACCTACCGACCGGGATCCCCCAATCGATGCGAC
>ENA-OQLI01001111-OQLI01001111.1-human-gut-metagenome-genome-assembly--contig:-NODE-1111-length-22557-cov-6.660633_pt1 | contig 22557 bp, 30 predicted proteins | sample MGYA00242805_ERZ504812 | MGnify/ENA primary metagenome ERZ504812 (study PRJEB26092, sample SAMD00036430) | human gut metagenome | host: Homo sapiens | study: EMG produced TPA metagenomics assembly of... | reverse complement strand
TCCTTGTAATCGATGGTGTCGATGCGATCGACACAGAAGCTGCAAACCTTCTTGCGGCCGCGACGCATGGGGCGTGCGGGGCGAGAGCCTTCGGTTCTTTCAAAAGCCATTGCTTATTACCTCCTATTGGATTTTTAACGGATGGACCGTTTCGTGTCAGAACGGCAGGTCATCGCTGTCATCAATGACGGCGAAGTCGTCGGCATTGCCGGCAGAGTAGCTGGGAGCTGCCTCCACAGCAGCCGGACGGGCAGGCGCTGCGTTCTGGTAGGACGGAGCGGCATTCTGATAGCCGTTTCCGTCACCTGCATTGCTGCTCTTGGGGCCTGCAAAGTTGATGTTGTTGGCAACCACTTCAACGGCAGTGCGGTTTGCGCCGGTCTTATCCTGATACTGACGGGACTGCAAACGGCCGTCCACAACGATCAGGGAACCTTTCTGGAAATAGCGGCAGACGAATTCGGCCTGCCGATCCCATGCAACCACATCGATCCAGTCCGCCACGCTCTGCCCATTGGCATCGCGGCGCCCGCGGTCGCAGGCAATGCGGAACGAAGCAACGTTCTTGCCGGTAGTGGTCTGACGCATTTCAGGGTCACGCGCAAGGCGACCCATGATAGCAACAACATTCAACATAGTACGGTTTCCCTTTCTGTCACAGAAGAATTACTCCTCGTGAGCAATGATCAGGCTGCGCATAACGCCTTCAGTAATCTTGTACACACGGTCCAGCTCAGCGGGGAAGCTGGGCTCGCTGGTGAAGTTGATCACGGTGTAGACGCCCTCTTCCTCGTCGTTGATGGGGTAGGCCAGACGGCGCTTGCCCCACTCGTCGATAGAATCGATCGTACCGTTAGCCTCGATCAGGGACTTGAACTTGCCCACCAGAGCGGCGGAAGCCTCCTCATCGAGAGCGGCGCTGGTAATCAGCATGGTTTCGTACTTTGCCATTTTTGTAGCACCTCCTTTTGGACTTGAGGGCCCTGCGGATCTGCAAGGCCAAGGGTACACAGGCCGCGGTATCGCGGCCTGTGTGGTGTGTCTGTTCAGACAGCAATTTATTATAGCAAGCTTCTTTACTTCTGTCAAGCTTTTTTGACAAAAAGAACGATAAAAAATGTTTTGCATTTTTTGGTAAAAAGGACTATAATGTAAACGCTTTCCCTGCAATATGGCAGGGCCGGGGCTCCGGCAGTGGCAGGAAAGCGGGAAAAATTAAAGGAGGATAATCCATGTATTCGTTGTTTCGAGATCTGGCAATCATAATCCTGAGCGCGAAATTCTTCGGACTGGTGGCGCGTAAGTGCAAGGCTCCGCAGGTGGTGGGCGAGATCATCGCCGGCCTGCTGATCGGCCCCTGCTTGCTGAACCTAGTGCAGATCAGTGACTCCATCTCCATCTTTGCAGAGATCGGCGTTGTGATGCTCATGTTCACCACCGGCCTCGGCACCAACCTGAAAGAGCTGATCAAGGCAGGCCCCATCGCCACCCTGATCGCTACCGTTGGCGTGGCTGTGCCTCTGGTGGGCGGCACCTTATTATATGGTGCGTTCTACGGCTTTGCCGCAGTTGGCAGCCCGGAGTTCTACCGGGCGCTGTTCATCGGCACCATTATGACCGCTACCAGTGTGTCCATCACGGTGGCAACCTTGCAGGAGCTTGGGCACCTGAAGAGTTTTTTGGGCACGACTATCGTCAGCGCCGCTGTCATTGATGATGTCATCGGCATCGTGGTGCTCACCTGCGTGCTGGGTGCCAGCAGCGGCACCGGTACGGGTCTGGGCAAGGTGCTGTTCAATACGGTGCTGTTCTTTGCCACCGCACTGGGCGTTGGCCTTGTGGCGCACTACGCCATGAAGTGGCTGGATCAGCGCAACCCCCATACCCAGCGTATCACCATCGTGAGCATGGCCTTCTGCTTTGCCATGGCCTACATTGCTGAGGAGTACTTCGGCATCGCCGATATCACCGGCGCTTACATTGCAGGTATCGTGCTGTGCACCATGGATGACGCGCCCTATGTGGAGCGCCGGGTGGATATCAGCAACTACGTTATCTTTGCGCCGATCTTCTTTGCCTCCATCGGCCTCAAGACTGATATCAGCGGCCTGACCCCGGAAATCCTGCTGTTCTGCGTCTGCTTTGTGGTTGTGGCGCTGATCACCAAGATCATCGGCTGCGGTCTGGCTGCAAAGGTCTGCCGCTTCAACTGGGACGACTCCCTGAAGGTCGGCGTCGGTATGATGACCCGCGGCGAGGTGGCACTGATTGTGGCACAGAAGGGCTTGGCCATCGGTGTGGTAGACCCGGTCTACTTTACCGCTGTGATCCTGCTGATCGTGGTGTCCAGCGTGGCTACCCCGCTGGCACTCAAGGCCATGTTCACCAAGCGCCCGCCCGTGCCGCATCCCAGTCAGGCAAACTAAATCAGGAATTGATTTTCATGTTTAGGGTTCAGAATCGCCTGCGGGCGTTTCTGAACCCTTTTTTCATCTGTAAAAATATATGCAAAAACGGGGCTGCTGCACATGGTTTCGTGCAACAACCCCGTTTTTATTGTTTACGCAGTATATAATTTACAGCGTCTTGCAGAACTCCTTCAGGTAGGCGCGGAACTCCTCGCCGATCTCAGGATGCTGCAATGCCAGCTCCACCTGCGCCTCCACGACCTTGAGCTTATTGCCCATGTCGTAGTGCTTGCCGGTGAACTCCACGGCGGTCATGCCGCCGCGGGTGCGGGCATACTCGGCCATGGCATCGGTCAGCTGGATCTCGCCACCGGCACCGGGCTTGGTGTGGGCAAGGATCTCGTAGATCTCCGGGGTCAGCAGCACACGACCCAGAATGGAATAGTTGCTGAACTCCTGCCCCTTCTTGGGCTTCTCGATCATATCGTCCACAAAGAAGTAGTTGTCGTGGATAGGGGTGGTCTTTAAGCTGCAATAGCGGCTCACGTCCTCCCAAGGCACAGCGGACACGCCGGCAACCGGACGGCCGAACTCCTCGTAGGCGCGGATCAGCTGGGCGCAGACCGGATCCTCGCCCCAGATCACGTCATCGCCATAAATGACCACAAAGGGATCATCGCCGGTAAAGGCCTTGGCGGTGTTGACTGCGTGGCCCAGACCCAGCGTCTCCTTCTGGCGCACAAACAGGATGTTGGCCATATTGGCGATGCCCAGACACTCCTCCAGCATCTTTTCCTTGCCGGGCTTTGCCAGCTTTTCCTCCAGCTCGGGGCTGCGGTCAAAATGATCCTCAATAATGCTCTGGTTGCGGCCCAGAATGATCAGGATATCGGTAATGCCGGAGCGGACGGCCTCCTCCACCAGATACTGGATGGCGGGCTTATCCACGATGGGCAGCATTCCCTTGGGCATTGCCTTGGTAGCGGGCAGTACGCGGGTGCCAAGACCCGCAGCCGGAATAACGGCTTTGGTGACTTTTTTCATAATGATTCTCCCATGTTCTCATTTTATGCACGGTGAACCGCGCTTTTCAGCAGGATCCCCATCCTGCATGAACCGTTATCAGATAAAGGTGCCTACCAGTGCGTTCAGGTCCGGCCCCAGCAGCATGGAGCAAAGGCTGCCTACTAGCATCAGCAGGATGAACGCTCCGATGCAGGCTGCAAAGCTGACACCGCCCTGTGCGTTCAGCACGGCGCGGCGCTGCTCCGGGTCCGGGAACTCGGCACGGATGCGGCGGATGCGTGCCGCTGCGCTGCGGCGGTAGAGCCACTTGCCATACAGCCCCCGCACCAGCATCAGTGCAAAACTGAGAAGGGACATGACGCGGCTCAACACTACCAGCATAGAGGCGCTGATCCCGGCGGTCAGGGGGCTGCCGGTGGTCTGCATCATACTGATTAAGGTGGGAATGAACAGCAGCAGTTCTGCGGCCAGAAAGCCGAAGGCAGGCTTCCACGCCTTGCGGTAGAAAAAGTAGAACGGGCCGAACAGCAGCGCTGAAAAACTCATGGAGATCTTGGAGTGACGCAGCTGCATCTGGCTGTAATCGTTCAGGTAGACCGGCGCGGCTGTGCCGATAAAATCCACCCAGTCCTGATAGGGGACGCCGTCGATCAGTTCATCCTTGCCAAAGGCGGCGCGCACATTGCGGTGCACCGGGTCAACGACCTTCTCGGTAAAATTACGGTACATTTCGTCCCGGTACATCCTGCTGTAATCAAAATCCCGGTTCTGCTCGGCGCTGGCGGCAGCACGGTCGTTGGGCTGTTCTGCGCTCTCAGGGGGCAGGGCAGCGCCGCAGCAGCGGCAGACATTCTCGCTGCGCAGGGTGCGCTCCCCGCAGGTGGGACAGGTGCGCAGCTGCGCATCCTGATAAGGAAACTTCCATTCATAGCCTGCGCCATGGGCAGGGGCGTGGATGCACAGACCCATTTTCTCGTAACAGGTGCGGTGATAGGGTGCACCGCAGTCCGGGCAGACCACGATGTCGTCCTGAAGGGTCAGCGGCTTGCCGCAGCCCTCACAGGGACAGCCATAATATTTCGGCATGATATCCTCCTGTGAAATCGATCATACTGGTATTATACTCCCCCGGGTATGAAAAGAAAAGGTGAAAATCTTTAAAAATCCGGCAAGATAGTATTTTTCCTCTTTACTTTATCACAGATTCTCGGTATACTAATGAAGTATCTGTGTATAAACTGTGTCTTTTGGCGGAGCAGAAAATGCGCGCTGCGCGTGCGTTTTGCACCCTGCCGGGGACATTATTGTTATGATGTAAACCCTTGAACGAGAGGAACTTAGAGAATGATCACGACTGATGAACTGAAAGTGCAGTTGGCCGAGCACGCCAAGGCCGTTAAGGACCTGGAGGAAGCACTGGCCATTGAAGCAAGCCGCAAGCGCGTGCAGGAGCTGGAGCACACTATGTCCCGCCCCGGATTTTATGATGATGCAGAACTGAGCAAGAAGGTCTTTGACGAGGTCGGCGACCTGAAGGGCAAGCTGAACCGCTTTGAAAAGCTGCAGGGTCTGTACGATGACGCTGAGACCATGCTGGAGATGCTGGACGAGGAGTACGACCCCGCCATGATCCCCGAGGCCGAGGAGGCCGTGAACACCGTGGGCAAGGCTGTGGAGGAACTGCAGCTGATGACCATGCTGAACGGCGAGTACGACCACAGCAACGCCATTCTTACCTTCCACGCAGGCACCGGCGGCACCGAGGCACAGGACTGGGCCGAGATGCTGTATCGTATGTATAATAAGTGGGCACAGGCACATGGCATGACCGTGGAGGTGCTGGATTATCAGGACGGCGACGAAGCCGGTCTGAAGAGCGCCTCTATGATGGTCAAGGGTGCCAACGCCTACGGTCTGCTTAAGAGCGAGAACGGCGTGCACCGTCTGGTGCGTGTCTCTCCCTTTGACGCCAACGCCCGCCGCCAGACCAGCTTTGCTTCTCTGGAGGTTATGCCCGAGCTGGACAACACCATTCAGGTGAACATCCGCCCCGAGGATATCGAGATGCAGGTGTACCGCTCCTCTGGTGCCGGCGGCCAGCACATCAATAAGACCTCCTCTGCTGTCCGTCTGATCCACAAGCCCACCGGCATCGTGGTCAACTGCCAGACCCAGCGCAGCCAGTTCCAGAACCGCGACTACGCTATGGAAATGCTGAAGGCTAAGCTCTACCAGATCGCCAAGCAGCAGCATATGGATAAGATCGACGACATCAAGGGCGTGCAGAACGAGATCGCATGGGGCCACCAAATCCGCAGCTATGTGTTCATGCCCTACACTATGGTCAAGGATCACCGCACCAACTACGAGACCGGCAACGTGGATGCCGTGATGGATGGCGATATCGATGAGTTCATCTTCGCCTACCTCAAGGCCGCCAGCCGCGGCGAGCTGCAGGACGCATAAGCGCCTGTCCCTGTAAAATCATAACCGCACCTGTGTCCATTTTTGGATGCGGGTGCGGTTTTTTCGTGCTTGTCTGCGCATACTAACCCCGAAAAATGCGCAGGGAGGCCGTAAAATGTCCAAGCACAGCATCGTCAGGTGGATAAAGATAATAGGTGTTTATCTGCTGGTGGCCGCGGTGGCGGCGCTGGGCTGGCTGTGGTGCGCCCTGCCGGAGGAGGTCTATCTGGAACCGGAACAGACGCTCACGCTGCCGCGCTTTGGCTGGGTGGAGCCGCTGCGCGGGCACGGCAGCCGCAATGTGGCCAGCACCCGGGCAGCGGGCAGCTACCAGACCACGCTGGCACTGGGCGGCTGGCTGCCGGTCAAGACCATCCGCGCCACCGTGATGCAGCGCCCCACGGTCACGGTGTGCGGCACGCCCTTTGGGGTGAAAATGTTCTCGGAGGGGGCGCTTGTGGTGGGCTTTTCCGAGGTACACACCGCCGCCGGTACGGTAAACCCCGCAAAGCAGGCGGGGCTGCGGCTGGGCGACCGGGTGATCCGCATGGGGAACACCGTTACCGAGACCAACGAGCAGGTCCATGCCGCGCTGGAGGCCGCTGCCGGTGCGGCGGTGGAGGTGGTCTACGTCCGCAAGGGGGAACAGCGGCAGACCACCCTTTTGCCGGTGTGGGATACGCAGAACGCCCAGTGGCGGGCAGGAATGTGGGTGCGGGATTCCTCTGCCGGGGTGGGCACTCTGACCTTTGTGGATGTGCAAGCCGGGGTATTCGCCGGGCTGGGGCATCCCATCAGCGACAGCGACACCGGCGAGCAGGTCGCCCTGCGCAGCGGTGAGATCGTGGCCTGCCAGATCGTGGGCTGCACCGGCGGTACCGCCGGCAGCCCCGGAGAGCTGAAGGGCAAATTTATCAGCGACCACGCCCTTGGAAGAATCTGCATCAACGGCGAAAACGGCGTCTACGGCACGGTAAATACCGCCATTGCCGGACAGCAGACAGAAATCGCTTTTGCGCAGGAGGTGCTGCCCGGCGCGGCAGAGATCCTGACCACCACCAGCGGCGAAACACCCCGCAGCTACCGTGTCTATATAGAAAAGGTGAACGACGCCGACCCGCGCCGCAACATGGTGCTGCGCGTCACCGACCCGGCACTGCTGGCGCAGACCGGCGGCATCGTGCAGGGGATGAGCGGCAGTCCCATCCTGCAAAACGGGCGGCTGGTGGGCGCGGTGACCCATGTGCTGGTCAACGACCCGACACGAGGCTACGGCATTTTTGCGCAAACCATGCTGGAACAGGCACATTCCGTGCCCGGAACGGACGCAGCAGCATAAAAAAGTATGACATTCGAGCAGAATTTCCATAATTTCCCAAAATAAACCGTTGAACTATCTGGAAAATTATGGTAAAATCCATGGTGTTAAGGGAACTGCACACATTGGAGGAAACAACCATGGATAAAGTGAGATTCTTGATGTCGGATACCGGTGCTCAGATCACAGAAGCCTGTCGTGAGGCGCTGGAGCAAAAGGGCGTGGAAGTGACCGTTGTGGAAAAGGATGGAAATAAAGTTTTGCAAAAGATGCTGGCCGTTCGCCCGCAGGTAGTGCTGCTGGATGCCTTTATGCCCGGGCTGGATGCGTTGGCGGTCAAGCAGCGCTACAACGCCGCAGGGGAGCGCCACACCTCGTTTTTCGTCACCGGCGCGTTCCAGAGCGAGGAAATGGTACAGGAGCTGCTGGACGAGGGCTTTGCCTACTATTTCGTCAAGCCCTTTGATGAGAACGTCCTTGCCGCCCGGGTGCTCAAGGCAGCCAGCGGACAGGAAAAGCACCTGCTCCACACCAGCGTAGATAGTGACGAGCTGACCGTTACCGAAATATTGCACCAAATTGGCGTGCCTGCCCATATCAAAGGCTACCAGTTCCTGCGGGATGCCATCCTGCTCACCATGAACGAGCCGGAGTACATCAACGCTGTGACCAAGCGCCTGTACCCGGAAATCGCCAAAAAGAACGGCACTACCGCCAGCCGCGTGGAGCGAGCCATCCGCCACGCTATCGAGGTGGCATGGGATAGGGGAGACGTGGATACCCTCAACAGCTACTTTGGCTATACCATCCATAACCTGCGCGGCAAACCCACCAACTCGGAGTTCATCGCAATGATAGCTGACAAGATGCGGCTGGATAAACGGCAGAGAGTGGGGTAAACAAGTGACGTATATAGGTAATATTTAAAGGCATAAATTGGAATCTTTGGAATCGTGACTTTTGTTTATCGCTATAAAAAATGTAGAATTATGCTCTCATAGCGATAAATAAGTCAAACGAATGGCGATAAATCTCCTGTATTTATTGGGGTGTAGTGCCCGATGTGTACAGGAGGTTTTCTTTTATGTTGGCAAGAGATATTGAAATGTTCATTGAGCACTGTGGATTGAAAGGGCTGAGCACGAAAACCATCAACAGCTACGAACAGACACTTAGGCTCTTCATGCAGTACATGGACGAGCAGGGGATTTTACTAACTGAGAAAATCACCCATCTTGCGATACAGGGCTACATAAAGAGCATTAAGGAACGCGGAAAGTACACGGTTACTACAAATCCGAACAGCGGAAACTATCCGGATCGGAGAGTTGATTTTGGAAAGCGAGTGTCGGACGTAACGATCAACAACTATCTGCGGAACCTGCGAGTTTTCTTCAATTGGTGCGTGGAAGAGGAACTGATTCTCCGTTCACCTGTGAAGAAAGGCGACTTTGTTAAAGTAGAACGAAAACCATTGGAGTTCGTTTCGGATGAAGATTTCAAGCGACTGCTGAAGAGCATGAATAGTGCGAGCTTTAGCGAATACCGCGATTCCATCATTATTCAGCTTCTACTCGATACAGGCATGAGAGTAAATGAGTGCTTGCTGATTGAAGTGACAGATTTAGACATGGTGAAGCGGTGCATTAGCCTACCAGCAGACAACACAAAGGGTAAGAAAGCGCGCTATGTGTTTTTCTCGGATAAGATGGCAACACAGCTTCAACGGTGGATAAAGTATAAAGACCGTTACCGTGATAGCGATTTCCTTTTTTGCACGAATAAAGGTAAGAGAATACAGGTGAGCAATTTCGAGGCCAATGTTCGCAAGTATGCCCAGCGGATAGGGTTAAATGACATTCACCCGCATGTTTTCCGAAACAACTTTGCAAAGCGCTTCCTTATGAGTGGTGGGGATATTTACACACTTAGTAGGTTATTAGGACATAGTAGTGTGACTGTGACAGAACAAGCATACCTGGACATCACTCAAAATGACCTTGCTGAAATGTACCGAAAACATAGTCCTCTTAGCAAAATTATCTGATTTTTGCCGATCAAATTCTATTCTAGGTTAAACAATTTGCTTCGCCTTGGCATAATTCATCAGTAAGAATATTAAAAGGGGCACGCACACGACCATTTTGGACAGTATTATCCTTTCTGAACAAAATTAGAAAGGAAATCCCTGTCCATGAAAAAATTGCGGAATGAAAAACCAGAACTCTCAAAGAAAAGCCCCTTCTACATAACTAAGTACCGCTACTATGAGCTGAAGAACTTTTGCTTGCAGTACCCGGACTGGAAAAAGGCTTTAGAACAAGTCAACGGGTGGGAATCGAGCAGCCACGAGGTTTCTGGAATTATAAGAGGAAGCCTCCCGGAAAGTTCAACGGAGCGGCAAGCTATGATACGAGCCTACTATTCGATGCACATTGATATTATTGACCGCTGTGTTGCAAAGCTAGAACCTGCCATTGGTCCATACGTATTAAGAGGTGTGACGGAAGAGGTGTGCTATGATGCACTGAGAGCCAATGGGTGTCCGTGCTGCAGAAAAACGTACTACAAGCTTTACCATTATTTTTTCTGGCTCCTGAGCAAAGAACGGCAGTGAACGCGAAAATTACAGGCTGCTTTATGGAACGAATATTCACTGTTTAAATGCAAAGGAGAACAACATGTTTAATAGCAAAGTGAATCACATGACCGTTATCGTGAAGGGTGTCAGAGATGATGACTACGAAGGACGTGAGCTGATGATGGAAGTCGTTCGTCGAAACTGTAAGATGGACCCGAGGCTGGTTAGCCAGATGGTCTATTCGATCAGAACCTACGAAGACGGAAAGAAGAAGCGCACGGACTTCAATGTCGAATTCGAGGCATTCAGCATGGGCGGGATCATCCGTGATTTTGAGCTGCTGAAAAAAAGCAGGTGTGATCAAGCAAGTAGAAAAGAAGCAGTATACGAATTATCTCGTTTACTAAGAAAGGCTGGAGCCGTGGAGAAATCTGCGGCTCTTATTTTTTGGACGCGAGAAATTCAGGGTGTTTTATGGAGGTGATTAGTTATGCCTAATGAAAAGTGGAAGCATATACAATGGAAACGTGATGGAAGTGATAATGCACTAATACGAGAATTCCTCGCAGATCCAGATAATATTAGGAATTGCGAGGCGTGTCCGTATAAGATGAAGCATCCTTCGCATGACGCTTTACCTTGTGGGCAGTACCACTGTTGGGTAGAACTTTCTTGCTAGTGGAAAGAGAGCCGTGGAGAAATCTACGACTCTTTATTTTTTTTTGCCTGTTCGTGAAATTTTCATTTTCCTTTATGGAAGTAGAGGGCATATTGGAGGATGATACTATGAAAGCTAGATATGTCATTGGAAAGAAACTTTTAGGGACTGTACCTTTTATGAAAGCTGGCAGTGCTGCAATTTGTTTGGTGGCGACAACCATGGAAGCATATGTGGTATACATCAAGCTGCAAAAGGCAAGAGAAGATTTGGATTCTGACAAGACAAAGGGCAATAAGTAAATTAAAAACACGCCCTCTGCTTTTTGTTCGCGAAATTTTCATCTTCCTTTATGGAAGGAGATAGCTCAATTGGTAGAGCGCTTCTGGAATGCAGAGGTTGCGGGTTCGATTCCCGTTCTCTTTCTTTTTTATTCTAGGTTAGACATCGCGAACTTTTCGTATTCTATTATGGCAGGATGTCTTCTGAAAATTGAAAGGAGAATTTATTATGAGCAAACGAGTAAAGACTACCTATGATCGAGGCTATGTGAACGCAATGGACAAGATCCGCGTATTCATCGAGAGCAACCAGAAAGTCATGTACATTGATACAGGCGAGTACAAGAACGCTCAAAGTGCACGCGCGGCTTATGCCAATGCAATCGCGTTGATTCGGGCAAAAGGGATTGTGAGACCTGCTTGCAATCGTAACGACCTGTTCTTGATCAGAAACGACATTTAAGGCGCAAGGGAGCCGTGGAGAAATCTGCGGCTCCTTTTATTTTCATCACGCACACGACCGGGTTATCCATTATTCTATTACAAAGGAGATTTGAAAATGTACATCATCATTGGTCTGGGGCTTATCTGTGCGACCATTGGCTTCGTGGTTGGTTCTGCTGTTCGGTGGAAGATTGACTACGAGGCCGAAACGATTGGCTCCCTTATCGTTGCTCAGGCAGACGAGAACGAGAACCCAAGTCTGTTCTTGAACTTGGGCGGGGAATCCGTAGACTTTGCCGATAAACAGTATGTTATTCTCAAAGTGAATAAGGTGAGTAAACTGAAGCCGCGAGAAAAACATTCTGTTTAATGGAGAAAACTCCAAATATTGACTTAAAAGGAGATAATCAAAATGGAAGAACTGAATGCAGTCCAGAACGAAAAGTTGATGGACGAAACAATTAAGCACGAGCTTGAACGAATTAAGGATCTGACACCGGGAAGCGATGAGTACAAGGCTGCCTACGAGTGCGCTGCAAAGTTCTACGAAATTCGCGTTAAGGAGAAAACAAACCTGGCTGACAAGAATGCACGAGAGGATGAGCTTCAGATGAAGACAAATGAACTCAGAATCGAAGCAGACAAGGCAGAGAAGGCTTGGAAAACCGAAGTGGCGAAAGTCGTAGCTGGTATTGCATCGACCGCTCTGGGGGCATTTCTGATGATTCACCATGACCGATTCTGGGCAATTTGTTCGGCAGGCGGTGTGCAGGTGTTCGACGACCGCTATCGGGACGGCAAGATGATCTACAAGGATTACGGAAAAAAGTTTGTATAAAGGAGGGACAGGAGAGGCTGCGGAGAAATCTGCGGCTTCTCTTTCTTTTATGAGATATCACGATACACCGCCTGAAAAATGGACGAACTTCTATGGTCAAACGTATCGGTGCAATCACCCAGTCTATCGCATCAGCACATTATATTTGGACCATGGTAAAGGGCTTTGCGTTATCCAACAGCGTTTTAATGAGAAAACGAAGTCTACCACATGGAGTGCTATTGACCCATGGCTGAACGACAAAATCTATCTGCATGCTGGTTTCAAGGAATATTTTGACCATCATGCAAAGAAGAAAGATGCGAATGGCTGCTATCCTACCGTCACAGTCCGGCAAATCATGTGGGCCTTACGCATGAAACCACTGAAAAAAGAACGCTGGGAGACAGTGTTTGATAGGAGTTTGATTTAGCTATGAGAGGCAGACCGCCCAAAGAGGTTACACGGGACGTGACATTCAAAATACGACTTACAGCCGAAGAAGCTAAAATCCTCACAAATCTTAGTGAACGAACAGGTCGAACGAAATCGGAAGTGTTTCGGAAAGCCATAGAAGTTTACTTCGATATCTTAAAAGGAGAAGAACAATGACGATTTATATTTTGCAGGGTGAAGAACTTGATGAAACTGGCGAAAATGGTATTATCTACATCTATGGCATATTCGATAACCAGGAGCTTGCCAAAAAGAAAGAGCAAGAACTCAAAGTAGCGCTGCATCTGAGCGGTTCAAAAGAAAAGGTATCGGTCGAACCTATTTTGATGAACCGAACAAATGACCTTTTTGACATGGCTATGGAAAGCTATTACGATGCCTTAAAGGTCTGATATTTTAAATCAAAAAGGAGAAGTACGATGAAATATGCAGTTACAGTAGTTAGAACCGGTACTATTTGGGTTGAGGCTGCGACTCCTACAGAAGCAATGCAGATTGCGGATTGTCAGGATCTATCCCAAAACAACGGACTACACGAACGTTTGGAATCTTATTTCTGGCAACCTTATTGGAGCATCGACCGGTAAAGTTGGCAAGGACGAGGTAGACCTGAGTGATTACGATAGATATTTGTACATCCGAAGGGAAAAAGGCGTATCTTACATTGATTTTGTGGACGACATTGGAAAAGCATCTAGCCAGATTATCGAATTCGGAAAAAATCTTCTGGATTTGAGTGAGTATGTGGATGCTTCCAATGTTTACACACAGATCATTCCGCTTGGCAAAGCTGACAGCAAGGGAAACCGTGTTGACATCAAGCTTGTAAATGGAGGAAAAAACTATTTACAGTCTGATAGTGCCATTGCACTCTTTGGCAAAATCCAAAAATCAGTTATCTGGGAAGATGTAACCAATCGAAACACTTTGAAAGCAAACGGGCAACGAATGCTGAATAAGGCTGTTGAGATGGCAATTAAAATTACGATTCGCGCATTCGACCTGCATCGAATCAATGTCAATACTGACAAAATTGATTTTGGTGACAAAGTTCATGTTGTAAGTCTGCCGCATGAAATCAGTTCGGACTTTCTTTGTTCCAAGATTGTATTCACACTCGATAATCTTGAAAATACAGAGTATACGTTCGGATTGGATTTTGAAACCATGTCCGGTAGCTTTGCATCCTACAAGCGTACCTACCAGTATAAAATGGAAAGTGCACTGGAGATTGGCAATCAGAATGCACAGGACCTTCTCGATGCAATGACCCGTATGGACTCTTTGCAGACACAAGTAGATGGCAGCATTTGCTCATGGTTTTATCCCGGTGTTCCTACAGCAGAAAACTATCCAGCTGTTGAGTGGACAACGCCTGAAGCAAAGCATGCTCGCATCGGCGACCTGTACTATGACAAGTCAACGGGTATTGGATACCGCTGGACAGAGAATAGTGGGGGTTACTATTGGGACGTTATCGAAGACAAGCAAGTTCAGCAAGCTTTGCAGGATGCCTCGCGGGCACAGTCTACTGCGGATGGAAAAGTGCGTTGCTTCAGCGCCCAGCCGTACCCTCCGTATGAGGTTGGTGACCTTTGGGTACAAGGTGGTAGTGGTGATATTTTGTGCTGTCAGCATGACCGTGAAAGCGGCAGTTATGTGGCAAGTGATTGGGTGAGAGCATCGAAGTACACCGACGACACCAAAGCTATTGAAGCCGGAAAAACAGCAACGGATTACATCAAAGATGGCGCGGATGGCGTTCAGGTTGGCCCTAATGGAAGTAGTAATGTAACCATGACTGACGAGGGATTGGTTTTTAATGGCATCCGAAATCTGGTGCCCCTTTGGGAAAATGCCGATCCAACCTCTGGTATGGCCGCAGGAACCGTTATCTGTTCGGACGGCCGTCTGGCATCCTATGCCGCAATTGCAATTGGTTGCCAGGAGTATTATACCAGCCCGTTTGATAGTGCTTCAACAGACGGCGGTCTGATCCAGTACACAATCGTAATGCTGAACGGAAAAGAAGCTCGTTGTTCCTACGTGTGGGATAAATCTCGCGCACGTAAGGTGACTGCAAGCAAAAAAGGGATCACCTTTGGACCGGGCGGATACTACGAAACAAAAAAACTGGATAAGTGGTTATGGCCATGGACTGACGTAACATACGGCGCTAAGTTTAACAGTCACAATCAGTGCTGTGTACCAGTCGTTATTTATGGATTCCTTTGAGGAGGTGGTGCCATGTACGTTACAACGTATAAAGCAGATGGAACGATCACCAGCATTGGGAAGGTAAGCGATTCTTTTCCCGTGGACCGTGAGCACCCGCCTGATGGATTGCTGTACACGGATGAGATACCGGATGGCCGGGGCATCATCCTGCAGTATAAAATTCAAAATGGAGAATTTGTTTATTCTCCGCAACCGACCACAACCGAAGATAAGACCGAAGAAGAGGAGGTAACTTATCAATGACTGAATTGAATCTGATCCTTTCTAAGAATGGTCAGGCGCAGCTGGCAGATGGCAGCAGCACCCTGAACATGGGCTATGAGGGCAACAAGAGTGTCTATGCTCTGCACATCTCGCCCCGTGACGAGTGGGCCAATCTGACCATCAGCGCCTACTGGCACACCCCGAACAAGGAAATCACGCCCCCGGCAACCCTGTTCGCAAACAACGTGGCAAACGTCCCGGCTATCGTAACCGCGATCTCTGGCGAGGGCAAGGTGACCTTCCAGGGCATTCGCGATGGTGTAATCGTCACCAGTGCAGATGTGCCCTATGCTGTTGGTGAGAACAGTGGCACCGAAATGGCAGATCTTCCTGATGCTGGCAGCACTACATGGGAGCAGCTGATTGCTGCAACGCAGGCAAGCGCAGATGCGGCACGCAAGGCTCAGGCGGCAACCGAAAAGGCGGCCACTGGTCTGAGTGCTGTTTTGACCACTTCCGCCGCTGCGCACAACGGCATCTTCCGTGGCAAGAACTTGGGTTCTGCTCCCACGGAGGCACAGCTGGCAGCCATCAAGGCGGGTACCTTTGACGACCTGTACGTTGGTGACTACTGGTCCAATGGCGGCGTGAGCTATCGCATTGGCGGTTTTGACTACTACCTGCAGTGCGGCGATACCAGCTTCGGAAGCCATCATGCAGTCATCGTGCCGGATACCCAGCTGTATACCCACAAGATGAACGCAACCAATACGACTGAGGGCGGCTATGTCAACAGCCTGATGCGTCTGGAAGGTCTGGCACAGGCCAAGGAAAAGGCGGTTGCAGTGTTTGGTGCAGACCATGTGCTGACCCATCGTGTCTACCTGACCAATGCTGTGACCAACGGTAAGCCTTCTGGCGGTGCATGGTTCGATAGTGATGTGGAGCTGATGAACGAGAACATGGTCTATGGTAGCCATATCTTTGCTCCTGCCAGCGACGGCAGCACGATTCCCACGAACTATACTGTGGAGAAGAGCCAGCTGCCTCTGTTCCAGCTTGCACCGCATCTGATCTCGAACCGTCAGTGGTTCTGGCTGCGGGATGTAGTTTCGCCTGCGTACTGTGCGTATGTCAGCAGCGGCGGCGATGCGAACTCCAGCGTCGCCTCGGGTGAGCTTGGCGTTCGTCCCGCTTTCCCCATCGGTTGATCTATCATCAGGCGGCCTTGTGCCGCCGTTATTTTTTGTAGAAAGAAGGAACCTGTGTGTCTGATATTCCTAAAAGCAAGCGGAGGGCGACCACTCTGGATGCTCAATCGCTGGCCTATAATCTTCGCTCTGAAATCACAACGGAGCTGATGCTGACCTTCGGGTACAGTGAAAAGAAGCTCAAACAGCATCTGGAGAAGGTGGTTGTTTGTTTCCCTAACGGTGAAATGCGCGAGAAAGCAGTTGAAAAGCTGCTCGCAACCGAACAGGATTTCAGTATGTGGTTCATCGAGCAAGAGCGTAAGGAAGTCATGCGGCTTGCACGTGGGATCTCGGCACACATCCGGGCAGCAAACACGATCTGGCCTGTCAACATGCGTGAGTTTGAGGAGCGCAGACTGCAACTGGATAAAGCGCTGGAGTGCTGCAACGTGCTCCAGGACGAGCTGAACTATATTGCAAAAGTTCTGCCCGCCGACAAAAACAAATACACACGCATTGTCATGAAACTTGAAAAAGAGTTCAATCTCATCAAGAAAATGCGTCAGTCAGACAATAAGCGTTTCCTACCTCACCTTCAGACGGAAACCAAGACCGAATAAAACCAATCGGGTAGCCTTTGTTTAGTTTCGCCTGCGTACTTTGCGAATGTCAACAACAACGGCAATGCGAACTACAACAACGCCTCGAATGAGAATGGCGTTCGTCCCGATTTCACATCCGTGCATTATGGACAGGATTCCCGCACGGCAATGGGAAAGGAAAGGCTATCCGTTCGGGAGAACAACCTGATAAATGATAACTGCGACGGCTCCGGTTACGACCGATGAACTTACAGCGCAGTTTATGAGGCAAAATGAATCCTTATTACGATGCAAACGTTCTCTATGATGCGGGAGACCGAGCAATAAAAGGCTCCCGTTTTAAGTACGCTTCAAAACTTTATGAGATGGAGCAGCTTCTCATCACAGCAAAATTACAGGATGCACTTCAAAATGGAACTTATCGGCCGAAAGGCAGCATGAAGTTCGTATTTTCTGAGCGAGGCAAGAAACGCCTCATTTCAAGCATCGTGACCTCTGACAAGGCAGTGAATCATGTGATTTGTGATGAAGTGCTTACTCCTTATCTGCAAAAGTTTCTACAGTACGATAATTCGGCATCTCAAAAGGGAAAAGGCGTTGCATTCCATCGAAGACGCTTTGAAAACGATTTGCGTAACTACTACCGCGAAGAGGGAACCAATGAAGGGTATGTGGTCTTTATCGACCTCAGCGGGTATTATGCAAACATCCAACATGCGCCGTGTAAAGCAGTATTTCATGAACTACTCGAAAAGAGTGGGCTGAGCGATGAACTTCGGTTTATCACCGAAAATTTGATGGATGAGATTTTCAAGACATTCGAGATGGATGTGAGTCGCTTCCCGGATGAGGACATCAACGCCATGATGAATGGCAAGGTTGACCCCTTTATGAACATATGTGTGCCGAAAGAGCTTTTGACAGGTGAAAAGATGCTGGCAAAGGGGACCGATATTGGCAACCAGCTGGCACAAAACATCGGTATTGTGTTTCCTTACCGAATCGACAACTACTGTAAAATCGTCTGCGGCATGAAACATTACGGCCGCTATACGGACGACATGCACATTATTCATCGAAGCAAAGAGGTGCTGCTGGAAGTTTTGGAAGGCATCAAGAAAATTGCAGCAGAGTATGGTCTGATTCTCAATGAGAAAAAGACGCGCATCTGCAAACTTTCCAGTGAGTATCGATACCTTCAGGTGAAGTACACGTTACTTCAAAATGGAGTAGTTGTGCGAAGAATCCACCCAAAAGCAATCACAAGAGAACGCCGTAAACTAAAGGCTTATAAGCGCCTGCTGGACAAAGGAATCGTAACCATGGAAGAAATTGATGGTTATTTTCGCTCCTGGCTCAGCGGGAACTACAAGTATATGAGCCACGACCAAATTTACGATATGAACAGCCTGTATGTGAAGCTGTTCGGAAGGAGTGTAACATGGAAGAAAGGGCATGGAAGGTTACGTTGGCTGATGGCACATCCCTCGGCAGCCTGAAGCTGAATGGTAACAACTTCATCAGTACCACCGAAGTCACCAAAGAGATGTTCGAGGACAATCTGACAGAAGTGACCATCGAGGGCGGTGACACCATCGAGAAGCATGAGAACATGGAACTGGTGCAGATCAGCAAGATGGGCGAAGAGTGGTGGTTCATCCTGCGGGATATTCCGGCAGAGGAGCTGGAGCAGATGGCTCTGAAGGCACAGCTGGATTATCTGAGCATGATGGTTGACCCCGAGCTGTAAGGAGGAATTCAAAATGGCAAATCACAGTAAGAAGTTCAACGATGTGCGTTCCTACTACAAGTATCACATGTGGAAGAAGCGGCAGGTCGTGAATGCCGTGAAACAGGGCTGGATCACGGAGTACGAGTACGAGGAGATCACCGGCGAAAGCTATCCCGTACAGAAAGAGGAAGAAGTGGCCGTGGCAGCCGCGCCGGTTACTGAGACTCCTCAGGTTCCTGTTACGGCGGAGACCAAGGGTGGCACCGAAGATGCAAGCGAGGGAGCAGATGTGACCTCCGAGGAATAAGGAGGGCATATGAGCATCGAAGCATATTCTCTCTTGAAAAACGGCAATCTGAAACTCTCGGAACGCTTCAAAGTTCGGGAGGTCCGGTGCAGGGACGGCAGTGACCCGGTGTTCATCGACACGGAGCTGGTGGAGATCCTTGAGAAGATTCGTACCCACTTCAACAAGCCTGTGACCATCACGAGTGCATTCCGCACGGCAAGTTGGAACGCTAAACAGAAGAATGCCGCCAAGTACAGCCAGCACCTCTATGGCAAGGCGGCGGACATTCAGGTGCAGGGCATCAGCGTGGAGCAGGTGTATGCCTATGCGGACAAGTTGCTTGCGGGCAGGGGAGGTGTTGGCATCTATCCTCCCGGCCTTGGAAGGGCGAATGGCTGGGTGCACGTAGATGTGCGCAAAGAAAAGAGCCGGTGGAGGGGGTGATGCCAATGGAGACCATCCTTTCCGCCATCATTGCCGGAGCGGTGACGCTGATCGGCGTATTGATCGCAAATTCAAAATCCAATGCGGTCATGGAGTACAAGATCGAGGAACTGACCCGCGAAGTACGTAAGCACAACGGCTTTGCGGAGAAGATCCCTGTGATCCAAAGAGATATTCAGGTACTTAATCATCGGGTGTCTGATATCGAAACATACGAACACGAAAGGAGCTAATACTATGAACTTCAACATTACTGCGGGTACCATTGCACGAACTGCTGTTCTGCTGCTGGCGCTTACCAATCAGCTGCTGAGCGCCATGGGCAAAAGCCCGCTGCCCATTGAGAGCGCTACCGTGGAGCAGCTGGTCACGGCAGGCATCACGAGCATTGCGGCACTGATCGCCTGGTGGAAGAACAATTCCTTCACTAAGGAGGCAATTGCGGCAGATGCCGAGTATGACCGACTGCGCAAACAGAACCGGAAGTGATTGATATTTGAGGCGGGAGGGAAAAGGGCGAACAATATCCTGACTGAATGTTTTTCTCCGACCGCCTGAAATAGTTTCATCTGACACTCATCGTTGACCCGATAGGTCTGTTTTAGATTGGAGTGGCCGGTAAGATGAAGAAAGACCCTGTGATATTTATGCTGGTCCTCTAGGGCTGCCATGAAAATTACAGGGTCTTTTATTTTTGCCCTAGAAAATGTTGCAATTTGAGCGTAGAAGTCGTATACTGGCAGCATAATGAATCATTTGCACGCACACCGATAAATACAGAGATTTTTGACTAAATTTATTGCCTACCTATTATATACCAGTTCCTGCGGGATGCCATCCTGCTCACCATGAACGAACCGGAGTACATCAACGCCGTGACCAAGCGCCTGTACCCGGAAATCGCCAAGAAAAACGGCACCACCGCCAGCCGCGTGGAGCGCGCCATCCGCCACGCCATCGAGGTTGCATGGGACAGGGGAGATGTGGATACCCTCAATAGCTACTTCGGCTATACCATCCACAACCTGCGCGGCAAACCCACCAACTCGGAGTTCATCGCGATGATAGCTGATAAGATGCGGCTGGATAAACGGCAGAGAGTGGGGTAAACAGCCGATATAAACAGGAGCGGCCATACAATTATAAAAAAGCATGGGATGACCCAAAGGCTTCATCTGAAAAAGGTGGAGCCTTTTCTCTTTGCATTTTCCTTCCCATCTGGTACAATGGTGCAGAAGGGAAGTGACGAAATGCCGGAAGTGGATATGATCCGTGCGCAGCTGTTTGCGCTGCAAGATAAGGAATATCAGGTCTTTTACAGCCGCCTGATGCCCACTCTGCCACCGGAAACGGTGATCGGGGTGCGGGTGCCGCTGCTGCGCAAGCTGGCAAAACAGCTGGCGGATACCCCGGAAGCGGAGGTGTTTCTGCAAGAACTGCCGCATTTTTATTATGAAGAAAACGCTCTCCACGCCTTTCTGCTGGAGTCTGTCCGGGATTACGGCACAGCGCTGGCGGCAACGGAGCGCTTTTTGCCCTATGTGGATAACTGGGCAGTCTGCGATTGCTTCAGCCCCAAGGTGTTTGCGCAGCATAAGCCGGAGCTGCTGCCTGCTATCCGGCGCTGGCTGGGCTCTGACCAAGTGTATACCGTGCGCTACGGGATCGGGATGCTGATGCGGTATTATCTGGACGATGCCTTCCGGCCGGAATATCTGGCTTGGGTGGCGGCGGTGCACAGCGAGGAATACTATGTCAATATGATGCGAGCGTGGTATTTTGCCACTGCACTGGCGAAGCAGCCCGCAGCGGCACTGCCGTGGCTGACCGATAAGCGGCTGGACGTGTGGACGCACAACAAGACCATCCAGAAAGCAGTAGAAAGCCGCCGCATCCCCCCGGAGCAAAAGCAGGCTTTGCGGGCGCTGCGCATTCGTTCACAAAAGCTTTGCGAAGAACGGTGCGTTTGACTGTTTACAATGTGGCGAATTTATTGTAAAATAGAGTATAGCAAAAATGCCGGGTCTGTCCGGCGAAAGATAAAATAGGTGGTGTTTGGATTATGGCATTGAAATATAAGCGTATCCTTTTGAAGATCAGCGGCGAGGCGCTGGGCGGCGAAAAGGGCATGGGCTTTGACGAGCCCACCATGGACGCCATTTGCGGCGGCGTGAAAAAGGCTCACGAACTGGGCGTGCAGATCGGCATCGTTGTGGGCGGCGGCAACTTCTGGCGCGGCCGCTCCAGCGGTAAGATGGAGCGCACCCTGGCCGATAAGATCGGTATGCTGGCTACGGTGATGAACGCACTGGCTGTCTCCGATAAGCTGGAGCAGCTGGGCGTGCCCACCGAGGTGTTCACCTCGATCACCATGCCGCAGGTGGCCCCTGCCTTTACCCGCAAGGACGCTCTGCGCGCCATGGATGAGGGCAAGATCGCTGTGTTCGGCGGCGGCACCGGCAACCCCTTCTTCTCTACCGATACGGCTACCGCGCTGCGCGCCGTGGAGGTGAGCGCCGACGTGATGTTCAAGGCGACCATGGTGGACGGCGTTTACGATAAGGATCCCCACAAGTACCCGGATGCCAAAAAGTACGATACCCTTACCTTTACCAAGGTGCTGGAAGATCAGCTGGCCGTTATGGACGGCACCGCAGCTACCATGTGCCGCGACAACAAGCTGCCCATTCTGGTGTTTGATCTGGCCGACCCGGACAACATTGCCCGTGCCGTGCAGGGCGAGAATGTGGGCACACTGGTTTACGAGGGCTGAAACGCCTGCAGCCGACATACATTATAGGGCAGACGCATTGCAGCGCAGCCCCAAGATAAAAAGGAACAGGAGACTACCGCAATGAGCAGCAACACCAAGGTTTACGAAGACAAGATGAAGAGCTCGGTCGAACATCTGGGCCGCGAACTGGGCGCTGTGCGCGCAGGCCGCGCAAATCCCGCTGTGCTGGATAAGGTCAGCGTGGATTATTATGGTGCCCCCACTCCCATCCAGCAGGTGGCATCCGTGGCTGTGGCCGAAGCACGCACCCTGACCATTACCCCGTGGGACCGTACTCTGCTGCGCCCCATCAGCAAGGCCATCATGGCCAGCGATGTGGGCATCACCCCCATTGATGACGGCTCCACCATCCGCCTGAACTTCCCGGCTCCCACCGAGGAGCGCCGCAAGCAGCTGGCAAAGGAAGTTTCCAAGCTGGGCGAGGAGGCTAAGGTGGCAGTGCGCAACATCCGCCGCGAGGCTATGGATAAGGCCAAGGCCATGAAGAAGGCCGGCGAGCTGACCGAGGACACCCAGAAGACCATGGAAGAGGATGTCCAGAAGCTGACCGATAAGTATATCAAGAACATTGATGCTGCCGTGGAAGAAAAGCAGAAGGAGATCATG
>ENA-OQLI01001110-OQLI01001110.1-human-gut-metagenome-genome-assembly--contig:-NODE-1110-length-22564-cov-18.006507_pt1 | contig 22564 bp, 26 predicted proteins | sample MGYA00242805_ERZ504812 | MGnify/ENA primary metagenome ERZ504812 (study PRJEB26092, sample SAMD00036430) | human gut metagenome | host: Homo sapiens | study: EMG produced TPA metagenomics assembly of... | reverse complement strand
CGGCCCCTACCAGCACGTGGAGAAGTTCATCCCCAGGCAGATCACGAACATCGTCGACGGCGTCCGCCCCAAGCTCTACGGCCGCGGCGAGAACGTCCGCGACTGGATCCACACCGAGGACCACTCCAGCGCCGTCTGGGACATCCTCACGAAGGGCCGCATGGGGGAGACCTACCTCATCGGAGCCGACGGCGAGAGGGACAACATCACCGTGCTCCGCATGATCCTCGAGGCCATGGGGCGCGACCCCGAGGACTTCGACTGGGTCGCCGACCGCCCCGGCCACGACCGCCGCTACGCCATCGACTCCACCAAGCTCCAGCGCGAGCTCGGCTGGAGGCCGGCCCACACCGACTTCGCCGAGGGGCTCAAGCAGACGATCGACTGGTACGTGGAGAACGAGTCCTGGTGGCGCCCGGCCAAGGAGGCCACCGAGGCCAGGTACAGGGCGCAGGGGCAGTAGGGAAAAGCTTCATGGAGTTAGAGAATAGCGACTAGATACTTAGTTTTTTCTCAGTTCTAATAGATAGTTTGCATTGCTTTTAAAGGCCGGGACGCTTGTTTTGTTAAACAGGCGTCCCGGCCTTATAAATTTGGATTCCTCGAAAAGGTGTCTTACAGTTCTGTATTTGATTACTAATGTGAATATATGTTTGCATACAAAAATGATTTAACATCAAGGCGTTTGATTAGCAATCTTTGCTCTAGAAGAAGCTTGTGCATGAGGTTTTTGCCGTGATCTTTATTGTCGAGAGTGTTTCCATATTCAATCAGTAAGTGCGATATACGTGAATACAATTCTTCACGAATTGCCTGTTCATCGACTGATCCATCTTGTTTATTTGGATAGTTCTTATACATAAATACGAGCTTTGTATCTCCGCCGTAAAGATTGACGGTGTCAAAAATTGATTGAAAGTAGGAATAATCTGCTCGAGAAAGCGAATGCCCAAATATCTTGATGTAGCTTGTGTCGCTGTCACAGAGTTTTACAGTTTCGCTTTCGTATGGCTCTAGCGACATAAGCCTATAAGTTTTTGTAAACGGAAGCGCTAGGTCGTCTTCAGCTACGTCTTTTCCGTCAATGCCGAATATGGTTTCTGTTCGCCCTAGTAAGCCATGGACATTCCGAGCATCTAAAATTCCCAACCCAAGTTCTTCCGGTTTAAATGGGGACGTATAGTTAAAGTTTAGGACGGAAGAGTCATAATCTAATTGCTGGGAGTTTTTAATGCAGTCATCGCGGATGGCCGCGAAATTCGCATGAGCCATTTCTTTATATGATTCATCTTCATTGACTTGCTCTTTGAGATAGCTCGCAAAGATGCGCGCATATTCTTTTAGCGAAGATAGAAGGAAGCCGGTAAGCTCCTCCTGGGAAACAACTTCCTGCTTAAGTCGAGTCGACACAAATTCGTACAAATCGTCTTTCGGCCGCAAGGGTTGATTTGGGTTTAATGGGTCAATACTCAATCCTGTCATGCTAAACATTCTGTCCAGTCTTGAACCAAATCCGTCTTCTTGGAAAACGTAAACAGAGATGAGACTCTCAATATCGCACCACAATGGGTCGTTTTGTCCTTTTTCAGAAAGTACCAGATCCCAGACATTTCTTTCGTCCTCAGGTATCGATTCAATTGAAAATGTTCCTCTCGTCCTGTTTCTGTAAAAGTCCGAGAACTTGGATTTCAGCCCGCAGGTCAAGTCGAATCCATTTCCAAGAATTATTAGTTGATGCACACTCCGACCTCCTAATTGGGTTCATAAATGATTTTTACACTGTCAGTTTTACCCGATACAAAGTTCCATCGATCCTTTATTTGCGATGCAGCAGAGTACTGCCCATGGCCTGATGTCATCGACGGCGTTAGCCTGGAGCCGCGCATCGGGTCGCACTACAACAACCCCAGCTTCGGCTACGGCGGCTACGGCCTGCCCAAGGACACCAGGCAGCTGCTGACCAACTACAGGGACGTGCCCCAGAACCTGATCGAGGCCATCGTGGACGCCAACCGTACCCGTAAGGACTTCGTCGCCGACGAGGTGCTGCAGATGGTGTGGGACCGCGTCTACGAGGGCAAGCCGAAGTCGGTCGTGGGCGTCTACCGCCTGACGATGAAGTCCAACTCCGACAACTTCCGAGCGAGCTCCATCCAGGGCGTCATGAAGCGCGTGAAGGCCAAGGGCGTGCCCGTGGTGGTCTACGAGCCCACGCTGGACGCGCAGGAGTTCTTCGGCTCCGAGGTGACCCACGACCTGGAGGCCTTCAAGGCCGGCTGCAACGTTATCGTCGCCAACCGCTGGAGCGACGAGCTCGCGGACGTGGCGGATAAGGTTTACGCGAGGGATCTGTTTAAGCGGGACCAGGGGAGAGCAGCGGCCTGCGTTAGGCGGTCGCAGCCATCCATTAGTTATACACCCCGCTCTTCGTATTTCTCGCCAATTACAATAACGGTTACCGCAGGTGAGAGTTCAGCATCGCCTGCCAGAAAGCGGGGCAATTACTGCTAAATATATTTCTCAATACCGATTTTGCACTGCAAAACGAAGAATTAACGATTGGAGAATACTGAGATGCAAGCCCAAGAAGTAACCGAAGCGATTATGAGCTACATGCAATGTGACTCCATTTGTCTTCAGGCGTTAGTCCTGCATGGCGAATGGGGTTCAGGCAAGACTTATTACTGCGAGCACAATCTTAAAGACGCACTTAACGAAATTGATGTAAAGACATGCCGCGTGTCGCTATTCGGCGTTAACGATTATGACGAGGCAATCAATAGGGTAATCGCTTCTCGGCTCCCTTTATCTGATAAAGCTGCGGGCAGTGCAGGCGCCGCGAAAAGCGCTTTAATTAAAAACCTCCTTAATGCTGCCTCCTCATTTATGAGTAATAAGATCGGCGATCTTGGAATTCAGCTATCCCTTAAACCCGATTTACTACTGCCTTTTCTCGACATGAAGAAAGTCCTTGTCATTTTCGATGATTGTGAACGGAGCAGCTTCGCTCAAGATGATCGAGCGTTTTTTGGGTTCGTTAACAATATGGTCGAAAACCATGGTTGGCATGTGATGCTTGTCATAAATTGTCCGCTGTCATTTGAGGACGACAGCTCAGTCGAAAAAGCGGTCATGAGTCAGATCATGTTTGAACCAGATCTTCAGGAGCTTTACAGGATCGTTGCTGAACCCCAATTGAATATCCCAAAACAGGCTGACTTTAATATCGATAAGTCGATTATCGATGGCCTTAAGCGCTTTCTTGTCAATGCAAGGGCCTTATCCAGATCGCTTCCGTCTATTAATTACGCATTAAGCACATCGGTTCTTGTCGATAAAAATATCGATTCACGCGGAAGGGCCAAAGCACTCTCTGATTTTGTCGGTTATGCTGTCCTAGCATCAGCAGGTAAAACACCCACGAAACCTAATACCTCAAACAAGGCTGTGAATATGATTGACTATTCTCAGGTCATAGAATACGAAAACTATCTACTTATATCTGAAGCCCTCGCCCCCTTAACAGGAGGAAGGGATACGAGCTCTAGCGCGGTCATGAGCTCATTCACGGAGTATGTACATGCCAAAAATCCAGATTCGGCTGCGGACATCGAGGCACAGAGCCTAACTGATCAGTGGCATAGCCTGCGCGCGATGGAAGACCATCAGGTTGAATTATTGGCGAATCGGCTTGAAGACATACTGTCCGACGGACAGTATTCACATAGATGGTTTCCTGAGATTATTAAGATTTCACTTGACCTGATCAATCTTGGATTCTGGGACGATTCCAATCTGGATAAGCTTTATGTTTCGCTGGAACTCGCCGCCAGTTGCGACCCTCAGTGCAACGCAAATGCGCTGAGGCAGGATATACCGATGTTCAATGGCTTTTATGGCAAAGACGTTGGCCAGATATTAGATGCTTTAGCTACTAGCATTGAAAATAAAGAAGAGGAACAGGATTTATATCGCAACAGGTTCTGGCTATCTAAAATCGACCAGAATACGGGTGTAGCGCTCTCTGCATTTCTTGAAGAGATCATAAAGTCCCAATGCCCAAGAAAAATATTGGATGTACCTGTTGAGGGTGTTGTCAAAACAATCTACGAGGGAGCCGCTGATTCTCAACTGTCATTGCAATCATTTTTCCACTCATGCATGAAGAATTACCCTGATGACCAAAGCGTGAAAGAAGCCGTCGAATGGTTGAGAAACATTGACGCAAAGTTGGACGAAACCGGATCGAAATCACGAATGGGAAAATTAAGAACCAAATGGATTCAGAAAGACATCGGGGAGGCAATAGAAGCGCTGAACGAAAGCACGCAAAGCATATCAACAGATTCCGATGTCGAAATGTAGCCGGGCGAGACGCAAAGATATTATTCACCCCATGATTAAAATGACCAATTCGGGGTAAATAAAAAATGCTTTACGCAAAATGGCGTAAAGGTGCGTTATCGAGATCAACAGTCCAAACAACGCAATTACATTGTTCGAACAGTTGATATCGACGTTGCCTGCGCATAGCTGCACGAGGGCACTGACTACCATAGAGGTCGTCTCCTTGTCATCTTCCAGTATGCCATAGGCAAGCATTGAGTTTGGCGGCCGCGTCTGCGTTGGTTGAACTAGCTTCACCTTACGTTAGCCTGCTCGGTCTGGGTGAGCCGCCCCCTTTATTCCGAGCAGGTTGATTTAGGCGGCGGTCATTTTGGAAACCATCGATCTGAAATCTATTCCGGGGTATTCAAGCAAGAAATCCTACTCTCATTTCGATTATCGCGTTTCTTTTAGGGATGTAGAGGAAAAGGTCCTAAATCCTTGTTTTGTTGAACATCATGGGTTTTACCCTTTGATTTCAAATACCTTGTGCCACGTGAGATACCGGTATGGAGTAAAGACTCTCAAGACGAGAGATATTGCCTACGCCGCTCATTTAGACCATCGAATTTATCAATATTATGCTTTACTCTGGGGCCAGCTCTACAACGCTCGCGCCGATTTTGTCGGTATTAATGACGTGGCTGTTGCGTACCGTAGCGGTCTTCGCCATACGAATATATCCGCTGCGGCTGATGCCATAGACATGATTAGAAGTCTTGATGACGCATTGGTAATCACTGGAGACTTCACTCATTTCTTTAACAATCTTAACCACAGCTATTTGCAATGCGCAGTAAGAGGGTTCTTTGACGGCGGGTCACTTCCCAAGGATCATTATCGTGTTTTGTGAAATATACTGCACTATTCATGCTGGCAAATCTCTGATCTCGCATACATAAACGGACTGCCCTGGATTGAACTGAACTCTGATGATCCAGCTACTTACGGTAGTGAAGCGAAGAAGATACGGCTGAAAGCTATCAGGGAACTCAATAAGCTGCCCCGTGCGCTTTCGTCCGATTTATTTAAAGCCTTAAAGAGCTCTTCAATAGTGCTTCCATGGAAAAATGAAGCGGTCACGCCTAGGGGCATTCCTCAAGGCTTGGCTACAAGCGGTGTTCTTGCAAACATGTATATGTTCGAAACTGATACTGCAATAAACGAGCATGTATCTGCGGCTGGAGGTAAGTACATTCGCTATTGCGACGATTTTATTATCGTTGTTCCGGCCAAGCGGCTTGATATGGCTCGTTCAATCTTGCGGCTGGCGCAACAAGTCCCCGATGTAGAGCTTCAGCCCGAAAAGACGAAAATACATCGCGTTAAGAATGGAAGGATCGAACAGCTCTCTTTTGAAGCATTTGCATCCGGCGAAATTGAAGTAATGGATCCTGAGGCCCATCCTAAACAGCTGATTTCATTTCTTGGCTTTGATTTTGATGGCTCCTACGTCCGCATTCGCCAATCAACAAGCGGAAGGTTTTTCAACAGGTTTTATCGGTCCGCCTACTCCATCGGCAGACTGGCTGATAATCCAGACAAGCATCCCAGCAAAATGAGGGTTACGGCTCTATATGAAAACTATTCCCCTAAGGGGAGCATTCCGGTTGGAAAACATCTCGCATCCGACCGTAAACGCTATGGGAATTATCATTCCTATGTTTGTAGGGCTCAGAAAGCATTTCCGAATGACCCTATCGATAAGCACGTTTCGAAGATTTACAGAAAGATCAACAAGGCAACGAAGCGAACATAAACAAGTCTTCACTTACTCAAAATCGAGTAGGCTGAACCAACTTTGCGTCGACGCCATCCAATCCCTCCTTTCACCGACTGGCAAAACGATTTACACCTAATTTCGGGTATCGATCAAGGGTATTCTTCTTCGTCCATTGATTGATCTCGCTACACTAATAACTGCTGCTACCAGGTAGTTTTATGGCGCAGTTTCCATTGGCTCTAGCGAAGATCGGAGCGGTTATGTTTGCTGCCGCGTTCCACACTAGCCGTCACTACATCCTGTTTACTGCCATGGCCTGCTTATGCGTTTTGCTGGGCGGGCCTTCTTATGCCGCGGGCGCGGAGAGCCTGTTCATCGCGGGCGCCACGTACTACGAGTCGGGCGTGTCGGGCCCCGGGTGGGCCTGGACCGATGCCGACCACCTGGAGCTTAACGGCTACACGGGCGTGGCCATCGGCGCGGACGACGATCTGGTGGTGACGCTGACCGGGCAGAACACAGTTGTCGAGACGAGCGCGCCCGACGTGGACATCTCGCGGTGCGGCTTGGAGGTGTGGGGCGATCTGACGCTCCGCGGCACCGGGTCGCTGGCGGCCACGGGCTCGCAGTGCGGGATCTACGTGTCGGGGAAGCTCGCGGTGGAAGGCTGCAAGGTTGACGCGCGGGCCGACGGCGCCGGCATCGCGGATGCGCGGGTGGCTGGCGTGATCGCGGACGGTCTTGTCGTTCGCGGCGGTGGGCGCTTTGTCGCCGCGGGCGCGGGCTCCGGGGCGGGCGTCCGCGCCTATGGTGTGTATCTGCAGGTCGGGGCTGCCGGCGGTGGCGCGGCTGGATGCAGTTTTTCTGTTGATGCCTCGTGGCTCGATGTGGCCGACGTCGACGGCGGCGTTGCTTGCACGGGTGGGTCGCTTATGTCCGCACGGTTTGTGATGCCTGCTGGTGGGACCTTTGGCGCAAGTGGCGTGGTGGATGCCGACGGGTCCGTGGCGGCGCATGTGACGATCGAGCCCGTGGATGCCACGGCGTCGGCGGGGGAGGCTAACGGGGTCGACGTGCCGGGCGATAGTCCGTCCGCCCCTGGCACTGACCCCGCCACCGGTGAGCCAGCTGCGGATCCGTCGACGAATTCCGCACTGAAGCCCGCGGCCGCGACTAAGACGGTGACCACGACCACAGTGACCGATACCACGGCCGCCAAGACCTCTAGGCCCAAGGCTGCCACCACGACGACCGCCTCGCTCCCCAAGGCTGGTGATAACTGCTGGATCGCCGCTTCCGTGGCGCTTTTTCTGCTTGGGACAGTGCTCCTAGTTGTCGCGCATCGCTGCTGAAAGGCAAAGCATATTCGACTACATTACGAAGCGAGAACTTGTTGGAAAAGACAATGGAATTAAATGTATCCTTCGCACTGCTGAAAACGGCCACAACACGCATCGCCTACATGCTCAATACTGGCAAAAGGAAGTAGTCCTTGATATGCCCACAGGCAAAGTAATGACCGGAAATATCGATTCCAAAAGTTTCTAATATTGATAGGGCTTCTTAAATAGTTTTCAATTTAAAGCAGATATTTGTTCAAAGCTAACAAATAATGGTTTTAAAACTATATAATTATCCTTGTTATTAAAGGATGTCTGTGGTAAATCAGCTTTTGCGAAAAGGATTCTAAAGATGATCCTCAACTTTTCTTTTAAGAACTTCCTCAGTTTTCGGGATACGCAGCAGTTCTCTTTCGAACCGATTTCAAGCAAAAAGGAACTTGGTCCTGTGCGAGTGGCTGCGATTTACGGTGCAAACGCTTCGGGCAAATCAAATTTCTTAAACGCTCTTAACTTTGTCTCTTACTTTGTTCGTACCGGTTACGCGGCGGGCGATGCGAAGTCTCAAATACCCATCGTCCCCTTTTTACTTGACTCGGAATCGCGAACAAATGACACAGAATTCTCGATAGATTTTATCGCCAGCAACTTAAAGTATGAATTTTCATTTGGTGTTAACAAAAATGAGGTTACATATGAGAATCTCACCGTGTATCGATCAAAGCAGCCGTCCCTTCTCTATGACCGCTCATCGATAAACGGGGAACAGTCAATTAAATTTGGTAGCACCTTTACAGGCGCCAAAAAACAACTTTGGGATATCACGCGCAATAATTCTTTGTTCTTATCTGCCGCCGCGGCGGCTGGAAGTGATGTAATTCAACCCGCATTCGCAGCTCTTGCCAATGACATCAATCTCTATGATGCAACGCATTATCTAGCAGAGCTTGCCACCATAAAAAAGCTGTTTATCAACGATGACGCACGAGCTCAGATGCTATCTCGGCTCATTAAATATGCTGATATCGGAATTGACGGAATGGATGTCCGTCAAGCGGAAGGCGTCATGAGTTTAAAAGACTCGTTCATTGGACTCGATGAGATTCCGGAAGAGGCCCGTAATAAAATTGCAGAAGACTTTAAATGGTCGTTCGCTTATGACCTGTTCTTCCACCATAAAGGCTTGGGAGATGGCTTCTGGCTGGACTCCGCCCATGAATCGGAGGGCACAAAAGCTGCGCTGGCGTTTTTCTCGGTAGCCTTACGCTCTTTAAGCAGCGGAGCCACAACGGTAATTGACGAGCTTGATTCGAGTCTTCATCCTACGCTCCTGCGCGACTTTGTCTCACTGTTTGCCGATCCAGACACCAATCCAAAGGGTGCGCAGCTAATCTTCTCCACCCATGATGTCACCTTGATGACGCGAACCAGCCCCATGGAAGAGGTGCTCGAACGTGACCAGGTCTGGTTTGTGGAAAAGGACTCTGAAGGTACTTCGCAATTAATTGCCGCGATGGAGTATTCCCCTCGTGCAAATGAGAATCTGGGGCGCAATTACTTAAACGGTGTCTATGTGCCGCTGCCCAACCCAAGTTTTCATCAACTTGTGGCCCAACTCATGAAGGAAGGCGCTGACATAAATGGCTAAGGCAGAAAGGAGAGGGCTTGCTCTTGGCCGCAAAAAGCAAACAAGAGCCAAAAGAAAGCGCCACTTAATTGTGTCCAATGGCAAGGTGACCGAAACCGAATACTTCAACCACTTAATTAGTGAGATGGATGTTCGCGGAAGCGTGCGGTATCGGCATATAGACGGAGACCCCTTGAAGGTGGCCAAGCAACTTTCGCGAGAGCTCGAGAATGATAAAAAGGCAGTTAAAACAGGTGAAATCGAAGCATTGAGTTCCGCATGGATTGTTGTCGATTCGGATGAGTTCAGGAATTTGGCCAAGGCAGAGCGAGAAGCTAAGAAAAAAGGAGTTAAGCTCGCGATCTCCAATCCATGCTTTGAAGTATGGCTTATCGATCATGTTTCACCATGCCCGGAAACTTTTGCATCGACTCCCCAATGTGAGAAAAGGGCGCGCAACCTTGGTGTATTAAAGACCACCGATCCCAACAGGTCGTCTGCGTCTAAGTTCAAGTCTGTAAATCTAGAAATGATTGATGGCAAAAAGGACCAGGCTTTGGCCAATGCCGCAAAGCACAATACCGATGATAAACGCCACGCAAGAGAAGCAAATCCGGACAACGTTGCCGCCTACCAGGTATGGACAGATTTGCCTGATCTTGTAGATGATGTATTTGGGTCGGGCCAATAGTGTGATTTATCCCGTGCTACGGCCAGTCACACTATTTCCCAAGAACCTGTAAAGGACGCAGTCATGCTTTGGAGCTACGTTCAGCTTGATGATGGCACTCAGCTTGCCTACTCAGAGATACGAGAAGATGGGGCCGTTCGCGTAGCTGTCGAGCGTCCCGTCGACTTTGGTTTTGACCATGCAGAGTGCTTTCTGCCTGCGGTCAAATGGTTTAATGTCGAAGGCTTCTCTGCGGACGATCTGGATTTCTTAACCAAGTTTGTCAGGTCAAATTCCCCATACATTTTCGAGCTTGCCGAACGCCATAAAGTTGGACCGGAGGTTTCGGCGCTGGTCCCCTGATGTTTTACTGTTGAGCGGCAATTATCCATGTTCTCGTTAACCGACATATCCACTGCGGTCTCCCGCGTGCTGGCTCGCTACGACGTCCGCGAGGCATATTTATTTGGCTCGTTTGCGCGAGGCGAGCAAACGCCCGATAGCGATATTGACTTGCGCCTAGTCTGCGGCAAAACCATGACGTTCGGCACGCTTTACGAACTCTCCCATGAGCTCGAAAAAGAACTTGGGCGAAAGGTTGATATAGTCACCAACCCACCAGATCACATGCGCCCGGCCTTCCGCAAAAATCTCGAACAGGATGAGGTGCGTCTCTATGAAGCGAAGTAAACGTGACAAGGAGCTTACAGATATCATCCCGCAGCTCATTCCGCTCGCCGAGCCCAACACGGAAAGCCTTGAGGCAATCCACGAGAGCGATGCGTTCTTTGCCAGGGGGAATCCCGGCCGCTTCGACAACGGCGCCGATCTTATCGATGCAGCTCTAAAAGTCCCTGAAATGTGAGAGAATTCAATCACCGAAGAGGCGATTGTCTCGGAAGTGTCAGACTGACGAGGTACGTACCTCGCCATTTTTGTACGTCTGCGGACATCGGAATTATCCCGCTAGCTACAAGCCTTCCTTTTGCTTGCTGCATTTGGGTTAGATAGAGCGGCTCGCCACCTTGGGTTAACGAGCGCGATTGCGGGGCTTCTTGACTCGTCTTGCATCGTTTTCCATTTATTTATATGCTTGTCCCAGAATTTGGTCGTAAGGTGCGACCAACGGAATCAAAAGAAAGCCTACCGAGAAGATCTTGGTCGCAGAGTACGACCAACGCAATCAAAAAAATGCTCGCGGAGAAGGCGCCTTCAATCGCATTGATTGGAGGCGCCTCTAATACCAAGCGATATCTATTCTGCCGGAGAGTCTGGAGCAAGGGCGGCGGTCGAATGCGCCTGATAACTGGTATCGCTCTGACGATATTCTGGTAAACTATCGTTAAGGCGATACCTGTTAGGAGACTCGCGTGGAACTGTGGCATGGTTCTCAGAAAATCATTGAGACTCCCCAGCTTGGCCTGGGGAAAGTCCATAACGACTATGGACGGGGATTCTATTGCACAGAGAGCCTCGACCTTGCAAGGGAATGGGCGTGCTCGCATGATGCCGATGGCTTTGCGAATCGCTATGAACTCGATATAGCCGATCTCAAAATTCTCGACTTGCTATCGCCGCAATATTGCGTTCTGCATTGGATAGCGTTGCTCGTTGAGCATCGTTCTTTTCGCAAAGATACCGCCATTGCCGCGGGGGCGTGCAAATATCTCCACGATCACTTTCTACCTGACACTAGTGTTTGCGACGTAATAAGGGGATGGCGTGCGGACGACTCGTACTTTAGCTATGCCAGAGCTTTTGTGAACAATACGATTACCGTCGATCAGCTTGGTCGATCTATGAGGCTCGGCAACTTGGGAGAGCAGATTGTGCTTAAAAGTGAGCGCACGTTTAAGGGCATTCGTTTTGCTGGATTTGAACGTGCGCCACAAGCTCTGTATGGTCCATTGGCCAAGGAGCGGGATGTAGCGGCAAGGACGCAGTATCGGGAGCTAATTGCCGAAAATCCGTTTGCGGGAATTCGTATCGTCGATATCATTCGAGAGGGGATGACGGGCGATGGCCCACGCCTACAGTGAGATGTATCTCGAGGATGCCATGAGAACGCTGGGAGAGGCGGTCGATTTTGCCCTCTGTGACCAAGGGCTGGCTCCAGCCGAGTTGACGGCGATCCTGTCGAACGCTTTTGAGATGAAACAGTTTGAGCGCGGTATGCCTCGCGTCGTCTGCGGCATGTCGGGCGACGAGCTCGCGCGCGATATTATCGCCCATGCGGGACTAAGCCCCGTCGAATGCAGGGGGACCTATCCGTTCGACCGTTCGCCTCAGTATTGGGCGGGCTGGGTTTTGGCCTATGCGCAATGGATGTGCAGCCTGGGTTTTAATGAGCTACTCGAAGTCGCTCCGCTCGATTGGATCATCGGCTCGTACTATCCGCTCCACGAGGCCTCCGAAGACAAATTCGCCCAGATTGTCATCGAAAAATGGAACAACGCGCAGGCAGACAAAAAGGGCCTCAAAGCGGCACGAAAGGCGGCCGGCCTAACGCAAAAACAGCTCGCCGCCCAATCGGGGGTTAAACTTCGCGCCATACAACTCTACGAGCAGAATCAGCTTGACCTACGCCGTGCCTCGGTCTCCTCGGCATTGGCGCTTGCAAACACCCTAAGCTGTGCCATCGAAGACCTCGTCTGGCAACCGATCACCCTGGAGTACGACTCGAAACCCTGTTCTTCAAAAAAAATCAAAACTAGGATTATTGCTGTTTAACTTTCCTTTGAGTACGTATTTAAGAGGGACTATAATACGTATTAGAGACAGATTATAAAGGAGGTTGCTATGGTTGCCGTGATAGACAATAAACTCGTTTTCGGACGCGAACAGGTGCTGACTTCGACGCAGGCAAGCAAAAATTTTGGCGAAGCGAGACGTCGTGCTCGAAGGGAGCCGCAATTTGTCTCAGACAGGAACGATGGCATCGATACTGTTATCGTCGGCTTCGACGAGTTCGAAGCGATGGCGGTTGAACTCGAACAGCTCCGAGAGGAGCGCCTGCACGCCATAGCCGCTGCAAGGCTCGCGCAGGGCGACGCTGATTCGAATCGCAAGGGCATCCCGTTCTCCGATACCGTGGGGCGTGAGAGGTTCGAGGCCATGCTAGAAGCCGAGGCGACCGATCCCATTTCCGACGAGGAGCTGTTCGAGTGAGCGTGGCTAGGTTTAAGGTTGAGTTTTACGACAAGACTGCCGAGAAAGAGTATCTGTCACTCGATGGCTCGGTTCGCGCTATGGTGGACAAAGGTATTGCGCGTCTTGCACTTCGGGCCGATGAAATTGGCAAGCCGCTTTCGGGTCTTCTTGCAGGATGTAGGGAACTTAAGTTTCGTACTGATGGCATTCGCGTAATTTATCGCATCCGCGATGGGCACGTCGAAGTAGTTCAAATCATCGCAATAGGTGCAAGGGACAAGGGCAAGGTTTTCGACCTGGCATCTAGACGCTTGGACAGCGATGATTGATTGCCTCAAGAATGTCAATTTAGGTTACATGGTCGAAATCCTCGGGTTAAACGCTCGGATTCAGCCAGCAGAGGGACGGCGTGATGAAAACGTTAAACGCGACGACATGCCCTGATAGTTTGCTTATGTGTGATAAAGAAGCAATAGAAGTGCAAAAAATTTTGCCGTTCCTATCCGACACTTGGCCATTGTGTCGGATAGGTCGGGCGGTTATTCGGGCAAGTCAATCTTGCCGACAAAGCTGTAATAAATCTCAATGTCCTGCCTGCGGGTGCCGTTCTCATCATAGCTGCACTCATGCACCACAATTTTCTCGATCATTTCCCGCAAGAGAGTGGGGGTCAGTTCTTCAAAGGCAAGGTGCTTGCGGACAATGCCCATAAATTTCTCGGCGTTGACGGTAGCTGCCTGTGACTTGTCCAGTTCGGCTTGCAGGGCGGCGGCTCTCTTTTTCAGCTCCGCTTGCTCGGCTTCGTAGTCAGCCGACAGTTCCATGAAACGCTCATCGCTGATTTTGCCGTTTACATTGTCCTCATACAGCCGCTTGATAATGCGGCTGATTTCAGAAATGCGTTCCTGCGCCTGTTCAAGCTGCTTGATGGCTGCGGCGGTCTTTCGCTTGCCGCCGATCTCGTTCTGCTGGACAAGTAGTTTCACAAACCGGCTCTCATGCTTGGCTGCGTATTCGGTCACTTGCCGGAGATTTGCCAGGACACCAGCGGTCAACAGATCGGTGCGGATAAAGTGCGCCGTACAGTTGCGGGTGCGCTTCTTGTAGCTGCCGCAGATGTAGCAGTCCTGTTTGCGGTCTTTGTTCTGATACCGCTGCTGATACAGCACATGGCCGCAGTCGGCGCAGAACAAAATCCCGGAGAACAGCCCCACTTCATCGTAGCGGTTCGGGCGTTTGCGCTGTTTGCGTAACTCCTGCACCCGTTCCCATGTTTCCTTGTCGATGATCGGCTCATGGTGGTTCTCGAAAATGGCCTGCTTCTCGACGGGGTTCTCTATGCTGTGCTTGACCTTATAAGAAGGCTTTTCCGTTTTGAAGTTCACCAGACATCCGGTGTACTCTCGGTTTTCGAGGATATGAACGACGGTGTTGGTCGCCCATTTGCACTCATAGCCTGGGTGATAACGGCGGGTGCTGCCTGTCCGCTGATATTCCAGCGTCCCCGGCGTGGGGATTTGCTGCTCCGTCAGCATACGGGCAATCTTGGTCGGGCCGTTCCCGGCAAGGCAAAGCTGGTAAATCTGCTGCACCACCGGGGCGGCTTCCTCGTCTATAATAAAATTCTCGTCCTCGTCCATCACATAGCCGTAAACCGGCTTGCTGGTAACAGGCTTGCCGCTCATGCCTTTTGACTTTTTCACTGCCTTGATTTTCTTGCTCGTATCTCTCACCAGCCATTCATTGAACAGATTTCGCAGCGGGGTAAAATCGTTGTCCATGCCCTCGCTGGCACTGTCCACATTATCGTTGACAGCGATAAAACGCACACCCTTTTGAGGGAACAGCATTTCCGTGTAAAACCCTACCTGCAAGTAGTTTCGCCCTAACCGGCTCATGTCCTTGACGATGACCGTACCCACTTTCCCGGCTTCAATGTCCGCAAGCATGGCTTGAAATCCGGGCCGCTGGAAGTTCGCGCCGGAAAAACCGTCGTCGGTGTACCAGCGCAGATTGGTAAAGCCGTTCTGTTTTGCGTAGGTTTCGAGTATCCTTTTTTGGGATGTACTGTATAAAGGGTGGTTTACACCGCCTACTACATTACATCGGCTGTCGGTTCATTTGTGGCAAAGTGATAATCAGCAGAGGAAAGGAGACACATATGCATCGGGGCATGGCACGTTGGGAGGCGGCCATGCCTCCTCTTATTTGGTTTCCCGACAAACAGGAAGCTATTTAACTTGATTTAGCCTAAATAAAATCTAAAACATCTCATCTAATAAAATGTAATAGTTTATTTTTTTATAATCCGGTTCAAGTCCCAACATATTAAAAAAGAATTTTTCATAATCAGAACCAGGATAATATTCTCGAATATTTCTAACACAAAATGCGATATCCAGCCATTTGTCTGCAACTCCACATCTTGCTAAGTCATAGAAATATATTCCATCAGCAGACACAAAAAAATTAGCGCTTATGTCTCCGTGTGAAAGGCAAAGTTCTTCTTGCGGTTTGTTTTCACAAAGCCAATTAAAAAGCTCCGTTGGATTATCAAATTCTGTTGTATCTTCCCAATGTGATACATCGACATCGGCCATTTCATTATCCAAAAGATATTTCAATTCTTTAAGCCGAAAGTCTATTTTTGAAGAAAATGGGCAGGTGTTTATGTCTATTACTTGCAATTGGCGAAGCGCTTTTGCTAAACACTCAATATACTCTATTGGTTCACTAACAAGGTCATCTATGTGCCTTCCCTTTAGTGCGCTCATAATTACATATTCTGAATGTCCCTGTGTTCCGTATTCAATTACATCTGGAACTTTCAGTTTATTGGATAACCACATCATCATTTCAGCTTCTCTTTTCACGCTATATGTGGTTTCTGAAAACATATCGTCGATCTTTTTCAGATAGCACACTGTATTTTTAAGTTGACATTTGTATACCTCTGCCGGAGACATACCATCTGAACATTTTCCCAGAATTTCAATTTCATCGATATATCTCACTTTACTCACCTCATAAAATCAGATTTATCAATCCATAGAAACTTCTAAAATTATAGCATGAAAAGAAAATCGGTTTCAAATTGTCCTTATCCTGTGGTGCAATTATATTAAGTGCGCACTTACTCACCACCCGCAAGCGGGCGGTGGTACTGCCTGACGGCAGCCGTGCGCTCTCCGAGGGGAACGCTCCAGCAGGCTTCAGTGCTTTATGCTAGCCAAGAGGGGCTTAAGCCCCTCAAAATATGTTCTTTTTAGGGGAAAACTCCCTTGACAAATTGCTTACTGGTTCGATATGGAATTACTCTCGCCTTGCAATTCATCCTCGTGGGACAATCTCGGATAAAGGGCGGTAATGAGGTTTTGGGTGGCTTGTCTTAACATAAAATCCTCCGTTTCCGACAGCCAGCCCCACTATTCCGTGGTTTCATTGTACCACGGAACGGCGGGGGCTGTACAGCGGCAAAAGCGTTAAATTTGCTTCTTTACAGCTTTTCAATTTTCCGATTTTTATGGTATGGGTTGTCGTCCCATATTTGCAGTAGAAAAGTTCATAACTCCGTGGTATACTCTGATTTAACAAAAAAATCAGAAGTTAAAGGAGAAAACATGAAGTATACAATAGATGAATTAACCGCGGCCAAAAGGCAAATTGATTCAACTCTGCACAAGCTAAGAGAAACAGTAAAAACATTTGAATCAAAGGATAATTCCGAGCGTTATAAATCACAAATCACATTGGCAAAGAGAAGAATAAAAGCCTTTGAAATTGCAAATTATTTTATAGAGAATGAGATTAAGAATTGCTAAAGCACTTCCGATTTTCGTTCCAGCGGTCATGCTCCCTGGCATGGCCGCTTTTCCATGCCCCGGTTCACGCCGGATAAGTCGGCTCCTGTGTAGCAGCGGCTTCCGCTTCCAGTACCCGCGCCATTTTGTCGGCGGCTGTGGTTGTGGTGTCTTTCTTGAAATAGCCGGACACGACAAGGACGGAATTGCCCATGCGGATTTCCGTCACACAGTCAGGGCGGCGGGTGGTGCGGGTGTCGTGCTGCTTGTTATCTGCCATAGGCAATACTCCTTTCAGTCGGTAATCAGTTTCTTCATGCTCTCCATTTTCCGCTTGGCGGTTTCCTGCCGGAAGTTGTCGCCGGTAAAGCGTACCGGGACGCACATGGAAAGCAGGCGGTCATAAATCCGGGAATGGGCGGTGTCCTCCGGGTTGTGCAGGTCGTCCAGCGTAAGGTTGGTCGTGACGATCAGCGGCTTGCCGCTGCGGTAACGGCTGTCAATCACATTGAACACCTGTTCCAGCCCGTATTCCGTCCCGCGTTCCATGCCGAAGTCGTCAAGGATCAGCAGCGGATAACGACAAAGGCGGGAAATGTACTCGTTGCGCCCCTCAAAGCTGGCGGCAAGGTCATTGAGGATAAGAGCAAAGTTCGTCATGCGGACGGGGATTTCTTTCTCCATGAGGGCGTTTGCGATACAGCCTGCAAGGTAGCTTTTGCCGGTGCCTACGCCGCCCCAGAACAGGCAGCCGATATTGTCTGTCCGCATATCTTCCCAATGCTCCACATACCGGCGGGCAAGCCCGGTCTGCGGGTTCCTGCCGTTGTCGTTCTCGAAAGTCCAGTCCCGCATGGTGGGGTCGGTAAAGCCCCGGCGTTTCAGTTCTTCCACGGTGTCAAGGTGTCTGCGCCGCTTTTCGGCGGCTTCCCGTTCCTCGCGGGCGGTTCTCTGGCAGTCGCACTCTGCCGGGTGGCGGTCGCGCCCGAAGATAGCGGCCTTATCCGGCGCAAAATAGGCTTCTTTCGGCTTGCGGCACTTGCCGCAGTACAGTAAACCGTCCTCGCCGGTGTAGTCCTCCGGCTCCGGGATGGTGGTCGTCATATTCTCCAAAACCGCGTTGATTTCATTCTTCATAAACTCTCGCCCTCCTTGCATGAGTAGTCTGGTATGCCCTTTTTAGGGGCTTCCTTTTTGTCGTTCCCCGCCCATATCCGCAGGGCGGCGGCATAGTTCTGGTAGCTTTTCCCGTTGGCGGCAAGGTAGCGGCTCATTTCCTCGATGAACCGTTCCAGCCTGTCAGGGTACTCTGCCTGCAACTCGTCGTATTCGGTCTGTGACAGAAAAATATTTCCATATCGGCCATAGGGCGCGGACGGCCCCCCACTCACTCCCTTTGTTTGGCTCTCTGTAAGGTTGTTTATAGTAGTTTGGTTAGGGGACGGTTTTCCGACCATCATAAGGTCGGTTTTCTGACCATCAGTAGGACGGTTTTCCGGCTCTATGAGGGGCGGACTTCCGGCCATCAGTTGGTCTGAAAACTGTACCTGTGGCACTGGCGGTACTTTGACATAAAGCCGGTTCGGTGCGGAGAAGCCGCCCCGTTCCCGTTCCAACAGCCCCGCCGTGTCCAGTTCATTAAGCGCCCCCTTGATGGTGGTGCTGCCTTTATCCAGTATTTCTGCTATCTCCGCGATGGGATAGATAATATAAATCCTGCCCTCGTCGTCCAGCCACTTGTTTTTCTGGGAGAGGGTGGAACGGTCTAACAGCAGCGAATACAGCAGCTTGGCGGTCTGTGAAATCTCCATTTTCAGCAGGAAACGGGGATACGGCAGATAGGCGGGCAGCCGCGTGTCTGCCCTGATATAATCAGCGATAGGATCACCTCCCTGTGTTCGGGTTGATTTTGGCGTATTGTCACGCATTAAAACGCCGTTTCCGGGGGAAAAGGATAAATGTATCGCGTACCCTTTGACACCCACGAAAAAAGCCTTGATTTATGCGGGTTTGAAAGGCTCTAAAGCGTGACATCTCTGCCTTTGTTTCCGCTTTCTCTCGGCGGCTTTGATTTTCTTCATGCGCCCGGCGCAGTCGGGGCAGTATTTTCCCCGGTTGGATTTGGGGACAAAGGCCGCCCCGCAGACGGCACACCGTTTCCGGCTTCCCCGGCACAAGAGGGCTGCGGCCAGCTCCCCGTCAAGGGGCAGGACAGCCACACGGAACCAGTGGCACATGAGGGAAAAGGAAATGCTCTGGACGCACACGCAAGGCTCCCCGTCGTCCAATAGCAGGCAGTTCCCCTCATCGTAGTTACAGCACTCATGTACCAGCCGCCGCGCCCGCCGGTGCTGGCGGTAGTCCATGTGGGGCAGGTTATCGCTCATGGCTCTGCTCCTTTCTGCGGTGCGGCTCGTCCCGGCGCAAAATCTGGTCGATGTTCCGCTTGACGGTCTGCAACTCCTTGAACCGCTGTTTCTGTTCGTGATAGGTGTTATACAGGCCGTCTTTCTCGGAGATAAGCTGCTCGATCTCGGCCTGCAACGCTTTCCGGGCGGGCAGCTTGGTAATGCCATGCGCCTTGAAATACCGGGCTGCTGCGTCGGCTATGATAAAATCGCTCTCATGGGCCTGCCGGTATGCGGCGCGGGCTTTCTCGGATTTCTGTGCCCGCAGCCCGTCGCGGGCGGCCTTGGTCTGGGCGTAGGCCAACACCTGCCGCTGCAACTTCTTTTTCCCTTGCAGCTTCGTTTCCAGTGCTTTCAGTTCGCCGCTGGTCTGGCGCATTTCCTGATAGGCGGTATCAACGGCGGCTTCTAACTGCTCCGGGGAAGTAAAGCCGTATTGCTGGTAGACGGACAGCGTTTTGGCGGCCTGCTTCAGATTGTGTATCTTCGCCCAGCGTTCATAGCCCCGGCCTTTGCCCTCGGCCATTTTCTGCTCAATGTCCACAAGCCGCTGCACTCCGTCCTGTTTCGGGGCGGCTATCTCGGCTCTGGCAACCTGCAAGCGGTCTTTTATGGTGCGTGGGGGATCGGGGGATCTGGCTGGCGCTTCGGCTGCTCTGGCGGCGTTTTGCTCTAAAACGGCAAAGACAGCGGCGCGGTCAAAATCGTCGCCCAGCTTCCGGGCGGTAATTGGCTTTGTCCTGTCCGGCGTGAGGTAGGAAAGCCGCCCCCGGCTCTCCTTGACGGTCACACCCTCCTGCAGCAACAGAGAGGAAAACTCGTCAAAGCTGGCGGCGGTGGCAAGGGCTTTCCGTAGGGTCTGCCGCAGCTTCTCCTTGTTCGTTTCAAACTTGGTCTGCCGGGGCGTGATACTATCGGCAATCATGGGGGCGTTCTGCTTGTCCAGCGCGGCCTGTCCCTTTTTCTGCGCCCAATACTCCCGGTCGGTGACGCGGTTCTTGCTGCCGTTCAAGAGGTCGATTTGATAAAGCCCCTCCCGGTGGCACATCTCCATGACTTCGGATTTGAAGTAGCGCAGGGCAGCGTCGGTACATCGGTGCTTGCAGCCGACTTTCGTATCGGCCGGCCTGTCCATGTAGGGCAGGAACGGCACTTCCTCAATCCGCAGGCTGTTTATGACGATATGCACATGAATGTTGCCGCTGTGGTTATGCCCGTCCGGGTGGGTGCAGACAAGGGCCTGGTGGCCGGGAAAATGCTCTTTACAGAATTGTTCCCCCAACGCCTGCGCCCGGTCTACGGTCAGGCCGTTGTCCGGCCCGTCCCGCGGGTCAAAGCTGATGATGTAGTGGTGGCTTTTCACATCTTCCCGCCGCTGGTTTTTCTGATAGCGGAGATTGGCCCGCATACACGCAACGGCAAAATCCTCCCCGTCGCAGTTCAGCGTGGACAGCCGGTAGTCCTCGCGGGGGATAAGCCTGCCGGTTTCATCAAGGACGGGCTTCATGGTAAACTCGTCATGCTCAAAGAGAAGATATTGCTCGGCGGCTCCGTAGTCGGCGTTTTTAGAGTTGATATGCTTGAGTGTTGCCAACCGCGTCACCTACTTTCTTGAGGACTTCATACTTGAGGACGGCAAGGTCGGATATGGCGGCGCGTACCTCGCCGGAAAGGGTGTTGTAGGGTACGCCGTATTCGTTCAGATACCGGGCAATCTGATTGAGGTTGCCGCCGATCCTGCCGTACTCGGCTGTCAGCTTCCCGACAGCGGAAAGCAACTCGTCATTGACCGACGACACATGGACAACCGGGCGTATGGTCGCCCGCCGTATCGCCTGCCGGAGAAATTCGGACTGGCTGATACCATAGGGCGCAAGCCGCGCTGTGAAGTCGGCATACTCATCTTCGGACAGCCGGGTTTTCACAACGCGGCTGCGGTGGGGCGTGTTGTATTTCTTTCGCATGGTGTGACCTCCTTTCTCGCCCGTAAGGGCGCATGAGCAGGGTTTGGGGAAGGCACTCCCCAACAAGTTTCCCGCGAGGGGCAAAACTGCAGAATTGCGGATTTTGGCACCGTGGTAGAAACTTGCTCTCCGTGACTGCAAACTTTCTCTCACTTCCGTCCGCCACTTTTTTGGAAAACTGCAACCACAAAAGTTTGTTTCTCTTTTTCTGCTACTACTAATCCTGTAAAGGGCATTCCTGCCCGCTTTCGCTAAAATGACACCGGACGCAGTGGTTTCTACCCGGTGTTGGAGAAATCCTTTCTCTTTGCCCTCTACTACGGGTAAATGCTCCAAATGCCAAACACCAGGGCAGAAAAATTCCCTCCTCGCTTACTACTACAACCGGCAGGGGGCAAAATGGCCGGGAGCGGAGCCGGACAACAAAAAAAGCAGTAAATCTTTTTCAAGACTTACTGCTTTCGCTGGCCGCGTCGGTGGCGGCTGGTATTCAGTTTTTATGACTTGTCCGGTGGTTCGTCAAGCCGGAACTTGAATTGACAGTCAATTAACCGCTGCTTTACATAGTCCTCCACCTCGGCGTTGACCTGCCCGTTCACTTTTGAGAAATAGCGGATATATCCGGCGTAGTGGAGCAGGACAGCGTTCACGGCTTCTGGGTCGCCCTCACGGGCTTTGAGGATTGTTTCATAGGGGAGAAGTCTACTCATACCGGCTCACCCCCATTTCTTCGCGTAGCCGCTGCAAGGCAAGCTGGATATGCCGCCCCGCTGTGCTGCGTGACCGGCCAATACACGCGCCGATCACGCGCTGCGGCTGGCGCAGAAAGTAATAGCGCAGGATTTCTTCCCGCGTCTGCTCCGGCAAAACAGAGATCGCGTCGGCAAGGGCGGCGTTGCAGAGCAGGACGGTCTGACCGCAGACGGTAAATGGGTATTCCTCGTCCGGCTCCGACGCGGCAAACTGGACAAACTTCTCGTTCATCAGATAGTCAAGGGAAACTTGCCGTTCCCATTGCCGTTTAAGCTTCAAAATCTTGTCCAAGGCGGCACAGCGGATAACAGTCTTGCAAAAGGCGTTGTACCTGCGCTGGATATATTCTTGATAGGCTATCTGGTCGGTCATGGAAATTCCCCTTTCTGAATAATAGTGCGGGGCGGTGGCACTTCTTGCTGTCGCCCCTTGATTGCCTACCAGCAAAGGCGGGCGGGGCTGTCAACGGCTGCGCATATGCGCCGTTCATCTTGACCGTTGACTGGCTCGGCTGGGTTTGCTATTTACCCGACAAACTTGAATTTATTTTAAGCTATCACGTTTTACCTTCTTAAGCCTTACTATCATTACCATAGGAATTTCTTTGTTGGTTTTAAAACATTCTTCATAAAATCCATCAATGACAAATCCAGCTCTAAAACAAAGGTTAAAAATATCTTGTATGGAACGATGATAATAAATCTGCTCTTTCGGTTGCCCTTCAATCGCTATATCATAGTAAC
>ENA-OQLI01001109-OQLI01001109.1-human-gut-metagenome-genome-assembly--contig:-NODE-1109-length-22565-cov-7.650192_pt1 | contig 22565 bp, 19 predicted proteins | sample MGYA00242805_ERZ504812 | MGnify/ENA primary metagenome ERZ504812 (study PRJEB26092, sample SAMD00036430) | human gut metagenome | host: Homo sapiens | study: EMG produced TPA metagenomics assembly of... | reverse complement strand
AGAAAGTAGCGATTTACGCAGTAAATCAGCGGATTTCGAATATTTGGAGGATTGCGGGAGCAGCGTAGCTGCGTAGCAATCCGGGTATCAAATGAGTGTCAAAAGACCTTTTGACACTCATATCATTCGATAATAAATGAAAGTCATCTGTTTTATGCTATTGGCTAAGCAGGTTGCGGCAGTGATTACGGGGCTGTGGCTGACCAGAGCTTTGGAATTGCTGTGGAGGACTTTCGTAGTAGAATAAGGAAAATAAGATTATGTATTTAGTTGTTGGACTGGGAAACCCCGGGAAGCAGTATGAGGCGACCCGCCACAATATGGGTTTTGATACGATCGACGTGCTTGTGGAGCGTCATAAGATTCCGCAGGGCGGCGTAAAATTTAATGCTATGTACGGTTCCGGATTCATCGGAGGAGAGAAGGTAATCTTTATGAAACCTTTGTCCTTTATGAATTTAAGCGGTGGTCCGGTACAGGAGATGGCTGCTTATTTCAAAATCAATCCGGAGAGTGAGCTGATCATTATTCAGGACGATATTGATCTGGAGCCGGGACAGCTTCGTATCCGGAAGCAGGGCAGTGCAGGCGGCCATAATGGTCTGAAGGACATTATTGGCAGACTTGGCACACAGAAATTCATGCGTGTAAAAATTGGTGTAGGAGCCAAACCAAAAGGATGGGATCTGGCAGACCATGTGCTTGGCCGTTTTTCATCCGGGGACCGCAAGCTCGTGGATGAAGCAATTGAGTTTGCAGCAGACGCTGTAGAAAAAATCATAACAGATGGTCCGGACGCGGCGATGAATGAATACAACCGAAAGAGGATTACTGAGTAACAAAGGAAGTCCAGCAACAAGCTGGGCTTCTTTTGCCCCTGGAGCGTCCCCCAAAAGCTTTGTGAAAATTATGACGTGCAGATAGCTTGCAGGAATGGTTTCATGTTTTGGGTGGGCTCTGAGGTGCGGCTTTTGAGAAAAGGAGGAAAGCCATGCTTTCATTTACCCAGCCCCTGAAGGGGATGGCAGAATTTGAAGAAATAGAGAAAAGCCTTGAGAAAAATCAGGGCATTGTGCAGATCACAGGCTGCCTGGAATCCCAGAAGGCACATCTGATCCATGGGCTTTCCAGCAAAACACCTATGCGCCTTGTGATTGCAGGAGATGAGCGCCAGGCTAAGGAAATCTTTGAGGACTTGCGCTTTTATGACAAAAATACCATGTTTTACCCGGCGAAGGATCTTCTCTTTTTCCAGGCAGATATTCAGGGAAATCTGCTGATTCGCCAGAGAATGTGTGTGATAAAGGCACTTCTGGAGCAGAAAGAACTGACGGTGGTTACCAGCATTGACGGCTGTATGGATTATCTGACGCCTCTGGAAGAAATTGGGAAAAAGGTGCTTCATTTCTATTCTGACAGCGTGATCAACATGGATGTGCTGAAAAATACCCTTGTGCAGCTTGGATATGAACGCGTAGGACAGGTGGAAATGCCGGGACAGTTTTCTGTGCGCGGTGGTATAGTAGATATTTATTCCCTTACAGAAGAGAATCCATGGAGAATTGAGCTGTGGGGAGATGAAGTGGATTCTATCCGAAGCTTTGACGCAGAGAGTCAGCGCTCTCTGGAAAATCTGGATGAGATTGCCATTTATCCAGCTGTGGAGTGGAATGACGGCAAAAAGATGGTATCTTTTGTGGATTATTTTCCTAAGGAAAAAATGCTTCTGTTTCTGGACGAACCCAACCGTATTCTGGAAAACGGACTGGGCGTAGAGGAAGAGTATGCCGCCAGCCGCACACATCGTGAAGAAAAAGGGGAAAAGAACCTTCCGGTTCAGTGGCTTTGTGAATTTTCCAAGGTTCAGAAAGAACTGAATAAACTTCGTGCAGTGTCGTTGTCGGCATTGGAGCCAAGAGGCGTGGAGTGGAATTTTGCCCCGGAGAAATATAATCTGACGGTGCAGAGCGTAACTTCTTATAACAGCAGCTTTGAGCTTCTGGTGGAGGATCTGAAAAAGTATAAGAAAAAAGGCTACCAGATTGCCTTACTTTCCGGTTCCAGGACAAGGGCGGAGCGTCTGGCGAAGGATTTGCAGGAGCATGAGCTGAATGCTTTTTACGGTTCAGATTATGACCGCGTGATCAATCCAGGGGAAATTATGGTCCTCTATGGACACGCCCGGAAAGGCTTTGAGTATCCGCTGATCAAATTTGCGGTGATCACAGAGTCCGATATTTTCGGCCAGGAGCAGAAAAAAAAGAAAAAGAAAAAAGTCTATAACGGCAAGCGGATCCAGGATTTTGCAGAGCTGTCTATCGGGGATTATGTGGTCCATGAAAAGCATGGACTGGGAATTTACCGTGGAATTGAAAAAGTTGAAGTAGATAAGGTCTTAAAAGACTATATCAAGATTGAATACCGTGACGGAAGCAATCTGTATATTCTGGCGACGCAGCTGGATGCGCTGCAGAAATATTCCGGCGCAGATACAGCCAGGGCACCGAAGCTGAACAAGCTGGGAACCCAGGAGTGGAATCGCACGAAGTCCAAGGTAAAGGGCGCTGTCAAAAATATCGCCAAAGAGCTGGTGGAGCTTTACGCTGTGCGTCAGGAAAAAGAGGGGTATGTGTGTGGCCCGGATACAGTGTGGCAAAAGGAATTTGAGGAAATGTTCCCATATGAGGAGACAGAGGATCAGCTGAACGCCATTGAGGATACCAAGCGGGATATGGAGAGCACCAAGATCATGGATCGTCTGGTGTGCGGAGATGTTGGATATGGTAAGACGGAGGTTGCTCTTCGCGCAGCGTTTAAAGAGGTGCAGGAGAGCCGGCAGGTTGTTTACCTTGCACCAACTACCATTCTGGCGCAGCAGGTGTACAACACCTTTGTCCAGAGAATGAAGGAGTTTCCGGTGCGCGTGGATCTGCTTTGCCGATTCCGTACACCTGCCCAGCAGAAAAAGACTTTGCAGGATCTGAAAAAAGGACAGGTAGACGTTGTGATCGGTACTCACAGAGTTCTTTCTAAGGATGTGGAGTATAAGAATCTGGGGCTTCTGATCGTTGACGAGGAACAGCGTTTCGGTGTTACCCACAAGGAGAAAATCAAGCAGCTGAAAAAGGATATTGATGTTCTGACTCTGACTGCGACTCCCATTCCACGAACCCTTCATATGAGTATGATCGGAATCCGTGACATGAGTGTGCTGGAGGAGCCGCCTATGGATCGTATGCCGATCCAGACTTATGTAATGGAGTATGATGAGGAGACTGTTAGGGAAGCTATCGGAAGAGAGCTGCGAAGAGGCGGCCAGGTTTATTATGTTTATAACCGGGTTACAGATATTGATGAGGTTGCCCTGCGGATTTCCAAACTGGTGCCGGACGCAAGGGTGGATTTTGCCCATGGACAGATGAGCGAGAGAGAACTGGAACGGGTTATGTACGATTTTATCAATGGGGACATTGATGTGCTGGTTTCCACTACTATTATCGAGACAGGACTGGATATTTCCAATGTGAATACCATGATCATCCATGATTCTGACAAGTACGGACTTTCCCAGCTGTATCAGCTGCGAGGCAGGATCGGACGTTCCAACAGGACGGCGTATGCGTTTCTGATGTACCGAAGGAACACCATGCTTCGGGAGGTGGCGGAAAAACGACTTTCTGCTATCCGTGAGTTTACAGATCTGGGAAGTGGATTCAAGATCGCCATGCGTGACCTGGAGCTTCGGGGGGCTGGAAATCTGCTGGGAGCACAGCAGCATGGGCATATGAACGCAGTGGGCTATGATCTTTACTGTAAAATGCTTAGCGAGGCGGTCAAAGAGGCAAAGGGTATTCATACTATGGAAGACTTCGAGACTACCATTGATCTGAATATGGATGCTTTTATTCCGGATACCTACATCAGCAATGAATTCCAGAAGCTGGATATTTATAAGCGCATTGCAGGGATTGAGTCCCAGCAGGAGTATGATGATATGCTGGAAGAACTGATCGACCGGTTTGGGGAGCCGCCGAAAGCAGTGCTGAATCTGCTGGCTATTGCAAGACTGAAAGCACTGGCACATCAGGGCTACATTACGGAAATCAAGCAGATGCAGCGTGAGATCAGGATCACCCTTTACGAAAATGCACATCTGAACCCGGAAGGAATTCCGCCGCTGGTTGCCAAGTACCGCAGACAGCTGCAGTTTAAGCCGGATAAAGAGCCGAAGTTCCTGTTTGCGCCAGTGGGGGATATTGTGCAGGCGCTGACGGTGTTTGCGAAGGAACTGATGGAATTGGTGGAAGAGGAAGGAAAGAGCGAAAAGTAGTAGGCGGCTGGGCTGTTGAATGCTTTCGGATATTTTGATTTAAAGTAGGTTTTGGGTGGAGAAGATCCGATGGAAATTCGCGAAAATTGTGTGAATTCTATCAGATTTTCCCCTTTCTACTTGCCCTCATGGGAAAAAAGTTTTATACTCTTATTAGCGTGTCCGCATTGGGAAATCATGCTGGCTGTGCGTGGTGACTAAGCGGCACATCAGTGAAAGGGTAATTGGTGATCAATATGAAGAAAATCGTGAAGAACACAACCGTAGTGGCATTAAGTGGCGTAATGGCAATTGGAATGCTTTCCGGATGTGGAAGTAAGTCTATAGATGGAGAGAAGACTGTTGCAACTGTAGATGGCACAGACATTCCTATGGGTGTTGTAAGTCTGTATGCACGTGAGTCACAGGCACAGACGGTTGCTATGTATAAGAGCTTTATGGGAAGTGCAGGAAATATCTGGAGCCAGGTAGTAGATGAGAATGCTGGTACTACATACGGTGAGCAGGCTGTAGGACAGTTCCTGGAGCAGGTTGAGCTGATGTACATCATGAAGGAGAAGGCAGCTGATTACGGTGTTGAGGTTACTTCTGATGATGAGACTGCTATTGCAGATGCAGCAGCACAGTTTATGCAGGACAATGACGAGGACACTCTGAAGGAGCTTGCTGTTTCCGAAGACCAGGTTAAGACTCTTCTGGAGCTTGAGACTTACCGTCAGAGAATTTACGATCCGATCCGCAATGAGGCTGAGGTTAACATAACGGATGAGGAGGCACAGCAGTCTTCTTTCAGCTATGTAAGTATTTCCATCAGTGGAGATGACCTTACCGATGATGATATTGCTACCCGCAAGGAGCAGGCACAGGAGATCCTGGATAAGATGAAAGAGGATCCGACAGCAGACATGGGCGAGACAGCCAAGGCTGTTGATGATACTTACAGCGGACTGACCGGAACTATTTTCACAAATGACAGTGATGATGAGGATATTTCCAATTCTTATGATGACGCTGTTGTAGAAGCTCTGAGAACTCTGAAGGACGGCGAAGTTTACGGCGAGCTGGTTGAGACTGATAGCAGCGTATACGTGCTTCGGATGGACAAAGTAAATGACGAGGATGCAACCGCTTCCAAGAAAGAGTCCCTTGAGAACACCAAGCGCAGCGAATACTATTCCGAGACAACTCAGAAATGGCTGGATGATGCTGATATTACTGTAAATGATAAGGTGCTTTCTACTTTGACAATTACAGATGAGCACAGTTTCACAATTAAAGAGACTACAGCGGATACAAGTGAAGATGCAGCAGCAGATACAACAGATGCTACTGAGGATACTACTTCTGAGGATGTCGAGGCAGCAGATGAGAGCGATGATGCTGATACTGCTGAGACAGATGCTGCAAAGAGCGACAGCGCAGAGGAAGCTGATACTACAGACAGCGCTGACAGTACAGACGAGACTGCAGAAGCGAACAGTGCAGACAGCAAGGCCGAGGACAGCAGCGAGAGCGCTGATTCTGAGGAGAACGCAGAGGATACTGCAGAAGAGACAACTGAGGAGAACTAAAAGTGAGATAAAGACCGAAACTTGTTATATCGTATGTATTGCAAAATGTTTTCTGAAAGAATTGAGATTATATAAAGTGGAGAAAATGATAAAAGAGCCTGCCTGGGGTGATTCGGGCGGGCCCTTTGTCTATACAAAGTAAAATACTTATGAAAAAAAGCTTTTCGCTACAAAGTAAGGTTTGAGAAAATGCAGGTACAGCAGATTGAACATGTGGATAACAATTACACAGGGGGACAACATGAAAAAGATACTTCTTATTGCAACCGGGGGGACCATTGCTTCCAAATATACAGCAGAGGGGCTGGCACCGCAGATTTCTGCAGATGAGCTGTTGGAATATATTCCTGAAGCCCGGGAATTCTGCACCATTGATACCGTTCAGCCTTTTGCCCTGGACAGTACCAATGTGTGCGCAGACCATTGGCTGAAGCTGGCCAGACTGATCGAATCCAAATATGAATTTTATGATGGCTTTGTGCTTTGCCATGGAACGGACACTATGGCATATACGGCTGCTGCTTTGTCTTATCTGATCCAGAATAACCGCAGACCTATCGTGATTACCGGTGCACAGAAACCTATTGACCTGGCAATTACAGATGCACGTTCCAATCTTCTGGACAGTCTCCGCTTTGCCTCTCACGACCGCGCTCATGGAATTTCCATTGTGTTTGGGGGAAAAGTGATCGCAGGAACCAGAGCAAAGAAGGAATTTTCCAAAAGCTACAATGCCTTTTCCAGCATTAATTATCCGGATATTGCATCCATTCACGATCAGAAGATCATTTTTTATATTGATGACAAAGACCAGTCCACCAAGCCACTGGTGTTTTATCATGAGATGAATCAGAAGATTTTTCTGCTCAAACTGATTCCAGGGATTGACGGGAAAGTATTGGATGCTCTTTTTCCATCTTATTCCGGACTGATCATTGAATCCTTCGGTGTAGGCGGTCTGCCTCATTACGAAAATGATAATTTTATAGATGCGATCGCGCATTGGATTGAAGCTGGCAAGCCTGTGTGTATGGCGACCCAGGTTACCCATGAGGGAAGTGACATGGAAGTTTACCAGGTTGGAAAAGTCATCAAGGAACGGTTCCCGGTGCTGGAGTCTTATGATATGACGCTGGAGGCGTCTGTGACGAAAATGATGTGGGCGTTGGGACAGACACGGGATATGGAGAAGTTTAAGGAGTTATTTTATACGACCATTAATCATGATTTATTGTTTCTGTAAGTAAGTCTTGAAATTTTCTGGAGTGTTAAGCTAAAATAAAAAAGCTGAAATCATAGAGCTGATAATACTTTCAGAGAATCTTTATGAATGGAGAGCAAGGCAACAGACTCAAATTCATATCAGAGATGGGATATCGGTTTTGAAAACATATTTTCTGGAATACTGGAGGACATATATAAATGAACAAAAAAGAAATTTCTGAAATCAAGAAACAGCTGACACCAGCCAACTGCAACATTACCAGAATTTGTGGATGCTATGTGGATGCTGAAAAGAATAAAAAAACAGAACTGAAAGAAGCATTCCTTTCCCTTTCGGAGGAAGAAATGTTCAAATATTTTGAAATATTCAAGAAAACCCTTTCTGGTACTCTTGGAAAGAACCTGATGAATATGGAATTCCCACTGGCAGAGGAAAAAGAGGGCGGCAAACACGAATTTCTCATGAAGCTCCGCGCCAGTAAACTGAAGGATGACGCTTTAATCGAGAGCTTTTATGACAAAATTATTGAAAATTACGATTATCCGGAAAATTACTACATAATCCTGGTACACGCTGTGTACGATATCCCGGGAAGAACTTCAGATGGAATCGATATGGATGATGCTTCTGAAGAGATTTATGAGCACCTTCTTTGCAGTATCTGTCCAGTGAAGCTGTCTAAGGCAGGTCTTTGCTACAATGCGGAGGCAAATTTGATCCAGGACCGTATCCGTGACTGGATCGTGGAAATGCCAGAGAACGGCTTCCTTTTCCCGTTATTTAATGACAGAAGCACAGACATCCACGGCATGCTCTACTATTCTAAGAATGCAGAGCAGCTTCACGATATTTTTGTGGATGAAGTGTTTGGCTGTACTGCTCCGCTTTCTGCAGGCGGACAGCGTGATTCTTTCAACATGCTGGTGGAGGAAACCCTTGGTGACGACTGTCAGTATGACACCGTTATTGGAATCCATGAGAAATTGAACGAGATCATTGAAGCACAGAAAGATTCCCCAGACCCGGTTGTGCTCACTCAGTCTGAGGTGAAACGTCTCTTTGAGGACTGCGGTGTAGAAGACGAGAAACTGGAAACTTTTGATAACCAGTATGAGGCTGTAGCCGGTGAAAAAGCCACCATGGTAGCCTCTAATATTACCAATACCCGTAAATTCGAGATCAAAACTCCGGATGTAGTGATCCATGTTGAACCAGATAAAGTGGAACTGGTGGAGACCAAGATCATTGACGGCCGCAAGTGTCTGGTGATTCCTATGGAAGACGTAGAGATCAACGGAATCCGTGTGCGGATGGGCGGGGAGAGCAGTGAGGAATCCGAGGAAGAGTTTGAGTAATATTTTTGGTTGTGATAAAATTTTTTTGCCGAATATGAAATATAAAAGGCTTGTTGTAAAAGAAATAGTTGTAAAACAAATAGTTTTAAAACAGGAAGGATGCAATTCTTGGCGAGTTGCATCCTTCCTGTTTTTGCCTGGATGAGGGTTTCATAATGGGGGCATGCAAATTGTGGGAATGATTTTGGGGCGTAATCTGGAATTAAGAATATCAGAAGTAAAACCTAAATAATTCTACGATTGTAGAAAAAGTGATTGACATTTAATTTCTACAGATGTAGTATATAACCAACTTCTACAAAAGTAGAAAATGAAAGGGGATTTTACTATGAAAATGAAACTGGTTAAAATGATAGCACTTATGGCGGCGGTGACATTAAGTGGTTGTTCAGCTGGAACTTTAGAAAATACCGGAAATTCTGCCTCTGATTCTGCTGCAAATATAGTATCTTCAAATAAAAAGGCTTCTTCATCCACGAAGGGATCAAATACTGTAAGTTCCATTGGTACGGCAGGTAATACTGCAAGTGGTGCAGCAGGTAATACCGCAAATAGCACAGCAGGTAATACTACAGGTGGCGCGGCAGGGAACACCATAGCCAGTACAGCAGGTAATACCACAGCTGGCACAGCAGGTAATACCACAGGTGGTGCGGCAGGGAATACCACAGCCAGTACAGCAGGTAATGCCACAGCTGGTACGACAAGTAATACCACAACTGCCACAACAGATGCTACATCCGATATTCTTTCCACCACAACAATCACCCTGTATGATAGTGATGGAAATACAGTTTCTGTAGAAAGAACAATTTACAAAAATTATGACTGCGAATATGTAGATGCTGACGGTATGGAATACAGCACCGATGACGATGTTTATTTTACAGATGAAAATGGAAAGACCTACCAGTCCTTAAATGACAGTACCCATTATTTTGGTGCCGAGTTAGAGCAGCATGTATTACAAGATGCCAATGGAAACGGTGTGACAGTTACAGAAACAACTAATGGAGATTATTACTATATGGATGATAATGGTACTGGTTATATTGACAACGGCGACGGAACCTGGACGGATGAGAATGGGAATAGTTATACAGAATAAGAGGAGGGATGCGGCTGAAAGCTTTTTCAAAAAGGTGTCAGGCTGTGTACCATTCTCGGGCTATGGAAATGTGGTGTTTGGCTTTTTTAGTCATACACCCTTTTTTCGTATTAAAGACTGGCAAAAATCCTCAGTGGAATAAATCGCAGTGCTGTGTTAATATAGAAGAAAATTGTTATTGTTTATTGGTAACGCAAAATCGCAGAAAGGACGGCTGTCTTATGGGAATCTACCTGAATCCGGGGAATAATAAATTCAAAAGAGCGGTGAATTCGGATATTTACGTGGATAAAACAGGATTAATAAAATATACAAATAGTATTGTCGATACGCTGCAGTCCTGTGTATGTGTCAGCAGACCAAGGCGTTTTGGAAAGTCTATGGCAGCAGATATGCTTACGGCTTATTACAGTAAGGGCTGTGATTCCAGAGAACTCTTTTCCGGTTTGGAAATTGCCAAGGATGAAAGCTTTGAGGAACATTTGAATAAATACGATACCATTTTTCTGAACATGCAGGAATTTTTGAGCAGAAGTTCAAATGTGAAGGAATTGTTGGAGAGAGTAGAAGGCAAAGTAATCCGCGAATTGAAGAAACAGTACCCTGATGTGGAATTATATGACGAAAATGATCTGGCGGAAACTATGCAGGATATTTTTGCAGAAAGTGAGTGCCCTTTTATAGTTATTATTGACGAGTGGGATTGTATTTTCCGGGAGTTCAAACATGATAAGGCTGCGCAGGAGATTTACCTTGATTTTCTGCGTGATCTGCTTAAGGATAAAGAATACATTTATCTTGCCTATATGACGGGAATTTTGCCAATAAAGAAATACGGAACCCACAGTGCACTGAATATGTTCGATGAATTTTCAATGATTGATCCGGGCCCCTTGGCTGAATATGTAGGTTTTACAGAAAAAGAAGTAGAAGCACTTTGCCAGAAGTATCAGATGGATATTAATGAGATCAAAAACTGGTATGATGGTTATTCTTTTGAAGAAGTAGAATCTGTATACAGCCCGAAGTCGGTTGTGAGCTGCATGCGCCTTGGAAAACTGGGAAATTATTGGAATCAGACAGAGACTTTTGAGGCATTGCAGATTTATATTGATATGAATTTTGAAGGACTCCGGGATGATATATTAAGTATGATTGCCGGAGAAACAGTACCAGTGAACACCAGAAGCTTTACAAATGATATGACAACTTTCAGAACAGAGGATGATGTACTTACACTGTTGATTCACTTGGGCTATCTGGGGTATCGTTATGCAGATAAAACAGTTTTTATTCCAAATGAGGAGATTCGTTCCGAATATGTAAGCGCTATTGCTGTGTCTGATTGGGGTGAAGTTTCTAAAGCATTAAAAAATTCAGCAGATACATTGCAAGCCATATGGCAGGGAAGAGAAGAGCAGGTCGCAGAGGGCATTAGGCAGGCGCACTTTGAAACATCTCATCTCCAATATAATGACGAAAATGCGCTTAGCTATACCATTTCGCTTGCACTTTATGCAGCACGTAATTTTTACACAGTACACCGGGAACTCTCAGGGGGAAAAGGCTTTGCAGATATTGTTTATGTTCCAAGAAAGCGCTTCTTAGATAAACCAGCATTGGTAGTTGAATTAAAATGGGATAAAAACGCAGAAGGTGCAATCCAGCAAATTAAGGAGAAAGAATACTGTCGCAGTCTGGAAGAATACAAGGGAAACTTGCTGTTAGTCGGAATTAATTATGATAAGAAAACACAAGTGCATACCTGTAAAATAGAACAATACAGAAAAGAGGAATCCATATGACTCTGGCACAACTTCGTTACGCGATTACGGTGGCGAATTCCAATTCTATGAATGAAGCTGCCCGGAATCTTTTTATATCACAGCCCAGTTTGTCCTCAGCAATCCGTGAACTGGAGGAGGAAATCGGAGTGGAGCTTTTTCGCAGGACCAACCGTGGAATTTCCGTAACCCCTGAAGGCGAGGAATTCTTAGGCTACGCCCGCCAGGTGGTAGAGCAGTACGAGCTGATCGAATCCAAATACGTTTCCAAGGAACATACCAAGAAGAAATTCAGTGTTTCCATGCAGCACTACACCTTCGCAGTAAATGCTTTCGTGGAAATGGTGAAGCAGTTCGGAATGGACGAATACGAATTCGCCGTCCACGAAACCCGCACCTACGACATCATCACCGACGTAAAAGACTTCAAAAGCGAGATCGGCATCCTTTACCTGAACGACTTTAACCACAAAGTCCTTGAGAAACTTTTCCACGAGTTCAATTTGGAATTCCACTCAATTCTGGAATGCAGCATCTATGTCTACATGTGGAAAGGCCATCCCCTTGCCGACCGCGACCTGATCACCCTGGAAGACCTTCGCGAGTACCCCTGCCTCTCCTTCGAGCAAGGCACCTACAACTCCTTCTACTTCGCCGAAGAAGTCCTGAGCACCTACGAATACAAACGCCTTATCAAAGCCAACGACCGCGCCACCCTCCTGAACCTGATGGTAGGCCTCAACGGCTACACCCTCTGCTCCGGAATCATCTGCGAAGAACTAAACGGCTCCGACTACTGCGCCGTGAAGCTAGACTCCGACGAGGTCATGACCATCGGCTACCTTGCAAGAAAAGGCACCACGATCAGTAAGTTAGGACAGAAGTACCTGGAAGAAATTGCCAAATACAAAGACAAAGCATTACGATAATCCACACACTTACATAAACTTCCATTTGGAACTAAAGCTGAACCTAACCCCCCACTACACCCCCCACTTTCAGTTTGGGCGGAAACAGCGCAGCGCCTCCCCGCCCAAACGTCCGCTGCGCTCAACTGCCCAACACCCAGTACACAGCCAGTGGGGGAGGGATAAATCTAAGCGAGCCATTTAAGGAGCGCCCTTAGTGGCGGTGAGATCCATGACTTACGGAGACTTATGCGAGAGGGCTCTCCCGAGCGCATTAGTCGCAGTTAGTCATTAGCTCACCAGAACGTTGCGACGGTGAGCGTGATTTATCCCTCCCCCGCTGGCGTCCACTTTAGCTATAGCTTTACCCTATAACTAGCCCTAACTTTTATGAATTAACACTTTTACTCCAATTGTGTTATAGTAACCATATCGACGATGAAACACCACTTAAAGGAAAGAGGAAAGACATGTCTTCAATATTAATCCAAGATGTGAGCAAAACCTTCGAAACCAAAGACGGTTCCGTACAAGCCCTGAACCACGTAAGTCTCTCCATTGAAACCGGAGACATCTACGGAATCATCGGAATGTCCGGTGCAGGAAAAAGTACCCTGGTACGATGTATGAACTTTCTTGAAGTACCATCCGAAGGAAAAGTATTAATAGACGGAAAATCCCTCAGCGAATTTTCCCCCAAAGAACTCCGCAAAGAGCGAGAGAAAATAGGAATGATTTTCCAGCATTTCAATCTGCTCATGCAGAAAAACGTACTGGAAAACGTCTGCTTCCCACTGTACATTCAGGGGAAGAAAAAAGCCGAAGCAAGAGCAAAAGCCCTGGAGCTTCTGGAAATCGTAGGACTGGCAGACAGAGCGAAAGCCTATCCCGCACAGCTCTCCGGTGGACAGAAACAAAGAGTGGCAATCGCCAGAGCCCTGGCCTCCGATCCGCAGATCTTACTTTGCGACGAAGCCACAAGCGCCCTGGATCCCCAGACCACATCCTCCATACTTGAACTTTTGCAGGACATCAACCAGAAATTTGGAATCACCATCGTGATCATTACCCACCAGATGTCAGTTGTCCGTGAGATTTGTACTCATGTGGCAATTATGAAAGACGGTGAAGTAAAAGAACAAGGCCTTGTAGAAGAAATCTTCAGCCACCCGAAATCACAGGTTGCCAAAGAACTGATCAGCAAGGACTCTGGAAACGACGTAGAAAGCAAAAAGCTTACCCAGTCCGAAATCCAGGACGGCGAAATCGTTCGAATCGTATTCTCTGAGAACTCCGCATTCGAACCAGTAATCGCAAACCTTATATTAACCTTCCACGAACCTGTAAACATTCTGAAGGCAAACACCAAAAACGTAGGCGGTGTAGCCAAAGGAGAAATGATCCTCCAGTTCATGAGTGACAGCACCAATGTACCGGAGATGAAGAAATTCCTTACAGAACGTGGACTTGAGATAGGGGAGGCGAACTGATTATGTGGACGAAACAAGTAACCGATATGATAATCGCAGGTGTAGGGGAAACATTATACATGACCCTGTTTTCCACCTTCTTCGGATATGCATTTGGAATGCCCCTTGGAATCCTGCTGAAAGTATCCGACAAAGAAGGCTTGCGGCCAAATGCAGTACTATATAAGATCCTGGATGTGATCGCAAATATTTTCCGAAGCATCCCATTCCTGATCCTGTTGATCCTGCTCATTCCATTCACCAGATTTCTAGTAGGAAAAAGCTATGGAACCACAGCCACCATCGTACCCCTTACCATTGCGGCAATCCCTTTTATCGGACGAATGGTAGAGTCTTCCTTAAATGAGGTAGACCCGGGAGTTATCGAGGCTGCAAGATCCATGGGAGCAAGCAACCTTCAGATCGTATTTAGGGTAATGCTGGTAGAAGCAAGAACATCCCTGATCTCAGGAGCTACCATTGTAACAGGAACTATCCTTGGTTACTCCGCAATGGCAGGAACTGTAGGAGGAGGCGGACTTGGAGACATTGCAGTCCGTTACGGATACAACCGCTGGCAGACAGACATCATGCTGGTAACAGTTATCCTTCTGGTAGTACTGGTACAGATTTTCCAGACTATTGGTATGTTGATCGCCAACAAGCTGGATAAAAGAAAATAAGTCAAAAAATGATTGTAATGTAGAAACTAAATATATTTTTAAAAAAAGAGGAGGAACTTTATTATGAAAAAATTAATCGCAGCAGCACTCACAGGAGCATTAGTACTTGGAACCGTTGGAACATCCGTTGTTTTCGCAGCAGATGATGACAAAACCATTACAGTAGCAGCATCCGAGACACCACATTCCGAGATCCTTGAAGCAGCAAAACCGATCCTTGAGGAAGAGGGATACGATCTTGAGGTAACGGTATTTGATGATTATGTACAGCCAAACGAAGTTGTAGAGAGCGGCGATTTCGATGCAAACTACTTCCAGCACATTCCATATCTGAACAGCTTCAACGAGGAAAAAGGAACTCACCTTGTAAATGCAGGCGGAATCCACTACGAACCATTTGGAATTTATCCTGGAACAAAATCCAGCCTTGATGATATCGCAGATGGCGACACAATCGCAGTACCGAACGATACCACAAACGAGGCAAGAGCACTTCTTCTTCTCCAGGACAACGGAATTATCAAACTGAAAGACGGTGCTGGCCTTGAGGCAACTGTAAACGATATTGAGGAGAACCCATACAACGTAGAAATCGTTGAGCTTGCAGCTGAGCAGGTAGCACGTGTTGCAGAAGAGACTTCTTACATTGTCCTTAACGGAAACTATGCACTTCAGGCTGGTTATTCTGTATCCAAAGATGCACTTGCATATGAGACCTCTGATTCCGAAGCTGCCAAAACATATGTAAACGTAATCGCAGTAAAAGAAGGAAACGAGAACAGCGACAAGATCAAAGCTCTTGTAGATGTATTAAAATCTGACGAGATCAAAGACTTCATCAACGAGAAATATGACGGAGCCGTTATCCCATTCGAGGATAGCGATGACGCAGAGGCTGAGGACACAGAAGCAGCAGATGCTGACGAGAGCGCAGATGCAGAAGCTGACACAGCAGACGAGGCAGCTGAGGAGACAGACGCTGAATAATCTGTAAAAATTAAACAGGATTTTATTAAGAGAGTGATTATAAATCGGATTGAAATGCATTGGAAAAGATACATTTCAGTCCGATTTTTGCCTGTAAAAAAAAGAAGTGTCCAATATATAGAACAGCACATAATTATGGAAAAGGGTGACCTGCAGCCCTCTGCAAAAACAGTTGAAAAACCGTATAAAATCTGCTATTATAAAAACGAATTTTTTAGGTATCGAGGTGAGGCCAAGTGAAAAAAAACGAATGTGCGAACCGGTTTGTCTGCCTGTTTTTCAGTGTGGCAGTTGCGGTTTTGTGTGTGCTTTTTGCAGGCATGGAAGCGAAGAGCATTATGCATGTTTACGATCTGAAACCGGCCTCAGCTTCTTTGATTTCACCAGAGCTTTCCAGAAGCACCCAGACAAGTGCAGAAGAATTGACAGGACTTCGGCAGGTGTCTGTAAGGCTGGAGGCGGACCAGCGCCTTCGCCACAGGTCAGGCGTGGAAATTGTGGTGCTCATCATGCTGGCAGTTCTGCTGGCGAATACCGTATTTTATAAAGCAAAGAAACGTCTGCTGACCAGAAATGATGCTGACGGCAGACGGTTTATCATCTGTTACATCCATCATCAGGACGGACAGAAGCACTGAAGATCATATACCATTGTTTCATATTGCTGATTGCTGCAATTGTTTTCATTATGAGCAAAGCATTGCAGTGGAGAGCAATTATTTTCCATGTAAACAAACGTATATGATTGGAGGTATGACACTATATGTTACTTAATATTTTTATAGGAGTAATGATTGTTGCAGCCATTGCTGTCGGTATCTGGATGGCATGGTTTGACAGTCATGGAGGAAAGAAATGATAGCACAGATTTTTGCAGTAGTAATTTTCCTGGCGATGTTCATTCTGATCATCACAGAAGTATGGGAAAGACATATTGTTACGCTGGGATGTGCGCTCCTTACATTGATTCTTGTATTTGGAATCTGTATGCACAGCCCCTCAGCAATTATTGAAACACTGAACATACATAGTATTTTTTCACCGGGATTCTGGCACACAGCAGGTGAAGCAAGCGAAGCTTCTGCTGGAATCAACTGGGAAACTATCGTGTTCATCGCTGGTATGATGATCATGGTAGAAGGCATGGCAAACTCCGGATTTTTCCGCTGGTTATGCATGAAGATCGCGAAATTGGTTAAATACCAGATCATCCCGATCTTTATCACATTTATGCTCCTGTCCTTTGTACTTGCTATGTTTATCGATAGTATCACCGTAATCCTGTTCCTTGCAGCGGTTACCGTAGAACTGTCACAGCTGCTGAAATTTAATCCGGTACCAATGATCCTTGCAGAGATTTTCTGCGCCAACCTTGGTGGATCCGCAACCATGTGCGGAGATCCGCCGAACATTATCATTGGAACATCACTTGGATTTTCCTTTGCGGATTTCGTGACAAACACAGGTCTGATCGCGGTGATCGCACTGGTACTGGTTGTAATCTATTTCTACTTTATTTTCCGCAAAGAGCTTACTGAAAATGCGGGAAAAATTGATCCGTCTACCTTGCCGGATCCGGAAGAAGCAATTGTAAGCAAGAAGGGCTTCACCATCAGCTGTGTGATCTTCCTCTGCGCTGTTGTCCTTCTGGTAACACATTCCCAGACAGGACTTACCGTATCCTGTATCGGTGTATTTATCGCAGCAGTGACACTGATCACTTCCGGAAAAGATGCTTTGGACCTTCTGAAAAAGGTTGATTACAAGACACTGCTGTTTTTCGTAGGACTTTTCGTAGTTGTTGGTGGTCTGGAGCAGACTGGAATCCTTACCATCCTGGCCGGATTCATTGGTAAGGTCAGCGGCGGCAACCTGAAGGTAATGATCGCCATTATTATATGGGTATCTGCTATCGCAAGTGCATTTATTGATAATATCCCGTTTGCAGCTACCATGATCCCGGTTATTGACAGTCTGGCAGCCGCACAGGGAATTGATATTTCCATTCTGGCATGGGCTCTTGCAATGGGTACTGACATCGGCGGAAGTGCAACCCCAATTGGAGCTTCTGCAAACGTAGTCGGTATCGCAACAGCAGCCAAGAGCGGTCATATGATCAAATGGGGAAAATACTGCAAGGCAATGGCACCTGCCACGATCCTGGTTGTCCTCGTTTCCATGCTGATGATTTATGCAAGATATTTATAATGCCATAAGGGGGAATGCAGAACTGTCAATTATCGGAGAAAAGGCAGTGCCAGGGATCTGGCATGCCATGAATAAATGACAGTTGGTCTTGCCCGCTTTTAATGGCATTTTATCCGGAAAAATCCGTGAAACAAGGACGGATTTCTCTGGTTAGAAGGGAGGATACCATGAAAACACAAAAACAGGTGATCATTTCCATCGGACGAGAGTTCGGAAGCGCAGGCCATGAAATTGCAGAGCGAATCGCCAAGCGCTATGGACTTTCTTTATACGATCACAATCTTTTACGCGAGGTGGCAGACAGCCATAACGTAAATCCAGAAGAACTGGAAATCTTTGATGAGATGAAGCACAACAAATTTCTTTACCGTACAGTGAAAGGAATGAGCAGTTCTCCGGCAGACAATGTAGCTATGATGCAGTTCAATTTTCTTCGGGAAAAGGCTGAAAAAGGAGAATCCTTTGTAGTCGTAGGACGTTGCTCTGAGACAATCCTGAAGGATTATGAGGGCCTGATTTCCATCTTCATTATTGGAGATATGGATCAGAAAATTGCCCGTGTAGCCCGTCTTTACGGAAAAACCGATAAAGAAGCTGAGCGTTTCATCAAAGAGAAAGACAGAAAGAGAAAGAAATACCACGACAGTCATTGCAATTCCAAATGGTCAGATTCCCATACCTATGATCTGAGTCTGAACAGCAGCACTCTTGGTGTGGAGGGAAGCGTTGAATTTCTTTCATCTTATATTGACAAAAGGATATCAAAAATGAAATAATAAGCTTAATGACAAAAGGTTCTGCCAGGACGCATACAGGTGTCAGGGCGGAACCTTTGTGGTTTTTGTGACCGTAGTCAGTAAGAGTAGTCAGAAATAGTTCTGATGTTGGGAAGGTGCTACCCTAAAGCCACGAACTCTCATTTATCCAGGAGGAAAATTTATGTTCACTGATGACGAAAAAGACTACATTATGCGTATGATCAAAGAGATTGCCCGTGTCCTTGCCAGTGTCATGCTTGGGAAAAAATATGTCCAGGTGGAATTGCCGGTAGAATCCAAATACCAGATTTCCGGAGACAAGCTTTACCATATGAAAACCATGGTGGACAGAGGCGAGATCAACGAGGCAGAGAACGAACTTCTTGACCGGATCGATTACGCTGACAAAGAAGCTCTGGCAGAAGCTATGTTTTTCTACGAATATGCTGCATCCAAAGGGGATGAATTTCTGGAAGCGCACAACTATTCCCTGGAGGAAATAAGGGATGGGATCCAGCAGCTGGCAGAAGATGCAGGATATGGAAATATTATAAATATGCTTGATATAAAATAGAATCTCTTGTGATATATGAAATACTGCGATTTTATTAAGTCTGCTCCCAAAAGTATTTTTGCCAAGTGGGAGCGCCATAGGCGTGGAACAGCTGACTTTCCTATATGGAGATGTCGCCGACAGGCGGCATGTCCGTTTAGAGTGAAATTGTGATCACGCTTAAAATGATGAGGAGATTATAAGATGTTTCTTGAAAAAAACAGAGACCGGATAGAAAAAGACTTTGAAGATTTTTCCAGGGAACTGCCAGGAAAAGCGGAAGAAATAAAGAAGAGAATGGAAGCACTAAGTCCTGATATTGTGATCGGAATGAAATATCTGTACAGCAATATGCCCTACAGCGATGTGGGAAACTATACCTTTGACACTTATCTGGATTATGTGCAGCAGGGAATTTATCTCTGGGAAAATTCCCCTTATGTAAAGAATTATCCAGAGCTTTATTTCCTGAATTACGTGCTTTTTCATCGGACAAATGATGAAGAAATCAAACCATGCCGTACCTATTTCTGGGAAAAAATAAAGGATAAGGTCCAGGGGAAGACCATGGTGGAAGCTGCACTGGAAATCAATCACTGGTGTGCGGGAGAAGTGATGTACCAGGGAACGGACATGCGTACCGGCTCCGCACTGGAAATTTACAGAAGCGGTGTAGGCCGCTGTGGTGAGGAAGCTGTCTTTGTGGTAAATGTAATGCGAAGCGCCGGAATCCCTGCAAGACCGGTGTATGTGCCAAGATGGTCCCATTGTGATGACAACCACGCCTGGGTAGAGGTCTGGTGCGATGGCGACTGGCATTATCTGGGAGCTTGCGAGCCAGAAGCTGTTCTGGACAAGAGCTGGTTTACCAATGCAGCATCCAGGGCCATGATGATCGGCTCCAGATGGTATGACCGCGCTATGCCAGACGAAAAAGTGATCGGAAAAGACGGAATGAACCGGATCATTAATCTTCTTGGTAAATATGCCAAAACCAGGTGGATCACTATTACAGTGGAAGATCTGGATGGAACTCCGGCAGCTGGGGCAAAAGTACGGGCTGAGGTAATGAACTATGGGGAATTTTCCCCGATTGCAATAATGGAAGCAGACAAAAATGGCTGTATTTCCTTTGAAACCGGTTTTGGAAGCCTGCTGATCTGTGCTGTTTATGATGGTGCTTACGGGGAAAAGGTAATCGACACAAGAGAGGACGACCATTTTACCTGTACTCTTGGTGAGGAATATGAAGATGAGCTTTGGGTGGATTTTGACATGAATGCACCGGAGGATACCGGCAGAATAAGCTGGAATATTACCCAAGAACAGGAAGAAGAGAATAATCGCCGGATTGCCGCTGAGGCAGAACACTGCCGACGTAAGATTGAGAAATTCCAGCCGCTGTGGAAGCGCTGCCTTTTTGGACATACCATGAAGGAAGTGGAGCCTATGATGGCTGTTTTGTCTGAGAAAGACAGAAGGGATGCTTTTCCAGAAGTGCTGGAGGGCCATTATCAGGAGGCCTCGGTTTATCGCGAATTTAATCCAGATGAGATTTACATTCCATATGTATGGAATCCCCGCGTGGAAAATGAGGTTCTTACCAGGTGGAGAAAGAAGATCCTGGGCTATTTTGACAAGGGGCAGAGGGATGCCTTTGAAGCAGATCCCAAGAGCATCTGGACCTGGATCGAAGAGAACATTTCAGTCCGCAATGACAAAGAGCGCCTGACTGCATACACCACTCCTGGTGCAGCACTGGAGCTTGGAATTGCAGGAGAGAAATCCCACAAGGTGCTTTTTGTGGCAATCGCCAGAACTCTGGGAATCCCGGCACGTCTGAATCCTGCTGATGGAGCTATTGAATATTGGGATGGAATGAGGTTTGTAGCAGTATTGGAAGAGAGCCGGAAGGAATCCCATCTTACAGTCTTCGCCGGGGAAAAAGGGGACTGGAATTATTTCCAGAACTGGACCATTGCGGTGACAGACGGAAGAGGATACCTTACCCTGGATTTCAGCGACCGCAAGTGGGAAGCTGGAAAACTGGAATTGGATATTATGCCGGGAGATTACCGGATCCTGACTGGAAACCGTCTGCCAAATGGAAACATTCTGGGAAAAAGATACGATTTTCATATTGAAAAAGATGAGACGAAGCGGGTGGAACTGGAGCTTCGGGAGTATTGTCTGGAGGAAATGTTCAACCGTCATTCCATTCCGGATTCCAAGCTGACCGATCGGGCTGGAAATCAGGTGCTGGTGTCCAAATTGACGGGAAAAATAAGCGGAGACGCTGCCAAATGTGAGAATGGCATAGCTGAACGAGGCATCCTCTTCTGGCTGGAAGAAGACCGTGAGCCTACTGTGCACATTCTTAATGAAATAATGGAATTGAAAGAAAAATATGAAAAAATACAAAAACAGATTATATTTATCCTTCGCAGCGAAGAATCTTTAAAGAATGCTACTCTGGTGAAATGTCTGGAACTGCTCCCTGAAATTCAGGTGTACTTCCACGATTTCGGCAAGGACAAGGAAATGACCGCCCGCCGCATGTACGTAGATTCCGGGAAGCTGCCTCTTATGACCATTACCGAGGGCCAATGCCAGGGTATCTTTGCAGCAGCTGGATACTCCGTGGGTATGGCAGATATGTTGGTGAGGATTTTTGAGGCATGAACCGGGATCAGATCAAATACGTAGCCATGTTTACCATGCTATTAAACCATATTGCAAACGTTTTCCTGGAACCAGGTACCTTCCTTTTTGAGGTGATGGTGGACGTGGGGTATTTTACCGCTATCACCATGTGCTACTTCCTGGTAGAAGGCTACGGCTACACCCGCTCCAAAGAGAAATACGGCAAACGGCTTCTGCTGTTTGCCCTGATTTCCGAAATCCCCTTCTGTCTTGCATTTACAGAAGAAGGAACCATCAGTTTCGTAAGCATGAACATGCTATTCACTCTTTTCCTGTGCTTCCTGATTCTCTATGCAATGGAAAAAATCCCTTCAGGAATCCGGCAGACACTCTGCATCTTGGGCCTGGTATTTGCCTCCGCCTACAGCGACTGGGCCTTTCTTGCCCCTATCTTCACCTATTGGTTCGCAAGCTGTGGCCTCCGGGATGCACAGGGGAAAATGCTGCCAGCCGGCGGCCGGAATGCTGATCAGAAAAGCCATCTGGCTGGCGGCCAGAATCTTGAACGAAAAAAACTTTTATGGAAGGTTTTCAGAAAGGCAATGCTGTTCTTTGGTCTGTTAAACCTTGTAGAAAACATGGAGCAGACCACTCCTGCCAGGGCTGTTATCCAGTCCCTCGGCGCCACCGCCGGAATTCCGCTCTCAGCACTTTGCATCATCTATCTCTACAACGGGAAGCGCTCCGAAAAACATCGAACCTTTTCTAAGTGGTTCTTCTACATTTTTTATCCGGCACATTTGCTAATATTAGGTATATTGAGAATTGCTATTTAGTGGATTAAAAGTTCTTCAAGGCGGACGCATTTGGACAATGTGTATTACTCACTCGCCGGCGCAACGCTCCGATGAACTAATCGCTAACTGCGACTAATGCGTTCGGGAGAGCCCTCACGCATAAGTCTTCGTAAGCGCTGGATTTCA
>ENA-OQLI01001097-OQLI01001097.1-human-gut-metagenome-genome-assembly--contig:-NODE-1097-length-22793-cov-5.631872_pt1 | contig 22793 bp, 23 predicted proteins | sample MGYA00242805_ERZ504812 | MGnify/ENA primary metagenome ERZ504812 (study PRJEB26092, sample SAMD00036430) | human gut metagenome | host: Homo sapiens | study: EMG produced TPA metagenomics assembly of... | reverse complement strand
GCATCGACGAGGATGGAGGGGCGCACTGCGTCGTCCCAGTAGTCGTAGTGGGCAAAGCGCCGCAGCGAGGCCTCCAGCCCGCCGATGACGATGGGGGAGTCCGGATACAGCTGCCGCAGCTTGCGGGAGTAGACGATGGTGGCGCGGTCAGGGCGGCGGCCCGCCTTGCCGCCGGGGGTGTAGGCGTCATCGCTGCGCTTGCGCTTGGCAGCGGTGTAGTGGGCGACCATCGAGTCAATGTTGCCGCCGGTGACCAGAAAGGCGTATTTGGGCGCGCCAAACTCCATGTAGTCCCGGTCGGAGACCGGCTGGGAGATGATGCCGATCGAAAATCCCAGCGACTCGATGACGCGGGAGATGATCGCCGCGCCAAAGCTGGGATGGTCGACATAGGCGTCGCCGATGATATAGACAAAATCCAGCTGATCCCAGCCGCGCGCGGCGGCCTCAGCTTTGGTGATGGGAAGAAACTGAGAGGTCATGGATGCTCCTTTTTCGATTCAATGGGGTTGGTTGCGGTTGTAGGACTAGTATACCACAAAACAGGGTGGAGCGCAAAACGTTTTTGCGTTTGGAAGGCGGGCAATAAAAAACCGGATACAGGAAACCCTGTATCCGGTAAAAAGTGTCTTTTGAAAAAAGAACTTATTTGAGTTCGATCTCAGCGCCAGCCTCTTCGAGCTTGGTCTTGATCTCCTCAGCGTCAGCCTTGGAAACGCCCTCTTTGATCGGTTTCGGGCACTCGTCAACCAGAGCTTTAGCCTCTTTCAGGCCCAGGCCGGTGATCTCTTTAACCAGTTTGATAACGCCCATCTTGGAAGCGCCAGCGCTCTTCAGGATAACGTCAAACTCAGTTTTCTCCTCAGCAGCAGCGGCAGCAGCCGGAGCAGCAGCAACAGCAACCGGAGCAGCGGCGGAAACGCCGAATTCTTCTTCCAGTGCTTTAACGAGCTCAGCAAGCTCAAGAACGGTCAGTTCTTTAACATTTTCAACAAATGCTAAAACTTTCTCAGAAGCCATGATAGTACCTCCATAATGTAATTTTCAAAATTGTTTGGTGGCGGGTCTATTGCCCGCAGCATAAAAAGGATGGATTATTCAGCGGCAGGAGCCTCAGCCTCAGCAGCCGGAGCTTCAGCAGCTTCTGCAGGAGCGCCAGCTTCTTCCTCTTTCTTCTCGCCGATTGCTTTGATCGCAACAGCCAGACCTCTGAGGTTGCCAGTGAGTACGCTGAGCAACATGGAGACAAGGCCTTCCTTGTTCGGCAGTTTGGACAGAGTCTCAACGCCCTCTTTATCCATCGGTTTGCCATCCGCAAAACCAGCCTTTACAGCGTAGGAGCTCTTGGCGCCCTCGATGTATTTGCAGATGATCTTTGCAGCGACGATCGGGTCATCGTTGGAGATGGCGATCGCGGTGGTGTTTTCCAGCACGTTGGAGATCTCCTCATATGGAGTATCCTTCAGCGCCAGACGGAGCATGGTGTTTTTAACAACACGGTACTCAACGCCAGCTTCACGCAGCTCTTTACGAAGTTTGGTATCGTCTGCAACGGTGATGCCCTTGTAATCAACCAGGACACCTGCAGCAGCGTTAGAGAGATTTTCTTTCAGCTCAGCAACATACTGCTGTTTTTCGAGTAAAACCTTTTCGTTAGGCAAATCAGTTCACCTCCTGAAAAATGTTTGTGTGCAACGCCCGGGGCGCCGCAGCGCGGATTCGATGCAAATCGCCGCTCTGAAAAAGCCTTGCGGCCCCTTCAGAAAACCCGAAAACTTAAAAAAGCCCTTTTTCCCTCAAGGAAAAACCCCGAGGCAAAAAGAGCAGATGAAAAGTCATATTCATGCTTTCTCATCATTTCCTCGGCAGGCTTCCTTTAAGCCAATGCTTGTCGCATTTGCACCTGCTGTCTTTGGAATGACAGCCCTTATATTATATCGAAGGCCGGACGTGCTGTCAAGGGCGGGAGGGACGTTTTTTTTAAAAGAACAGCAATTTTATGAAAAGTGCATAACAACGCCCTTTTTCTCCCGCCCGCCTTACACGCAAATTTCATTTAAGAGGCTTTCGCGCGGGAGTACAGGCTCTTGTTTTTCCACTTCCCGCTCTTCCAGCGCAGCTGCCTGAGCAGACCGCGCAGGCATTCGTCAGCCGCAACAGCAATCCAGATGCCCGGGAGTCCCAGCCCCAGAGGGTAGGCCAGCCGGTAGCAGCCACGCGTGGAGACAATCCACATCGAGAACACCGCCACCACCGAGGGGTAGACCGTGTCGCCCGCGCCGCGCAGGCCGTGGAGGACCACGATGTTGAAGGTGCGCCCAAATTCCACAAACAGGTCGATGAAGAACAGAGAGGCCCCCGCCTGCACGATGACCGGGTCGGTGGTGAAGATCATCATCAGGTATTGGCGGACAAAAAGCGCACCGATACTGATGGACATCGAGATCAGCAGCGACACCTTCAGCGAGTGCATGCAGACCCGGTCGGCCGATTCGGGGTCGCCGTTGCCCATGTGGTAGCCGACCAGAATCTGGGCGGCCTGGGCGATCGAGTTGGAAAAGACGTAAAAGAAGATGACGATGTTGGAAAAATAGGTCTTGGTGATAAAGTCGGTGTCCGAGAGAAAGTGGAAGATGATTGAGGTGACGACCAGCTGGGCAACATTGTAATTGATGCTCTCAAAGGCGGAGGGCAGACCGACCAGCAAAATCTTCTTTCCCTCCTCGCGGGGGAAGGGTTTGAGCAGGGCAAAGATGCTGGGGGATTCCACCTGGGAAAAGAGCATGAAGCACAAGATGGCCACGCCGGCTACCCTTGCCAGGGTGGTGGCGATGGCGACGCCGCGCACGCCCAGCGATGGCAGGCCGAACAGTCCCAGCACAAAGGCGGTGTCCAGGATGGCGTTGAGCACGTTCATAATGGCGGTGACATACATCGAGATGCGGGTGTATCCATGGCTGCGCAGGATGGCGGTGACCGAGTTGAGGATGGCCTGGGTGAAGATGAATCCGCCGACAATCAGCAGATACTCGCAGCCGTATTCCAAGATGTCCCCCTGCGCGCCCAGCGCCGCCAGCAGCGGGCGGTGAAACACCGCGATGAGCGCCGAGACAATCAGGCCGATCAGCGTGCTGAACAGCAGCGACAGCGCCGCAATCATCGAGGCGCTTTGCCGTTTTTCGGCGCCGAGGCTTTGGGAAATCAGGATGGCGGTGGCGCCGGAGATGATGCTGAACACCAGGTTGCAGATCGAGATGACCTGGTTGGCCGCGCTGACGGCGCTGGCGGCGACATCGTTGTACCGGCTGAGCACAAAGATGACAATAAAGCCCAGCAGCATGAACAGCATCTTTTCGATACAGATCGGCCAGGTCAGGCTGAGCAGGTTCATTCGTTTGTCCACAGGAAATCTTCCTTTCATCATTACACAGATTGCCAGGATGCGCCGGCCGGCGCGTTTTTGCTTTTTCTAAGGTACAGCGAAAAAGGCCGCCTGTCAATCTCTGTTGCCGGCTTTGGCCGCATTTTTCCCTTCCCTATAAAAATTAAAAAATGCGGGGAAAAGCCTTGTGCAAACAGCAAAGAAAAGGGGAGATAAATTTGTGAGAAAAATGCTTGACACGGAGAAGCAAAGCTGATATACTATAGTTAGTAACAGGAATCATTACTATTAAGGAGCAAAAGAGATGGCGACACTCAGAAGAAATTCACGTCAGCGGATGCTCGTGTATGACGCGGTGAAAGCCTCTCATGAGCATCCGAACGCAGAAGAAGTCTACCAGGTGGTCAAGCAGCAGCTTCCGGACATCAGCCTCGGCACCGTCTACCGCAACCTCAACCTCCTCGAGGAGATGGGGCAGCTCCGGCGGATCCATACCGGCATCAGCGGCGACCGCTTCGACGCGGTGATCACGGCGCATCCGCACCTGATCTGCACGCGGTGCGGCGGGGTGTTCGACCTGCAGTGCGACATCGACCGGGAGACAGAGCTGCTTAGACAAACGTTTGAACATGCGGGCGCACAGGTCGACGAGGTCCAGATCCGGGCCTGGGGAACCTGCGACCGCTGCAAAGAAGAAGGAACTCTATAAATTTAAAAACAAAAAGAAAGGCGGAATGAAATCATGGAACTCAAAGGAACAAAGACCGAAAAAAATCTGCAGGCTGCATTTGCTGGTGAATCCCAGGCAAGAAATAAATACACCTACTATGCTTCTCAGGCAAAGAAGGAAGGCTTTGAGCAGATCGCTGCCATCTTCACCGAGACTGCCAACAACGAAAAAGAGCACGCCAAAATGTGGTTCAAGCTCCTCAACGGCGGCATCGGCAAGACTGTAGACAACCTCAAGGACGCGGCTGCCGGCGAAAACTATGAGTGGACCGACATGTACGCCACCTTCGCCAAAGAGGCCAGAGAAGAAGGCTTCGACCACATTGCCAACCTCTTCGAAGGCGTAGCCGCCATCGAGAAGGAGCACGAGGAGCGCTACAAAGCTCTGTGCAAGAACATCGAGGAAGGCAAAGTCTTTAACCGCGAGGGCAAGAAAGCCTGGATCTGCCGCAACTGCGGACACATCCACTTCGGCGAGGAAGCTCCGGAAGTCTGCCCGGTTTGCGCACATCCAAAGGCATACTTCGAGCTCAGAGCACAGAACTATTAATCGTTTCAGAGCAAAATTCCCATCAAGCAAAAAGTGGAGCCGTCCGGCATGGACGGCTCCACTTTTTTGTGGCTGAAACGCCTGTGTCAAGCCGTACGGCTTGACCATTTCAACGGCATCTGTTATGCTTGTCTTAAGATGAAAATTTGGTGAAGGGGAGGAGATTGGATGAAAAAGAAAATGGTTGCATTGATTTTGACGGCGCTGTTGCTGGGCGGCTGTGCGGGGAATCTTTCGCACAGCACCGACCTCACCGCCACGGTCAGCGGGACGGTGATCGAAAAGGTGGATATTTCCGGCGAGAGCTACCAGCCGCAAAACCCAAAACAGGAGATTGTCGGCTGGAATCTCGATCTGCTGCGGGAGAGCTTTTCCGGGGAAAACATCCTGCTCTCCCCGCTGTCGCTGACGGCGGCGCTGGGGATGGCCGCCAACGGCGCGGACGGCGGGACCCTGACAGAACTGGAAACTTTTTTCCAAACCGACGTGGACACTCTCAACCAGTACATGAAAGCCTATCTCGATCAGCTGCCCGGCGGACAGGCCAAGCTGGCCGACGCCATCTGACTGCGGGACGATGAGGGGTTGCAGATAGCGGAGGATTTTCTGCGCGCGGCCAAGGACGGCTATGACGCGCAGGTTTACCAGTCTGCCTTCGATAAGGGAACCCAGCAGGACATCAACGCCTGGGTCAACCAAAAGACGGATGGCATGATTCTAAGGCTGCTCGATTCCCCGCCCGACAGCGGCGCGATGGTCTACCTGGTCAACGCTCTCTCCTTTGACGGGGAGTGGGCGGAAAAGTATAAAGCGGAGCGTGTGCACGAGGATACCTTCACCACCGAGGAGGGGGAAGAGCAGCGGGTGGAGTTTCTCTTTTCCGACGAGGGGACCTATCTTGCGGGGGAGCACACGACTGGGTTTATGAAATCCTACAAGGGCGGGGACTACGCCTTTGTCGCCCTGCTGCCCGAGGAGGGGATGAGCATGGCGGAATGGCTGCGCGGCATCGACGGCAAGCAGCTGTATGAGCTGCTGGAAAACCGGCAGGAGACTTCGGTCGGCACCGCGATGCCAAAGTTCTCGGTCGCGTATTCCGCCGAGCTGCAGGACATCCTGTCAGGGATGGGGCTGGGGCAGGCCTTTGACCCCATGACTGCCGACCTTTCCCGGATGGGCAGCTCGCAGGCGGGAAACCTGTACATCAGCAAGGTGATTCACAGGACCCGAATCGAGGTGGACGAGGAGCGCACCAAGGCTGCCGCCGGCACCATCGTGCAGATGAGCGAGGGGGCCGTGTTGGAAACACAGGAACCCAAAGAGGTTTACCTGGACCGCCCCTTCTTCTACTTGATTTTTGACACCCGGCAGCAGTTCCCACTGTTTATGGGGGTGCTGATGGCGGTCCGGTAGGCGGGATGGCAAACAATTTTCGTTTACAATCCGATGGGAATGCCGTATAATAAAGGCAAGGTTTATTTGACAGAGGGATTGAGAATGAAAATCAGCACCAAAAGTTCCATCGCAATGCACTGCCTCATCTTCATCGCAGAATATGGCGAGCACACCCGCGTCACCAGCGACCTGCTCGCTAAGAGCACCGGCTGTAATCCGGCCGCGATCCGCAGCATCCTGGGCGCGCTGCAAAGGGCGGGGCTGATCGCCATCGCCCGCGGCGTGGGCGGGGCGCATCTGGCAATCGACCCCGCCCCGCTGACCCTGTGGGCCATGCATCACATGCTGTGACGATTCCCCCAAAAAAGTTGCTCCCCCAGAATCTCCTGTTGATCGCTATCCCCTGAGGCAGCGGGCCCGCACGCCGCTGCCTCGCCCCGGAGGGTCCCGCAAGCCCCCCGGGGCTTTTTTTGTTGGCGGCATGGCCCGTTCCGGCAGAAAAAAACAGGGCTGCTCCACATCTCTGCGGGGCAGTCCTGTCTGGCTGCACGGGGGTCGGCGCACGGGCTTCCGGGGTTTCCGGAAGGGTGCGGCTCAGCGCGCGGTTTTCTTTTCCTCCGGAGCCTCCGGGTTGTTTTCCAGGTTCAGCTCGGGCATCAGCTCGTTGCTGATGATGGTCAGCATCTGTTCCAGCTTCTTCACGTCCTCTTTGGGGAAGCGCTTGTTCACCCGCTGGACCACCGTGCTCAGGTAGGAGTAGCTGATGTTGTAGTAGTCGATATACTTCTGGGTGGGCCGCAGGTGATACTCCCGGCGGTCGGTGGTGGACTGGATCTTTTCCACATAGCCCTTGCGCACCAGCGAGCCGATCTTATACGCCGCGTTGGGGGTGGAGATCTGCATCATCCGGGAAAACTCCGCAATGGTGGGCTCCCCCATGGCCATAATGCCCTCCATGCAAAAGGATTCCACCGTGGTCAGGGTCGCCTCACGGGTGGCAAAGCGCTGGAACACGTTCTGGTAGAAATGGAGCTTGAACTTGGTATAGACATCGTTGAATGCTTTTTCCAGCATGGTACGGTCTCCCTTCGAACACTCAATTTCCTTTAGTATATCACGCTTTGGTCTTTTTGCCCAGCTTTACGCGCAGAATGTTCAGCACCACCAGCTCCAGCACAATGGCAACGCCCAGCAGGATCAGCGAGGTCCACAGGCTGGCGCTGCTGCCCAGGAACATCTGGGTCAGGCCGGTGATCACATAGCACGCGGCGGAGCAGGAAGCGGCGGTAATGGCGTAGGGCAGCTGGGTGGAAACATGGTTCACATGGCTGCAATGCGCACCGGCAGAGGCCATGATGGTGGTGTCGGAAATGGGAGAGCAGTGGTCGCCGCACACAGCGCCGGACAGGCAGGCCGCAATGGAGACCACCAGCATCTCGCCCTGGGGGAAAGCGTGGCAGACAATGGGGATCAGGATGGAGAAGGTGCCCCAGGAGGTGCCGGTGGCAAAGGCCAGGAACACCGCCACCAGGAAGATGATCACCGGCAGCAGGTACTGCAGGGCGGCAGCGGAGCCGCCCAGCAGGTTGGCAACGTAATATTTTGCACCCAGCAGGTTGGTCATGCCGGAAAGCGTCCAGGCCAGGGTCAGGATCAGCATGGGGCTGACCATGGCCTTGAAGCCCTCGGGGATGCAGGCGGCAAAATCCTGAAACGTCATCACGCTGCGGACACGGTAGAACACAAAGGTGAACATCAGGGCAATGCTGCTGCCCAGCACCAGACCGGCGGAGGCGTTGCAGTCGGAGAAGGCGGTGATGAAGTCCACGCCCTCAAAGAAGCCGCCGGTGTAGATCAGGCCAAAGATGCAGGCCGCGATCAGCACCAGCACCGGGGCCACCAGATCAATGACATGGCCCCGGGCATCGTCCTCGGCATCCACATCGTCGCCGTAGGGGCGGTCAGCCGTGGTGAAAAGGTCGCCGGCCCGGGCGTTGTCCTCGTGCTGCTTCATGGAGCAGTAGTCCGTGCCCGTGAAGATGAGGAACAGGCTCATCACAATGGTCAGCAGGGCGTAATAGTTGTAGGGAATGGTGCGCAGGAACATGGTAAAGCCGTTGATGCCGGAGCCTTCGGGCACGCTGGAGGTAACGGCGGCGGCCCAGCTGGACACCGGCGCAATGATGCAGATGGGCGCGGCGGTGGAATCAATGAGGTAGGCCAGCTTTGCGCGGGAGACCTTCTGCCGGTCGGTCACGGGGCGCATCACGGAGCCAACGGTCAGGCAGTTGAAGTAGTCGTCCACAAAAATGAGCATGCCCAGAATCAGGGTGGCAAACTGCGCCCCGGCCCGGGTGTGGATGTGGGTGGAGGCCCAGCGGCCAAAGGCGGCGCTGCCGCCGGCCTTGTTCATCAGGGCCACCAGAATGCCCAGCATCACCAGAAAGACCAGAATGCCCACGTTGCTGCTGTCAGAGAGCTTGGCAACCATGCCGCCGTCCTCGTTGAAGAACAGGGTGTTGAGCGCCAGCTCCAGGTTGCCGTTGGCAAAGAGCAGCGCGCCGGTGGCAATGCCCACCAGCAGGGAGGTGTAGACCTCCTTGGTGTTCAGGGCCAGCACAATGGCCACCACCGGCGGCAGCAGGGAAAGCATGGAGCTGTACACCGCGGGGGCGTAGCTGGCCGGGTCGGCAATGGTGCCGGGGGTGGCTGCGGTGCACCACAGCAGCAGGGCAAACACCAGCAGTGCCCCCACCCAGGAGAGATTTGTCTTTTTCATAAATGATTCCTCGCTTGATTTTTTGTCCCGGCCCGGGGCAGACTATCCCTATTGCAAACGGAAAGGGGGCCGCCGTCACGCCGGATTATAAAGCGCTGTATTTTGAGCTGTTCCGCGCCAACGAACAGGCCATCCGCCTGCTGACCGCCGCCCAGCAAAAGGCGGAAGCGCAGGTGATGGAAGAGGACAGAGTGCCGCTGTATCTGCACGGTCAGCCTGCCCACAATGCCAAAGGCTCCCCCTTTGGGGGAGCTGGCAGCGCCAACGGCGCTGACTGAGAGGGCGGGGCCGTTACCCCTTTTTGCTCTCTGCCTTTGCGGCAAACTTGGCGTTGTTGATAATGAACCGCTCGTGCACGCCACCGCCCACGGGGCCTTTCTCGTCGTGCAGGGAGACCTTGAACACCAGCTTGCGGCCCTCCACGGCGGTCAGCTCACTTTCGCAGGTCACAGTCATGCCCACAGGGGTGGGGGCGCTGTGCTCCAGCTCCAGCCGGGTGCCCACGGTGCCGCAGCCCTCGTCCAGCGCGGCGGCAACGCTCATCCAGCAGGTCTTTTCGGCCAGTGCCACCAGCGCGGGGGTGGCAAACACGTCCAGCGTGCCGCTGCCCATGGTCTTTGCAGTGTTCTCGGCAGTAACGGCGACACTCTGCTCGCCGCGGATTCCAGCTTCCAACATAAAAATACGTCCTTTCCAGATGCCCGAAGGCGAAAATTTAGAAATACATTGTTAGAATACCACACTTTTGGCACAGATGCACCTGTTTGGGCGTTTTTTTCTGCAAATCTCCATCCGTTTGGGCTTTTTTTACGGTTTTTCAATGATTTTAAGAGGAATGCGGAAATCTTTGCAAAACCCCTTGACAGAAGCTCTTCTGCATGATAATATGAACACATGAACAGACGTTCATGTAAAACGCAGCAAAAGGAGAACGGACATGATCGGATTGGAGCAGATGACCCCGGCGGGGCAGGAAAACACGGAACCGGTGGTGATGCCGGATGACGAGGTGCTGTATGAGCTGGCCGACCTGTTCCGGGTGTTCGGCGACTCCACCCGCATCAAGATCTTATATGCGCTGCATGACAATGAGCTCTGCGTGCAGGACATTGCCAATGCGGTGCAGCTGAGCCAGTCGGCAGTGAGCCACCAGCTCCGGGTGCTCAAGGATACCAAGCTCGTGCGCTTCCGCCGGGATGGCAAAACCGTTTACTATGCACTGGATGATGACCATGTGAGAAGCATCCTCTCGATGGGCATGGATCACATTGAGGAGTAAACGGAAAACGCAGTACACTGCCTCCGGGCGCACAAGGCGTGCCTGAGAGGTCTATATAAAATAAAGAGAGGTACTTATAATGAAGAAGACCTACAAGATCGAAGTTGACTGCGCAAACTGCGCCCAGAAGATGGAGGATGCCGCCAACACCGTTGCAGGCGTGGCACAGGCTACCGTCAGCTTTATGACCCAGAAGATGAAGGTGGAGTTTGCTGAGGGTGCAGACCCCCACGATACCATGGTGAATGTTCTGGCTGCCTGCAAAAAGGTCGAGGACGACTGCGAGATCTTTGATATCTGAGGAAACAGGGGTTTGTAACTCCGGTACGGCTCCCCTGCGGGGGAGCTTTTTGTGACGCATTTTTCGGGCAGAACGGCCCAAAAGCCGGTGTGGGAAACTGTGGAAAAGAAAACGGGTTTTCAACAGTTTCCACCGGGTTTTCAACAGCTTCTGCGAAAAAGTGCAAAAAGAAACGCGAAAAAGCAGGTTTTCTCCGGGAAAAGTCCGTGGAAAACTCAGGGGAAAACGTGGAAAAGTCTATCCCGTGAGGAAAACCTGTTGAATCCACCCCGCCCGCCGCGGCGCATTGCGGCCCAGAACCCAGAAAAAAGGAGAGTACAGATATGAATAAAAAGCAGAAGAAGAACCTGTACCGGATCATTGCTGCTCTGGTGCTGGTGCTCATCCTCAAATTGCTGCCCCAGTTCCCCACGCCGGTGGAGCTTCTGCTCTACTGCATCCCCTATCTGGTGGTCGGCTGGGATGTGCTCCGCAAGGCACTGCTGGGCATCAGGAACCGCCAGCCCTTTGACGAGTGCTTCCTGATGGCCGTTGCCACCGTGGGCGCGTTTGCGCTGGGCGATTATGTGGAGGGCTGTGCCGTTATCATCTTCTACCAGATCGGCGAGCTGTTCCAGAGCGTGGCCGTGGGCAAGAGCCGCCAGAGCATTTCCAGCCTGATGGATATCCGCCCCGATTACGCCAACGTTGAGGACGAGGACGGCAGGCTGGAGCAGGTGGACCCCGATGATGTGGAGGTGGGCACCGTGATCGTGGTCCAGCCCGGCGAGCGGGTGCCCATTGATGGCATCATCGTGGAGGGAACTTCTGCCCTGAACACTGCCGCCCTGACCGGCGAGAGCCTGCCCCGGGATGTCCGCTCCGGCGATGAGGTCATCAGCGGCTGTGTGAACATGACCGGCCTGCTGAAGGTGCGGACCACCAAGGAGTTCGGCGAATCCACCGTTTCCAAGATCCTCGACCTTGTGGAAAATTCCAGCATGAAGAAGGCCCGCACCGAGAACTTCATCACCCGCTTTGCCCGGGTCTACACCCCCGCCGTCTGCTACGGCGCACTGGCACTGGCCTTTGTCCCCCCCATCGTTCTGCTGCTGATGGGCCAGCCCGCCCGCTTCGGTGACTGGGTCTACCGCGCCCTGACCTTCCTGGTCATCAGCTGCCCCTGCGCTCTGGTCATCTCCATCCCGCTGAGCTTCTTCGGCGGCATCGGCGGTGCGTCTGCCTGCGGCATCCTGGTCAAGGGCTCCACCTATCTGGAGGAGCTGGCCCGCACCGGCATCGTGGTGTTTGATAAGACCGGCACCCTGACCCAGGGCACCTTCAAGGTGGTGGGCATCCACCCCGAAAACGGCGTGACCGGGGATGCCCTCGTGGAAGCCGCCGCACTGGCTGAGAGCTGGTCCAAGCACCCCATCTCCCTGAGCATCAAGAACGCTTACGGCAAGGACATTGACCCCAGCCGTGTGACCGATGTGCAGGAGCTGGGCGGCCACGGCGTGACCGCAAAGGTGGACGGCAAAACCGTCGCTGCCGGCAACGCCCGCCTGATGGCAAAGCTGGGCCTGACAGTTCCCGAGATCACTGAGCCGGGCACCATCGTCCATGTTGCCATGGAGGGCAGATATGCAGGCTATCTGCTCATCGCCGATGTGGTCAAACCTCACAGTGCTGCTGCCATCAGGGGCCTGAAACAGGCCGGTGTCCGCAAGACGGTCATGCTGACCGGCGACGCGGAGCCTGTGGCAAAGGCCGTTTCCGCCGAGCTGGGTCTGGATGAATACCATGCAGGCCTGCTGCCCGGCGACAAGGTGGACCGGATTGAAACGCTCCTCGCCGCAAAGCAGCCCAAAGAAAACCTCGCCTTTGTGGGCGACGGCATCAACGATGCCCCGGTTTTGTCCCGTGCGGATGTGGGCATCGCCATGGGTGCTCTGGGCTCCGATGCTGCCATCGAGGCCGCTGATGTTGTCCTGATGGACGATGACCCGGCCAAGATCGCGCTGGCCATGCGCATTGCCCGCCGCACCCTGCGCATCGTGTATCAGAACATCGTGTTTGCTCTGGCGATCAAGTTCGCCTGCCTGGTGCTGGGCGCGCTGGGTCTGGCCAGCATGTGGACCGCCATCTTCGCCGATGTGGGCGTGATGGTGCTGGCTGTGCTGAACGCCACCCGTGCTCTGTACACCAAAGATCTTGCAAAAAAGAATGTGCAGTGACTGTGCTTTCTGCCCCCGCCTGAGCGCTGATGCCCCGGCGGGGGCTTTTCGCTGCCGGTGAATTGCATTCTGCCCGGAGTGATGGTACAATAAGACACAGTGACCCCCGCCGCCGGACGTTTTTCCGGCAGATAGATGGAAGAAAGAAGGCTTTTTATTATGAGCATGAACACGGTTCCTGAGCGTCTGGCTGCCCTGCGGGCTGCCATGAAGGCCAACGGCGTGGACGTTTATCTGATTCCGGTGGGTGACCCGCATTCCAGCGAGTACCTGCCCGACCATTACACCTCCCTGACCTATTTCTCCGGCTTCCACGGCGAAAACTCCAACTTCGTCGTCACCCCCACCGAGAGCGCTGTCTGGGCAGACGGCCGCTACTTTGTGCAGGCCGAGAAGGAGATCGCCGGTACCGAGATCCAGCTGATGCGGATGGGTGAGCCGGGCGTGCCCACCGTGGAGGAATACTGCGGCAAGGTGCTGCCGGAGAACGGCGTGCTGGGCCTGTGCGGCCTGACCGCTTCCTGCGGGCTGGTGCGCGGCGTGCAGAAGGAACTGGATGCCAAGAAGGGCACCATCAAGACCCTGAACCTTGAGGATGAGCTGTGGACCGAGGGCCGCCCCGCCCGGCCTGCCACCCCGGCATGGATCCTGCCCAAGGAGTATGCAGGCTTCTCCCCTGCCGAAAAGCTGGAGCGCCTGCGCGGCAGGCTCAAGGAGCTGGGCTGCACTGCACAGCTGGTGGGCAAGCTGGATAATCTGGCCTGGCTGCTGAACCTGCGCGCCATGGATATCCAGTGCACCCCCTATGCCATGTCCTACTGCTATGTAACCCCGGAGCGCGCGGTGCTCTTCATCAACACCGCGCGTCTGGGCGCGGAAGCTGCCGCAGAGCTTAAGGCCAACGGCGTGGAGATCCAGGAGTACGATGACGTGCTCAAGTTCCTGGCCGCTGAGACCGAGCCCCAGACCGTGCTGGCCGACCCTGCATCCGTGAACTTTGCCGTTTACGAGACCCTGCAGAACAACGCCGCCCTGACCGTGAAGGATGAGGCCGACCCCCTGCTGCCCATGAAGGGTGTGAAGAATGAGGTCGAGCTGGCTCACGACCGCGAAGCCCATCTGCGGGATGCAGTTGCCATGGTGCGGTTCCAGAAGGAGCTGGAAGAGCGTCTGGCTGCCGGGGAAGAGCTGACCGAGCTGACTGTGGACGAGATCCTCCACAAGTACCGCTCTGCACAGGACAAGTTCATCGTGGAGAGCTTTGGCACCATTGCCGCCTACGGCGGAAACGCTGCCATGATGCATTACCACGCCACCGAGGAGGACCATGCCCGGCTGGAGCGCAAGGGCTTCCTGCTGGTGGACAGCGGTGCCACCTATCTGGACGGCACCACCGACATCACCCGCACCTACCCGCTGGGTGAGCTGACCGAGGACGAAAAGCTGTTCTACACCTGGACCCTGCAGTGCCACATCGACATTGCAAAGGCTGTCTGGCTGAACTACTGCGACGGCCATATGCTGGATACCATCGCCCGTGAGCCGCTGTGGCAGCACCTCATCAACTACCGCTGCGGCACCGGCCACAGCGTCAGCTTTGTGGGCAACGTCCACGAGGGCCCCCACGCCCTGAACGGCCGCAACACCACGGTGTTCCAGCCGGGCATGATCGTCACCGATGAGCCGGGCGTGTACGAGGCCGGTCAGGTGGGCATCCGCATTGAGAACGAGCTGGAGTGCTACCACAAGGCCGACAACCAGTACGGCACCTTCCTGGCCTTCCGTCCGCTGACCTTTGTGCCCATTGCCACCTCTCCTGTGGTGCCCGGTGTCCTGACCCGGGACGAGCTGGACTGGCTGAACGCCTACCACCGCGAAGTGTTTGAGAAGCTGGCTCCCCGCCTGAATGAAGAAGAGCGGGATTGGCTGGCAAAGAAGTGTGCTGCCATCGGAGCATAACCACAAAAAGGGAGACCCCGCAGGGGGTCTCCCGATTTTGGTTTATTCTTTCCGGTTTTTCCAGTATTCCTTGGCTTCCTCAATGATCTTTTTGAAGGGACCGGAGGGGTAGGTGCTCTCGGCGATATCCACCAGGAACTTGTACAGCTGGGGCCGCACCTCCTCGTACATCCCAAGGCGGGTGTAGAGGTCTTTATAATACCGGAACGTCCGGATCTTGTTCTGCACGATGGAGGCCGGGTTGATCTGGGTGTGGCAGATGCTCTGGGGATTCTGGACGTAGTAGTAACCGGCTTTGTCAATGGAGACGAAGGTCTCGGCATACTGGATATACTGCATGTTGAACACCAGATCCTCGGCCCATTTCAGCTCGCTGGTGAACTGGATGTCATTGCCGGTGAGCAGGATGCGGCGGTAGAGCTTGTTCCAGAGCACACTGTAAAAGTAGGAGGCGGGCTTGTCCATCAGCCGCAGGGCAAAGGTGTCCTTGTCGTAGACCCCGGCGGGCAGGAAACCGTATTCCCGCACCTCAGGGGGCCGGGCAACACTCATCACGCCCAGATTGTCCTCCAGCTTTTCCAGCACCTGCTCGGGCTTTGTGGCCCCGGCGGGGATCACCATCTTGTAGGGCGCAATCACAAGGTCTGCGTGGTGCGCCTCGGCGGCTTCCACCAGATGCTGGGTGAAGTCCGGGTCGATGTAGTCATCGCTGTCCACGAACTGGACATACTCGCCCCCGGCCAGCTTCAGGCCCAGGTTGCGGGTGTCGGACACGCCGGAGTTCTCCTTGTCCACCAGCACGATGCGGCTGTCCCTGGCACGGAATTCCTCACACACGGGCAGGCTGTGATCCTTGGAGCCATCGTTCAGGATGATGAGTTCAATGTTTTTATAGGTCTGGTTCAGGATGCTGCCGATGCAGCGGGCCAGATGGTTCTGAGCGTTGTATACGGGCAGGATGATGCTGACGAGCGGCTGATCCATGGCGGTGTCCCCCATTTCTTTTTTCGTCCATAATACTCCCTCACGGCGCAAAAATCAAGCGCTGTGCAGAGGGAAAGGAGGAGCGGATATGATCTTTCACATTGCGGTGTGCAGCCCGGACCCTGTGCTGCGGGGCCGGGTGCAGCGCCACTGCATGGAATATTATGCCCGCCGGGCCGATGCCTGCATCGTGGAGCAGCTGGAAAGCACAGCGGCCCTGCTGCAGCAGGAGGAAGCGGGCTCCCGGTACGAGCTCTACCTCATTGAGCTGCCCGCCGCTAACCCATGCTGCGGCCTGCAGGCGGCGGCAGAGCTGCGCCGCCGGGGCGTGCGGGCCCCGCTGGCCTTTCTGGCCCACACCACGGTCTATGCCTACGAAGCGTTCCGGGTGGACGCGATGCAGTATCTGCATATCCCGTTCCGTCCGGAGCAGCTGACAGCCCTGCTGGACCGGGCCACCGAGCCGGAATACGGCCCGGTCATACCGGTCACCACGGCTATGGGCCTGCGGGCTCTGCCCTTTGCGGACATCGAGTATCTGGAATGCACCCACCATGTGGTGCACTACCACCTTGCCAGCGGCGAGGACGTGGCCTCCCTTTCTCTGCGGGTGCCCTTTTCCGAGGTGGCAAAGCCCCTGCTGGCCGATGCCCGTTTTCTGCAGCCCCACCGCTCCTATGTGGTCAACCTTGCCGCCGCCGCTCAGCTCTCCTCCGGGGAGCTCTGGATGCGCAGTGGGGCACGGGTGCCCATCCCCCGGGGGCGTGAGCCCGCCGTAAGGGCGGCGTTCCGGGCGTTTCTGGAAGGATAGGTCTATCATACAAAAAAGAAAGCGGCCTGCTTCTGCGGGCCGCTTTCTGCATGGTGCAGGGTCATACTTTGTCCCAGTCCAGCTCCGTCCAGTCGGTCAGGAACTGGTCGCTGACCTCCCGCAGGGCGGGCTCATCGGACTTGCTGGCGGCATCGGCGATGCCGATGACGCGGAAGCCTGCATCGTGGGCGGTGCGGGCGGCGTAGAGGGAATCCTCACAGACAACGCACCGGTCGGGGTCAGTGCCGCCCAGGCGTGTAAGGGTCTGGAAAAATACATCCGGCCTGCTCTTGTGGAGCGCCCCCTGTGCCTCCACATAGAAGTCGAAATATTCATCGATGCCCAAACGGGTGAGCACGGTGCGGCACTGGGCGCTCCAGGTGTTGGAGCAGATGCACATGCGGGCACCCTCGGCCTTCAGGCGGGCCAGCAGCTCCCGCACGCCGGGCTTGAGCGCCACGGTCTCGTAGAGCTTTGTGATAACATCCCACATCACGTCGTTGTAGTCCTCCATTTTCAGGGGCAGGTCATACTCCCGGATGAGGTAGGCCGCGCCATCGGCCATGCCCATGGTCAGGAGCGTTTTGTGGAGGTCAGATTTTGGGGTGCGGCCATAGCGGGCCAGCAGGGCATCGGGTGCACCCTCCCATACCACGGTCATGCTGTCGGTCAGGGTGCCGTCCATATCAAAGATCCAGTTGTTGCAGTGCATTGTTTTACCTCCACCATCGTTTCACACAAGTTAACAAAATTATACCATGGATTTTGTTCCAAAAACAGGGAGAATTTTTCCGGAAAATATGGTATACTTTTGACAGATTTCCAAAGAATGACTAGGAGGCGTTCCAGATGGCACAGAATGATACCCCGGTCAAGGCACTGGTGCTGGCAGGCGGCGGTGCGCGCGGCAGCTATCAGGTGGGTGTGTGGCGTGCCCTGACCGAGCTGGGCTGGCGGCCCCAGATCATCACCGGCACCAGTGTGGGCAGCCTGAACGGTGCCATGTTTGCGCTGGACCTGTACGAAACGGCCCGGGATATGTGGATGAGCATCCGCAGCCAGGACGTGATGGAGCTGCCGGAGGAAAATGCCGACCTCTCTGAGCTGCACGCCTTCCTGCGGGAAGTGGTGCGGGACGGCGGCATGGACGTGACCCCGTTGGAAGAGATCGTGGAGCGGGTGCTGGATGAGGATGCCCTGCGGGCTTCGCCCATCCGGTTCGGCCTTGTCACCGTGGAAAAGCGGGGGCTGAAGCCCCGGGAGCTGACGCTGGAGGATATCCCGGCGGGCAAGGTGAAGGATTACCTGCTGGCCTCGGCCGCCTGTTTCCCCGCCCTGCGGGCAAAGCAGATCGACGGGGTGCAGTTCCTGGATGGCGGCTACCGGGACAATATGCCCACCGCGTTGGCCCAGAAGATGGGCGCGGAGGAACTGGTCTGTGTTGATCTGGAAGGGGTGGGCATCACCCTGCCCAACCGCACCGGCCTGCCCACCACCATGATCCGCAGCTACTGGGAGCTGGGGGACATCCTCCACTTTGACCCCGATACCGCCAGACGGAACATGGAGCTGGGCTACTACGATACCCGCCGCGCCATGGGATACCTGCGGGGCTGCGCCTATGCGGTTTCCTCCAGCGCCGAGAGCTGTGAGGATGCCGCCGCCTTTGCGTGGAAATTCCAGCAGGTGCAGAAGACGGTGCGGGAAAAATACCCCGTGACCCTGACAGCGGATGCGGCCCTGCTGCTGGCCAACATGAAGGATGCCCAGCTGGCCCCGCTGGAAGCTGCCGCCGAGGATGCGGGCGTGGACCCCACCGTGTTCTATACCACCCGGACACTGGCGGAAGCCTTTTTGGAAAAATGCGACCGGGAGCGCATCGAGAGCTTTGCGCCCCTGTTTGAGGGCAGCGGCAATGCGGCACAGGCCGCACGGGCCGCTCTGCTGCCCAATACGTTCTTACAGGCATTGGTCTGCCGTGCCCTTACCGGGCCGATACTGCCGGAGGTGATCGAGGAATGAAGGTCTATCAGGGACACAGCGCCTCACCGGGCCTTGTGATGGGACAGGTGAGCCGGTTGGAGCGCTGGCACGAAAATTTTGCCACCGGGCCGTTCAACGCGGAACGGGAACAGCGCCTGCTGGAAAACGCTGTCCGGACAGCCCAGCGTGAGCTGGACGGCATGGCAGACCGCAGCGGCCCCACGGAGCAGGCCATCTTCCTGTTCCAGAGCATGATGCTGGAAGACGAAGGCTTTATGAACGAGGTCAAATTCCAGATCAAGGCGGGCATCAGCGCTGCCGAGGCCATGTACCGTGTGGGCAACCGCTATGCAAAGCAGCTTGCTGCCATGGAGGACAACGCCTACATGCAGCTGCGCAGTGCAGATATTCTGGATGCCGCCCGCCGCGTGGTGAACGTGCTGACCAACCGTCCCCGGGTCTGGCTGGCGCTGGATCACCCGGTGATCCTGGCGGCCGAGATGCTGATGCCCAGCGATCTGTTCAGCGTTCCGGCGGGGATGATCCTGGGCATCATCACTTCGGAGGGCAATAAGCAGAGCCACGCGGCGATCATTGCGCGGGCCATGCACATTCCCTGCGTGGTGCAGGTGGGGCAGGCGTTCCTGAACGACTGCGACGGCCGCACCGTGGTGCTGGATGCCAACAACGGCGAGTGCATCCTGGACCCGGATGCCAACACCCGTCAGCAGGCGGTCAGCCGCATCTGCGAGCTGCAGTGGGAGAGCGAGGAAGCCGCCCGCATCAGCGCCCTGCCCAACCGGACAAAGGATGATGTGCCGTTTGAGCTCCTGGCCAACTGCTACGGGCAGGAGGATATCGAATCGGCGCTGCAGGCAGGCGCTTCCGGCGTGGGCCTGCTGCGCAGCGGTTACATGATGCTGCCGGGCCGCCCGGTGGACGAGCAGGAGCAGTTCGTGTTCTATCAATCCTGCATTGCCGCCGCAAAGGGCGGTGTGGTAACGGTGCGCACCTTTGATTTTGGTGTGGACCGCGCCATGGCCGATATCCATAGGGGGCTGGAATCCTCCAAGCTGGGCCTGCGGGGCATCCGCAGCAGCCTGCGCCAGACCCATCAGTTTGAAACGCAGATCTGCGCCCTGCTCCGGGCGGCAGCCCACGGCCCCCTGCGGGTCATGTTCCCCATGGTGACCAACCTCGAAGATTGGGATGAGGCCATGCGGCTGGTAGCGCACTGCCGCCAGCTGCTGCGGGAGCGGGGGGAGGAGTTTGACCCGGACACGCCCTTTGGCGTGATGTTCGGGGTGCCCTCGGCCTGCCTGACGGCAGAGGAATTCGTGGAGCATGGGTGCAATTTCTTCCTCATTGAGACAAACGATCTGACCCAGTACACCCACGCGGTGGATCGGGATATCTCCATTGCCGAGCGCTACTACCGCCCGGCCAGCCACGCAATGAAAAAGCTCATCCGCATGGTGGTGGAGGCTGCCCGGGAGGGCGGGATCCCCGTGACCATCTGCGGCAGCGCGGTGGGCAATCCGGCCAACACCCTGCAATATCTGCAGCTGGGCCTGCGGAGCTTCTCGGTCAGCCCGCAAAACCTCATTGAGGTGAAAAAAGCGCTGATGAACGCGAAAATAAAGTAAACAAAAAGGACGGCATACGCCGTCCTTTTTGTATCTGTGGAAATAAAAATTACTCCAAGTTGCCCGTCAAGGTCATCACGGCGGAGAGCACCGCCAGCGGGGCGGTCTCGCACCGGAGGATGCGGGGGCCGAGGCCGACCGTTTTCACACCGGCATTGGCGGCCATTTCGGCCTCTTCCGCGGCAAAACCGCCCTCGGCACCGGTGATGAGGGCGATCTTCAGCCGCTGGCCGTCGGCAGGCTGTGCGTCTGCCAGCAGCTGGCGCAGGGGCGCGCCGCCCAGCTCGTAGCAGAAGAGCACGAGGTCGTACCCTTCCAGACTGCGGCAGAGGGCCCCGAAGTTGGGCAGGGGCAGGGCGACATCCGGCAGCACGCCCCGGCCGCACTGCTTGGCGGCTTCAAAGGCGATGCGGTTGTAGCGCTCGTTTTTCTGCTCCTCCTTTTTGGGGGCGGCCACGCAGTACCGGCTGAAGAAGGGCACAAAGTGGGTGCAGCCCAGCTCCACGCCGTGGCGGATGACCTGTTCCAGCTTGTCCTGCTTGGGGTAACCCACGAACAGGGTCACTTCCACGCTGGGTTCGGCGGCGCTGGGATAGCCCGGCTCCACGCTGAACTCCACCGTCTCCGGCCCGAAGCCGGTGATGGTGGCGGTGTATTCCACGGCGTTGCCGTCACATAAGATGACAGTGTCCCCCAGCCTGCCCCGCATCACGCGGGAAAGATGATGGGCATCGGCCCCCCGCAGGGTGGCGGTGCCGTTGGATATTTCGGTTGTAAAATAACGGTGAGGCATAAAAATAAACTCCTGTTTCCCTCATTACCGGCAAAACTGGCCGGTATGCCAAGGGCTCCCCTATTAGGGGAGCTGGCGCGAAGCGCCTGAGAGGTTTAATTCGACTTTTTACAAATAATGCACTCCCAGCCGCGCTTCTCCTTCACTTCCTGCACGGTCAGGCCGGCGGCTTCCAGAGCGGCGATCACCTCGTCCTTGCGGCTGTCGATGATGCCGCTGGCAATAAAGGCGGCGTTTTCGGCCATCAGGCCGGGCACGGCGGGGGCAAGGCTGATGATGGCGTTTGCCACGATGTTGGCGGTGATGATGTCATACCTGCCGCTGGCCTTGTCGGACAGGTCGCCCACCAGAACGGTCAGCTTGTCGGCCACGCCGTTCAGGGCGGCATTCTCACCTGCGGTGCGCACGGCCACGGGGTCGATGTCCACACCCTCGGCACTGCCCGCGCCCAGCTTGAGGGCGGCAATGGCAAGGATGCCGCTGCCGGTGCCGATGTCCAGCACCCGCTCACCGCCACGCACCCGCTCATCCAGCGCTTCCAGGCAGAGGCTGGTGGTCTCGTGGCCGCCGGTGCCAAAGGCAAGGCCGGGGTCAAGGATCAGCTTGACGCGGTCGGTGTCGTACTCCTGCCAGGAGGGCACGATGGCCAGCCGTTTGCCAATGTCCATGGGGTGGTAGTATTTGCGCCAGCCGTTCTGCCAGTCCTCCTGCTCCACGCCCTCGGTCTCCACGGTATAGGCGATGCCTGCCGCTTCCATCCGGGCCTGAATGAGGGCCAGCGTCTCCACGGGGGAAGCGCCCGGCTCCAGATACATGTGGATGATCACGGTATCACGGGGCTTGTCCAGCAGCTCCTGTTCGATCAGATCCACATGGGCGATCTCGGCCACCTGCTGCTCGATGTCGCTGTAATCCTCGATATAGATGCCGCCCTCGGCGATCATGGTGGCAACAGCCTCGGCATTGTCGGCATCGGCCTTGGCCACGGTCAGGCGGATATCTGTCCATTCCATAAAAAAGAACCTCCCTGGGTCTTGTGTTTTTATTTATAAGTATAGTACCCGATTCCGGCGCGGGATGCAAGCGGTTTGGGGAGAAAGGGCAAAAGAAAAGTTTTTTCAAAATCCTGCTCTGAAATGCGCAATAATTCCAAAAAGTTTTTCACGAAAGATGCGAATTCAAGGATTTTTGGTGCAAAATTGCGAAAACAGGCGCAGACCCTATTTCTTTTTTTCGGAGGATGTGTTAGAATATTGTTACGCAATTATGGACAGCCTGCAACCAGAGGCCTCCATAACAACAACATTCTTTAAGGAGGAATGTGTCTTATGATGAAGTATCTCCAGAAACTGGGCAAAGCTCTGATGCTTCCCGTCGCTGTGCTGCCGATCTGCGGCATCCTGATGGGTCTCGGTTATGCCCTGGCCCCGGGTGTCATGGGTGTTCCCGGTGCTGCAACCTCCGGCGCAGCTTACACTGTTGGCTTCCTGCTGGTCAAGGCAGGCGGCGCTCTGATCGATAACATGGCATGGCTGTTCGCCATTGGTGCCGCTGTTGGTCTGGCTGATGACCACGACGGTACCGCTGGTCTGGCTGGCCTGGTCAGCTACCTGATGATGCAGCAGCTGCTGAGCCCCGGCGTGGTCAGCATGGTGCGCACCCTGGAAGAGGGCACCGCTACCTACATCGCTTTCCAGAAGGTGGCCGGCAACTCTTTCATCGGCATCCTGGCCGCTGTGGTGGGTGCAGCCTGCTACAACAAGTTCAAGAGCACTCAGATGCCTGACTGGCTGGCATTCTTCTCCGGCAAGCGCTTCGTCGCTATTGCTACCGGCCTGATCTCCATCGTTGTTTCTGTCGTTCTGCTGTTCGTCTGGCCCGTCATCTTCGATGCACTGGTCGCCATTGGCAGAGGCATCGCAGGCATGGACGGCATCGGCGCTGGCATCTACGCCTTCCTGAACCGTCTGCTGATCCCCACCGGCC
>ENA-OQLI01001090-OQLI01001090.1-human-gut-metagenome-genome-assembly--contig:-NODE-1090-length-22892-cov-4.546233_pt1 | contig 22892 bp, 23 predicted proteins | sample MGYA00242805_ERZ504812 | MGnify/ENA primary metagenome ERZ504812 (study PRJEB26092, sample SAMD00036430) | human gut metagenome | host: Homo sapiens | study: EMG produced TPA metagenomics assembly of... | reverse complement strand
AGGACACCCCGTATAAAAAGGTGTTCGAAGTTCCTAAGGAAAAGTCGGGGGAATGCCTGGGAGCCCTTCTGGAACTGGCCCCGGTGGATGTGACGATCGAAGAGGAAGAAATCGGAAAGGTGGTGGAACGGATTTACCGGGAGGGAGGGAACTCCCTCTGCTCATCCGGGGGATCGCATTTTGCTTCGCAAACAAGGAGGGATTCCAATGCGTAAATACACGGAAACAGCCTTAATTTATTTCAAAGCCCAGCTTATCTGGCGGGCAGATACCGTATTCAATATGCTGTTTACTGTTACCAAAATTATATTTGCCTATGTTTTGTGGGACGCAATTTTTGAAGGAAAGGAAATGATCGCCGGTTTCACTTTTCACAGTATGCTTTCCTATTACATTATTAGTTCCTTTTTGTCTCAGATAGAAATGTCGGGCGGAATCAGCAGGGAGATCAGCTCCAGGATCCGGACTGGCACATTTTCCAAATATATGGTAATTCCGGTGAATATAGAAAAATATTTTCTGGCTATGGAAACGGGGGTGGTTGCCTTTCATCTGCTGTTCGATTTTCTTGCCGCTGTGGTGTGGATATTTATTTTCCGGATACGATTTGCTTTTACAAGGGACATTTTTACGATTGCCTGCGCGGTGATTATGGTAATTCTGGGCCTGGTTTTTATGGTACAGCTCAATTACTATCTGGGACTTCTGACTCTGCGGTTTGAAGAAATAAATACATTCCTGATGATAAAAGATAATCTGATTTCCCTGATAACAGGAACCATTGTGCCGCTGACGCTGCTTCCGGAGGGTATGATAGCCTGGATGCGTGTGCTTCCCTTTTATTATGTGACCTACCTGCCCTCCATGCTGTTTACCGGACGCTGCAGGGATGAGGCGCTGCGGGGTGTTCTTGTGCTAACATTGTGGTGCATTTTTATGGAGCTGTTAAATCGTAGAACCTATCAAAAATACAGACTGAGATATGACGGAGTGGGAATATGAAGGATAAAATACAAAATAATCTGAAATTTGTTTGTGAGCTGATAGGCTTGCGTTTCCAGCATTTGATGATGTTCCGGCTGGGCTTCTGGGGTCCGTTTTTTGTGGACGGCAGTTTGTTCCTGGTGGAATTGATGGTTTTTCAGGCGATTTATGCCAATGTGGAAACCATTGGCCCCTGGGGAAAAGGGGAGATGGTTATCTTTATCGGAACTTTTTCCCTGGTAAATGCGGTAAATATGGTGGTTTACTTTTTTGGGGTGAATAATATTTCCGATAAAATCAGAAGCGGAGATATTGATTTGTATCTGACCAAACCGGTCAGCCCTCTTCTGCGTCTGTCCTTTGAACAGGTAAATCCGGGTTCCCTGCCGCTGGTGCTCCTGAGCATATGTATTCTGTGGTACGGTGTCGGCCTGTGCGGTATTGAGGTAACGCCGGGACTTGCCGCCGGATATGCCGCCTGGGTAATTCTGATGATTATTCTGTGGTATGAAATGGAGGTCATCATCCGATCACTTACCTTTTTTGTCGTTTCAACCAACAATATTACACGTCTGGAGGAGGCGGGGATTGATTTGTGTATGAAAATACCCGGCGTAGTTTTCCGGGGGATTTATAAACTTTTGTTTTATCTTATCCTTCCTTATGGAATTATCGCTACCTTTCCTACCATGTATATAAGCGGGGAAGGCTCTGTGAAAATGTGGGTTTATGGTATTGGCGTAGTTACAGGTTTTGGATTCCTGACGGCATTTTTGTGGAAAACCGGACTGAAAAGATATAATAGTGTGAGTTCGTGAAAAATAGAAAAAATGAACCGGGCTGCTATTTACCGCTGCTATCTCGAACGGGAATTGATTCCTGATTGTCATACATGAGATCCTGCTGTTCGCATTATAACAAATCAAGGTACAAATGAAAATACGGGAAACTCGCTTGCAAAAGGAGAATTCCGTTTACAAAACGGGAAACTCACTTACAAAACAAGATTTTCAGTTACAAAACGGGAATCCTGGATTGCAAACGGGACTCTCGGGTTGCTATTTACCATCATAAAAAATATAGTATATAAATTGTAAAATATAGTTGACATTAAGAAAAATATATTATATTATGCGTATATAAGAAGGTACCCCCGATAGATAGCAGCCCGCGAGGGTACTTACAAGGTGCCTTCCCTGTTCCTGCCGTCCCGGCAGAAAAGAATCAGCTTTCAGCAAATAACCAATCACATAAGGAATGGAGGAGTATGACAGATGCAGATCAAATTAACCGCAGCAGAAAAAAAGCAGCTCTGGATTTTTCTTGCAGTTGCCTTTGGCATGCCCATAGTAATGGGGATCCTGATGGGTATCAGCTTTTACAGGGGGAATGATGTGAGTGTGTTCCCCAACGCACAGATGTACTATCCGGCAGCAGGTGTGATGCTTGCCTATATTTTAACCCGGAAAAAAGAAGAGAAGCTGCCCATGAAATTTTATGTGAGCTTTATAATCCTTACAGGCATCATGGCTGTGACAGCCATAATCAGTATGATACTTCCGGAGATACCGTTTGTTATGATAATCCAGTATATTATCATTATCGGAAGCCTGCTCTTATGGATCCCCTTTTTAATGGATAAAAAAGAAGTCAGGAGAAAATACGGTCTGGGGCTTGGCGACGGTCAGAAAAGAAGGCCATGGCTATATGTCCTCCTTTTCCTCGTACTGTATTTCCTGCGTATCTTTTTAAGCTATGTGATTGCCGGGCAGCCGGGGGAATTCCTTAAACTATTCCAAAATTCATATGTATGGATAAATATGATGGCCCTTCCCATTAATTTCTTCCTTGTATTCACAGCCTTTTTCGGAGAGGAATACGGATGGCGCGGATTCCTGCAGCCGATGCTTCAGAAGAGATTCGGCAAGAGGTCAGGAGTGCTGCTGCTTGGCATCATGTGGGGATTCTGGCATCTCCCTATCAACATGTTTTATTACAGCCCGGATACCTGGCTGCAGAGTGTCGTCAGCCAGCTGCTCACCTGCACGGGGCTTGCCATATTCTTCGGCTATGCGCAGATGAAGACCCGCAATATCTGGGTACCCGTTATCATGCATTATCTGAATAATAATTTAATCGCCGTAGTGGCAGGAAGCGCCGATGTTATCAGCGGCCAGGTAATTGCCTGGGGAGATGTGCTCATTCTTCTGGTACTGATCGCCGTTTTATTTGCTCCCTTTATTTTTTCGAAGGCATATGGGAAAGAAGCACCGCAGGAGCAGAAAATAACGGAAGAATATACGGAATTGTAATTCGGAAATAAAGGAGGAATCCGGGTGAAGAATAAAAGAATGAAAATCGCCCGTATCGAAAAGGATTTTTCCCAGGAACAGCTGGCGGAGACGGTTGGAGTAACGAGACAGACCATCGGGATGATTGAGGCAGGAAAATTTAATCCGTCTCTGCAGCTGTGTATCGGAATCTGCAGGGCGTTGGGAAAAACCCTCGATGAGCTTTTTTGGGAGGAGGAAGAAGAGGAATGAAGGAAGAAATAAAGTGGTGTGCCATAGGGGATTCCTTTACCTATCTGAATGATCATCTTGATGAAACGGATAATCGCGTGAAAAAGGGATATCTCACCCGAACCTGTGAATATTTTTCCAATTTATCCGTTGTCAATATCGGTATGAACGGTTCGTCCACGCCGGACTGGGTAAATGCAGAGCTGCCGGAGGCTGATTTATATACGGTTCTTCTGGGAACCAATGACTGGCACGGCGGCGTCCCTTTGGGCAGAAGGGAAGATTTTGTGCAGAAAAAAGAAGGAACCATATTGGGAAATATGGGGATCCTGATTTCCCATATCCGGCAGAAGTCCCCGAATGAGGCGCTTCTGGTTATGAATCCGGTGGAACGGGGGGATTTCGTCTATATTCTGGATCCCTTTAACAATGCCCTAGGCAGCTATATGCCCGACCAGGGGCAATGGCTTTCGGACATTGCGGAGGGCATCTATGAAACCTGCTGTGAGGAAGGGATTCCGGCTTTGAATCTGCATGATTTATCGGGAATTACTCCGGAAAATGTGGTTCGTTTCAAATGGGTGAAGACACAGGACGGCTATCGGAAGCTGCCTTATCCGGAATATACGAAGATACCGGTCCAATTCGGGGAAGATGAATATCCCTATCCGGAGGAAGCGGCTGATTTTACCTACGATGGCCTTCATCCCTCCGATAAAGGGAATGAGGTGATAGCATCCCTGCTCGCGGCAAAGCTGGAAGAACTGCTGGGGGGCAGGCTCATCCGGAAAGAGGACTGAGTGTATTTCGACATCATGATACATAAAACAAATCATAAATGATCGGAAAAAGAAAAGGAGAGAAGCTATGGGGATTATCGAGAAAATGAGACTGGATGGGAAAAAGGGGTTTGTAACCGGGGCCGCACGGGGTATCGGAAAATGTACGGCGTCGGCATTTGCTGAAGCGGGCGCCGATATTGCTATTGTGGACATTGACATTGACGAAGCGGAAAAGACCGCAAAGGAAATTGCGGAGAAAACAGGCAGAAAAGTAATCGCCATTAAGACAGACTGTACCGATAAGGAGCAGGTGGATGCAATGGTGCAGCAGGTGGTAAAAGAATTGGGAGGGCTTGATTTCTGCCATAACAACGCAGGCATCTGCATCAATGCTCCGGCGGAAGAGATGACCTATGACCAGTGGCTGAAGGTTATCAATGTTAATCTGAACGGCATCTTTTTAACCGATATTGCGGCGGGAAAATATATGCTGGCCAATGGCGGAGGATCCATCATCAATACCGCCTCCATGTCGGCACACATCGTAAACGTGCCGCAGCCGCAGTGTGCATATAACGCCTCCAAAGCGGCCGTTGTACAGCTGACCAAATCTCTGGCGGTGGAATGGGCAAAACGGGGCGTCCGGGTTAACAGTATCAGTCCGGGATATATTGGAACGGAGCTGACGCTGAATTCCCCGACACTGGTGCCTCTGATTGAAAAGTGGAACGAGATGGCGCCTCTCGGCAGAATGGGAAAGCCGGAAGAACTGGAATCCATCTGTGTATATCTGGCAGGTGATACGAGTACCTTTACCACGGGTTCTGATTTTATTATTGACGGCGCATTTACCTGCTTCTGAAAGGAGAATACAAATGACAGAACGTCCGGACTTATCAACAAAACTGGATGCAGCAACCTTCCGCAGCTACTATTACCTGAAAGAAGAGCTGGTTTCCTTCTGCAGGGAGAACGGCCTGCCCGCTTCCGGCGGCAAGGAGGAAATTACAGAAAGAATCGCCTGTTACCTTGATACGGGAAGAATAAACCCTGTAAAAAAAGTATCCAAATCCAGGAAAGAGGTGGGAGTAATTACGGAACAGACAATTATTGAGCCTGATTTTGTTTGTTCGGAAAAACACCGTGCTTTTTTCAAAGAAAAAATCGGAAACAGCTTTTCTTTTCCGGTAGCCTTTCAGAAATGGCTGAAAACCAATTCCGGAAAGACCTATGCCCAGGCGATAGAAGCTTATTATCAGATTCTGGAGGAAAAGAAAAAGGGAAAGACGGTTATTGACAGGCAGTTTGAGTATAATACCTATATCAGGGATTTTTTTGAGGCGAATCCCGGCAAGACCCTGCAGCAGGCGATTGCCTGCTGGAAATATAAAAAAGCCTTGCCTGGGCATAACCGCTATGAAGATGCGGATTTAACCGCAGTTAAGGATTTATAGGGACGGCAGCGTCTGCTTTTTTATCTGCACCCCGGTGTAAGTTAGGGGTTGACACCCTATGCCTGCGGTGCTAATATAAGAAAAATTAATCGCAGGTATGTGTATGCTTCATACCGGAAAGGCAAATGTTATGCTGAATGTTGTAATCAGTAAACTTTACGGGGACGACGATCGGCGGCGTTTGTATCGGCGGATGTTATAGGGACTATCCCGATAGTTCCCTAGCATCACAGGTACAAACGCTTTCCGTGTTGTACCTGTGTGGCATAGATTTCAGAAATAAGAGTCCACACTGGTAATCAGGTTACCTTTGCGGGCTCTTTTTGATCGTTTTTTCCGGATATTCATTCGGGCAGGCTGAATACCTGTCCGTAAAAGCCGGATAGCGGATTGTCCTGTACCGGGAACCTGACAGTTGGTATCTCTCAGGGAAAGGATGTGGTAAAATGAGACATAAAGACGATGTCCAGATGGATTTTAGTTCTCCTTACAAAAGCGGTACTGAAAAATAAGGATCGAAGGATCCTGTCACCCCGGAAAGCTTCCGTTATACCGGAAGCGGCAGAAAAAGCCGGCCGCCTGCTTCATGCAGCTTTTACCGGCTGTCAGCATTTCCGGGCAGAAAAAGGAGAAGAATTCATGATGACAGCATTTGAAACCATACAGGCAGAAACAGTCCCAACAGATAATGAAAACAATTTTCCGGCAGAAGGCCGGCTGCAGGAGGGCCTGAACCAGGAAATCACAATCCACGGAAGCGTTCATAAAATCCGTAAGATGAGCGGCTTTTCCTTCCTTATCCTCCGGACATCGGATCGTCTGATCCAGTGTGTACTGGATACCGGTAAATGCCGTGTGGAAGGCTCCTTAAAAGAAGAAGCCTGCATACGGGCCAGGGCCCTGGTGGTGGAAGAGCCCCGTTCCAAAACCGGCTGGGAGCTTCACCTGACCGAAATCGAAGTACTTTCCGCACCGGAGGAGGAAATGCCCGTGGTGATTAACGGAAAAGGGATTGATGCATCCCTGGAAACACTGCTGGATTACCGCCCCCTCACCCTGCGGAATGAAAAGCAGCGAGCAATTTTCAAAATACAGGAAGGCCTGTGCCGCGGATTCCGTGCTTTTCTGGAAAAGGAAGAATTTACCGAGGTCCATACACCTAAAATTGTGTACCAGGGCGCAGAAGGGGGAGCGAATATCTTCCGGCTGGATTATTTTGGAAAGGATGCTTACCTGGCCCAAAGTCCCCAGTTCTATAAACAGATGATGGTAGGGGTGAATGAAAGAGTATTTGAAATCGGACCGGTCTTCCGGGCGGAAAAGCATGATACGGCAAGGCACCTGAATGAGTATACCAGTGTGGATTTTGAAATGGGATATATCAGCAGCTTCCGGGATATCTGCCGGATGGAAGCCGCTATGATAAAGAGCAGCCTTGCCTGGCTTCAGTCCCATTATGAAAAAGAACTGGCTCTGCTTAAGGTACGTATTCCGGAAGCCGGCAGCATTCCCTCCATCCGTTTTCATGAAGCTAAGGAGTTGATCGCCTCCCGGTATAATCGCCCGCTTTGTGAAAAGAATGATTTCGAGCCGGAGGAAGAGAAGCTGCTCTGCGAAATCGTAAAAAAAGAAACAGGGAGCGACTTTGTCTTTGTCACCCATTATCCAAGCGCCAAAAGACCCTTTTATGCCATGGAGGATGAAGAAAATCCGGAGGTGACATTAAGCTTTGACCTGCTGTTCCGCGGGCTTGAAGTGACCACCGGCGGCCAGCGCATCCACGACTTCCGGCAGCAGCTTGCCAAAATGGAACGGATGGGAATGGATCCTTCCCTTTTTGAAAGCTATTTATGGATCCATAAAGCGGGAATGCCGCCGCACGGAGGCCTGGGACTTGGCCTGGAGCGTTTTACCGCCCGGCTTCTGGAACTGGAGAATGTGCGGCAGGCGGCCCTTTTTCCCAGAGATATACACAGAGTGATGCCCTAATGCTGCATTCAGCTGGAAGGAGTCCTGGAGTGTGCCTGAAAATGCATTTTTGCAATCTGCATGCCCCACTCTGGTAAGAAAGGAAAATAGCAAAAACAGTACAGAGCAACTATAAAATGCGTTCCGGACCGGCAGGCTGTGCGGCTCCGGAACGGTATTTTCAGACAGGAGCAGCGATGGAACGATTGGAGAGTTATCTGCATTTTATCAGAGAAGCGGAGAGGCTGAAAAATGTGCTCCGCACAGCATGGAGCAGTGAAGGAAGACAGGAGAGTACCGCAGAGCATTCCTGGCGTCTTGCCCTGTGTGCCATGACTGCGGCCTGGGAATATCCGGAGCTTGATCGCCTGAAACTGGTGGAAATGGCCCTTCTCCATGATATGGGAGAATTGTATGAGGGGGATATTTCCGCGGCGCTCCTTCCCGATCCGGAAGAAAAATACCGGATAGAGGAGGAAGCGGTCAACCGCGTGTTTTCCCTGCTTCCGGAACCGCAGAAAAGCCATTTCCTGGGGGTGTGGAAAGAATACAATGAAGAATCCACGCCGGAAGCAAAGCTGATAAAAGCTCTTGATAAGGCGGAAACCATTATTCAGCATAACCAGGGGAAAAATCCGCCGGATTTTGATTATGAATTTAACCTGGAATATGGGAAAAAGTATTTTCAGGAGGATGAGAAGCTCCTTCGTCTGAGAGAAAAAATCGATGAGGATACCGAAAATAGAATGAAGGAATAACAGGAAACAGGCCGGAAACGTATGCTTACGTATTCCTGCCTGCTTTTTCGTGTGTGCCGGCGGCGGATATTTCCAGAGATTTTTCATATTCGCTGGGTGTCATTCCCATATACCGTTTGAAAACTTTGGCAAAATAATAGGCATTTTCAAAGCTCAGACGGCAGGAAATTTCACTGATGAGATATTTCCGTTCCTGAATCAGCCGGCATGCATGCTCCACCTTCGCCTGATTTATGAAGCTGACAAAGCTCTGGCTGTATTGCTTTTTGAACAGGGTGGACAGATACCCCGGGGAAATGCATACCTCGTCGGCCACATCCTGAAGGCTGAGGCGGTCTTCGATATGGCTGAGTACATACTGCCTTGCCTTTTCCACAGGCTCCGATTTTAAGTTGGCTTCCTGCCAGATGGTTTCTGTCAGGGAATTTTTGAGCTTTTCAATCCATCCGACGACCTGACGGCTTGTCATGAGATTTTCAATTTCCGCATAGCCGGTGGTATCGTTAAGGCTGCTGTCCTGGAGTGCTTTTGCGGCGCATCGGTATAATTCATTGCACAGCCATATCGCCTGGCTTTTCTGGTGAGTGGTTTCCTGAATCCTTCGTATGGCCCGATCTAACAGCAGGGTGCAGCCGGTGAGGTTCTTCGCATTCAGCTCGTTTTCCAGCTGGGAACCGATGCCGGCGAGTCCCAGCGGTTCAAACACGGTCGGTTCTCCGGATAGATTCCGGGAAGAAGTGAGCTCATCCAGGTAAAAATACTGGATCAGGCTGAAATATTCATTCCGGCAGGCAGAAAGCTGTTCCTTTCCGTAAAAACAGCCGGTAACCAAGATGGAAGGCAGGGCCTGGGTGATATTTCGGGAAGCGGAAGAGAACTTGGAGGAAAACAGGGCCATGCGGGATTCCCATTCCTTCCCCTGATGCCAGACAAACAGAGTGAGACAGTCCGTCTGACCGGTGGAGATAAAAAGGCAGGAGGAGCCGAAAACCGTCTCACACAGACGCGTCGCAAGTTCCTTTTCCCACGCGGTAAGCTCCCTGCGGGCCTCCGCATCCAGTCTTTCCGCGTTGGGAACCTCACTGTAATCAAAAGGAATGTACACCAGTCCATAGCCCTCCAGCATATGATTTTTATCAAGCACCTCTCCGGCTCGCTTCAGGGCTTCTTCATCCGGTGAAAAAAGGATTTCCAGGCAGGCATCCCGGACGAGTTCCCTTGCTTTTTTTTCATCATAAAAATGCATCCGATCCGCCTCTGCCAGCTTACTGCGCCGTTCATATTCCTTTTTTGCCTTCTGCAGGCTTTCCTCCAGGGCCGGGGCCTCCAGCTGCACCTTCAGCAGATAATCAGCGGCACGGTAACGGATGGCGTCCCGGGCCAGGTCAAATTCCTGAAGATTGGTGAGCATCACAAAGACGATGGAAGGAAATTCTTCATTGCATATTTTAAGCAGCTCCATCCCGTTCAGGACGGGCATGTTAATATCACATAAAACGATGTCCGGCGGACAGGAACGGATTTTTTCCAGGGCATCCCTTCCGTTTCTCGCCGTATCCATGATGGCACAGTCATTTTTTTCCCAGTCAATTAAGAATTTGATTCCGGACAAGATAATGGTTTCATCGTCCACGATTAAACAATTGTACATATTTGCTCCTCTCCATATTTCCTCAGTCCCGCTCCAGCGGGATATGTATGGTAACCCGGGTGAATTCCCCGGGCATGCTGTCGTACAGAAGCCCGTACTGCGGCCCGTAATTTAGCTTCAGGCGGGCGTCAACATTGGCGACGCCTATTCCGCTGAGGGAATCCTTGTTGCTGTTTTTCAGGCTTTCCTTCAGAGACTGCAGCTCCTCAGGAGTCATGCCGGCGCCGTTATCCTCTATGGTCAGATACAGGCCTTCGCCGTCCGACCGGGCGCGGATGTCGATTTCTCCGAATTCTCCGGTCGGTTCAATGCCGTGGAAAACGGCATTTTCCACAATCGGCTGCAGAGTGAATTTGATGATTTTGCAGGAAAGAAATTCCTCCGGTATATCATAATGAATGTCAAATACCTCCACGTACCGCACCTTCTGGATATGGACATAGTCCTGTACCAGGGAAAGCTCCTCCTGAAGCGTTATTTTATCCCCCACGCCTTTAGCCACGTTGCGCAGGAGGTTTTCCAGGGCCCTGGTGGTAAGCTCGATATTTTTACTCTTCTGGATGACTGCCATCCAGCGGATGGAATCCAGGGTATTATAAAGGAAATGGGGATTGATCTGGCTCTGCAGCAGGGATATTTCAATATTTTTACGCTGCTCGAACATTTTTTCCATTTCCGTCAGAAGCTCCTGGATGTGCAGCGCCATATGATTGACGGCATGGCCGATTTCACCGATTTCATCGGAAGAGGTTACGATGTCCGGGTTATAGGAAAAATCATCGGTTTCGGAGATTTTGCGGATATGGGCGGTCAGCACATGGATGGGCTTTGTAATTCTGGTACTCACAATACGGGTGATAATCAGCCCGGCGCTTATAGTGGTGATCAGGATAATGCCGAGCAGGTAAAGGATATACAGGTTATCCCCGGCAAACAGGGTTTTGTCACTGAGTATGCACAGATAAATCCCGAACTCCGGGATACGGCAGGAAGACAGTTCATATTTCCGTCCGCCTGTCTGCAGGGTGATGCCGTCTGTCAGATCGGAAAGCTCTCCGTAAAAATCAGCGGAAGGAGTAAAAGAGGAATAAAATATGCTTCGGTCTTCGTTTGTGATGAAAATCTGCTGCAGATTCTGGTAAGGGGCCAGCGGGCTTTTCAGAAGCTCCGGTTTGATTTCCATATAAAGATAATAACCGTCGGAAACGGAAAGAGGGTACAGGCAGGCCAGGATGATGGAATCCTTATCGGTTGAAGAGGTGAGAGCGGAAGCGGATACGTTGGGAATGGCAGAGCGCCAGGAATAAACGGGCGTTCCGGTTCCGTTCTGAAAACAGGCGGCGGCATATTCCTGCAGCTGCTCGGTTTCGGAAATATTATGTCCTCTTGATGCGGAGGCAGTGATACAGATATTATCCGAATTAAAAATGGCAAGGCGGGTGGCATACAGGGTGAGTGAGCTGGAAGAAAGATAGCTGTCCAGCGCTTCCTGGGCCTTCAGGCACATCCGCTTGGCAGAAACGTTATTCAGAGTATGGTAGCCTAGCGCCTGTGTGATATTCTGGTTGCTTGCGCACAGGGCTCCCAGGGTATTCAGTTCACCAATATATCCGTTGAGCTGATTTCGGATTGTGATCAGATACTGCTCATTCGTCTGCCTTGCCCGCTCCGAAAGCCGGCTTCCCAGCAGAGCGGAGATGACCAGGCTGCTCACCAGAGTAAAGGAAACGATACAAATACACATGGCGAATAGAATTTTTATGGTTATGCTGTCTTTTAGCTTATTCTTCATGAAAAGACTCCCGTTGCTGTTTCCTGTTATTGTGTGTAAATGTGTATCCCGCTCTCCGCCTGCTGCGGCTGCGTTCCCTTGCCGATCGGGGCCTCCCTTCTCTCTGCCGCAGGCTCCGGCCATGCAGAGGTCCTTAAAGGGGAAACGACTTTTAGTCGTTTTTGCTCTCGCTCGGATAAATACGCAGCGGTACTAAGGTTGTAAAGGACACAACCTAAGGACCGGCGTATTTATACGGCCCTTACAGGAATCCTTGCAGTGTGCCGACCGAACCGGAAAGACTGGGAGGACATCCATGGCTGAGGACACTACGAAAGCAGGGAAGGGAACTGGTGTAGTTATAGGAAAAAATAAAGGACAAATAATGCACACAAAGTTGTCTGCTTGCCAGTTGAATATATTTCGTGATAGAATGGTATCATTGTTTGGGAACTGAAATTTTACGACGGGATATGGAAAATTACGGATGAGAAAGTCTAAGGGATTAAGCTTTTATAGGAGACGGAAGAAAATAAGTACGGCGATACTTCATGAGATTCTCAGTTATGTGCTGGGGATAGCGATTGCTGCTTTCCTGGCTTTTGTGATTGTTTATTTTGTGGGGATACGGACGAGTGTGATTGGGGTCTCTATGGAGCCGGCGCTTTATAATGGGCAGGAGATTCTGATAAACAGGTTTATTTATAAGCTTTCTAATCCGAAGGCCGGGGATGTGGTGGTTTTTCTGCCTAACGGGAACCAGAATACGCATTATTATGTGAAGCGTGTGGTGGCTGTTCCGGGGGAAACGGTGCAGATTATGGAGGGTATTCTGTATGTGAACGGGGCTCCGGTGGAGGATGATACTTACGATCTGATTGCGGATGCGGGGATCGCGGAGCATGAAATAAAGCTTGGGAATGATGAGTATTTTGTTCTGGGGGATAACTGTAACAGCAGTGAGGACAGCAGGTCCGGGAATATAGGCGCTGTCGCACGGGATGATATTGTGGGCAAGGCTTGGTTTAAGTTAAGTGAGGGCAGCAATTCTATGGGTCCGATTAAATAAGGTGCGGAAAAAGCGCACGCCTGCAGGGGCAGGCAGATAGGAGTTTGGCATGAATTACCAATGGTATCCTGGGCATATGACGAAAGCAAGGCGTGCTATGCAGGAAGATATCAAGCTGATAGATTTGATTATAGAGCTGGTGGATGCAAGAATTCCCTTAAGCAGCCGGAATCCGGATATTGATGAGCTTGGGAGGAATAAGGCGAGGCTGGTTCTTATGAATAAGTCTGATTTGGCGGATCCGGCATGCAACAGGGCATGGACAGCCTGGTTTCAGGAGCAGGGGATCAAGTCTCTGGAAATCAACGCGCAGAGCGGGCAGGGAATGAAGGCTATTCAGGGAGCCGTGCAGGAGGTATGCAGGGAAAAAATTGAGAGAGACAGGAAGCGGGGAATCCTGAACCGTCCGGTACGGGCTATGGTGGTCGGGATACCCAATGTGGGGAAGTCTACTTTTATCAATTCTTTTGCCGGAAAGGCATGTACTAAAACGGGCAATAAGCCCGGTGTTACCAAAGGAAAACAATGGATCAGGCTGAATAAAGGACTGGAGCTTCTGGATACACCCGGAATCCTCTGGCCCAAATTTGAAGACCAGAGCGTTGGCATGAAACTGGCATTTATAGGCTCCATGAACGATGAAATCATCATTATGGATGAACTGGCCGTCGACCTGATAAGCTTTCTGCAGGAATGGTATCTCCCTCTTCTGAAGGAGAGATACGGCCTTACCGGGGAGGAAACGCCGGTACAGGTGCTGGAGGCGGCAGCCGAAAGGCGTAAGTGTTACAAGAAGGGCGGCGAACCGGATTTGAGCAGAGCGGCCCAGCTGGTGACCGATGATTTCAGAAGCGGCAGATTGGGAAGAATTTCTCTGGAAAGGCCGTAATCAAACAGATTGGAGCATAAGAAAATGAAAAATGTGGTAAAGGAAATTTTCAGTACAATTCTTTACATCCTGGTGGTGCTGTTGGGGACCTACCTTTTGATTACCTTTGTCGGGCAGAGAACGTCTGTGAGCGGCAGTTCCATGGAACCTACCTTAAGCAATAACGATCAGTTGATACTGGATAAAATATCCTACCGCTTTTCAGAACCGCAGCGATTTGATATTATTGTATTCCCCTTTCAATATGCTGAGAAAACTTTTTATGTAAAGCGTATCATCGGTCTGCCGGGAGAAACTGTGCAGATTGATTTACAGGGCAATATATATATAAATGGACAAATACTGAACGAGGACTATGGAAAAGAAACCATTAATTTTGCCGGACTGGCAGTAGAACCGATCACTTTAGGGGATGATGAGTACTTTGTGATGGGAGACAACCGGAATAACAGTTCGGACAGCCGGGATCCCAGCGTGGGGAATATCCGCCGCAGCAATATTATCGGTAAGGCCTGGGTAAGAATCTGGCCGTTAAATAAATTCGGTGTTCTGAAGCATCAGTGATGAAATAAGGGCAGGTATCAGAGATGAAAATACAGGAGATAAAAGAGCAGTTCGGCAATTGTCCCACAGAGCGGCTTCCGGAGCTTATAGAGGCCTATAAAGAGGATGAACGAAGCGGGATAAAGGCTGAAATCGCAAAAGCGGAAAAGAGGCTGGAAGCGCTGGAAAAAGAAAAAGCGCGGATGTTCACCATGCTGCGTTTTGAAAGAGAGTATGGGGATGCCGGGTATATCTGCGGCATTGATGAGGTAGGCAGAGGCCCTCTTGCAGGCCCTGTGGTGGCAGGAGCGGTTATTCTGCCCAAAGACTGCAGTATTCTTTATCTGAATGATTCCAAGCAGCTTAGCGCCCGGAAAAGGGAAGAGCTTTATGAGGTTATTATGAAGGAGGCAGTGGCCACGGGTATCGGCTATGCTTCACCGGAAAGGATAGATGAAATCAATATCCTGCAGGCTACTTACGAGGCTATGAGGGAGGCTGTCGGCCGTCTTTGCGTGAAGCCGGATATCCTGCTCAACGATGCGGTTACGATTCCCGGACTTCCGATGCGTCAGGTGCCGATTATCAAAGGGGATGCCAAGAGCGCATCCATTGCGGCGGCGAGTATAATCGCCAAGGTGACCAGGGACAGGATAATGGTGCAGTATGACAGTGTGTTTCCGGGATACGGCTTTGAGGCCAATAAAGGGTATGGAGCGGCAGCTCATATCGACGCGCTGAAGAGGCTGGGGCCTACGCCGATCCACAGGAGAAGCTTCATTAACACTTTTATGGAAGGTGCCAATGAATAAAAGGGAACTCGGGGAATCCTATGAAGAGGCGGCCAGTCTGTATCTTCAGAAAAAAGGAGTACGTATCGCGGAAAGAAACTTCAGGTGCCGTCAGGGGGAAGTGGATCTGATTGGCTGGGATGGGGAATATCTTGTTTTTTTTGAGGTGAAATACAGGAAAAATAAGAATGCAGGCTATCCGGAGGAATCGGTTGGAACAGGAAAACAAAAGAAAATATGTGGTGTGGCGGATTATTATCTTTACCAAAGGAGACTGGGGGAAAGCATTCCGGTACGGTTTGACGTGGTTGCAATATGTGGGGAATGCGTAAACTGGTATCAGAATGCTTTTGATTATATAAGGCGGTATTGACAGAAAGGAAAAGGATTGCATGGATAATGTAACGGTAATTAAGCGGAAGGACGCATCCCGGCCGGTTATGCGCCAGACGGTAATAAATGGAGCGGAATATCTGGCTTTTCCTGCGATTGAAGAAACCGGCGTGGTCAGGCATTTGATGAGCACAAGGCTGGGCGGCGTCAGCGAGGGCGATCTGTGGTCTATGAATGTCAGCTTCAGCAGAGGCGATAAAACGGAAAATGTGAACGAAAATTACCGCCGGATTGCGGCGGCTCTTGGATGTACCCCGGAGGATTTTGTGTTTTCCGATCAGACGCATACTACCAATATCCGCCATGTTACAGAAGCGGATAAAGGGAAGGGGCTCCTGCGTCCCAGAGATTATACGGATGTGGACGGCATGATTACGGATGAACCCGGAATTGTGCTTTCCACCTTTTACGCGGATTGTGTACCTCTGTTGTTTGTGGATCCCATGAAGCGTGCTGTCGGACTGTCTCATTCAGGCTGGAAGGGGACAGCCGGAGGAATGGGGAGGAAGACCGTGGAAGCCATGGAGAAGGCGTTTGGTTCCCGTCCGGAGGATATCCTTGTGGGCATTGGGCCGTCAATCTGCCAGGACTGCTATGAAGTGAGCGAGGACGTGGCGGAGGCCTTCCGTAACCTTTTATCCGGCGAAGAAATGAAAAAAGTGAAAACCATAACAGAAGAACAGATACTGAAAGATAAGAGGAACGGAAAGTACCAGCTGGATTTGTGGAAGGCAAATGAGGCGGTTTGCTTATCGGCTGGTATCCGGCCGGAACATATCAGTGTGACGGATATCTGTACATGCTGTAATCCGGGATATCTTTTTTCCCATAGGGCAAGTAATGGAAAAAGAGGCAACCTGGGGATGTTCGTTGTTTTAAATTAAAGGAGCGAAAGCGGATGGCAAAAACAGAATTGGCAGTAGCGGAGTTGATATGGAATATCATTGCGAGAAAAACGGGAAATGTGGGGAAGGTGGATTTTTTTCCGCAGAAACCGGCCTTTCCCTTTGGGGATACTTTTCCTGAACGTGAGGACGGACAACAGCCTCTGGAAAGAGCAGTTCCGGAAAGCCAGGGAGTATCCTCAGCGCATTTGGCGGCTTTCCTCAAGGATTTGGCGCTCCATGAAAACGTGGATATCCACCAGATTATGGTCGTGAGGAACAACAAGGTCATCTGTGAATGCGGGTTTGAACCCTATCCTGCCGGTATGTGGCATGCCAGTTATTCTATGTGTAAAAGTGTTACCGGCATGGCAGTGGGAATGCTTATCGGTGAAGGGCATCTGCGTCTGCAGGATAAGGTAATAGATCTTTTCGGTGGAAAGAAGAACCTGCTCAATATTTTCCGGCTCAAGGATATTACCGTAGAGCATCTGCTTACCATGACAAGCTGTGTCAGCTTTAATGAAACAGGGATTGTATCAGGAAATGACTGGGTAAGGGGATATCTGGAATCCGGCCTTATTGGAGTGCCCGGTAAGAAATTTGAATATAACAGTATGAACTCCTACATGTTGTCTGCAATAATTACGGAAGTGACAGGGGAATCCCTTATGGAATATCTGCGTCCCCGTTTGTGGGAACCCATGGGAATCCAAAAGGTTTTTTGGGAAACCTGTCCGAAGGGGATTACAAAGGGCGGCTGGGGATTATTCTTATGTCCCGAGGACGCGGCAAAGCTCGGTATTCTTTATCTGCAGCATGGCAGCTGGAAAGGACAGCAGCTGGTTCCGGAGGATTGGGTGGAGATGTCCCTTAAAAGACATGTGGAAACCCCGTCTTCCATGAGTAATTATGGCTATGGCTATCAGCTGTGGAAGGGAGGAAGGGAGGAATCCTTTAACTATAACGGTATGCTGGGGCAGGATGTTCTTGCTTATCCGGATTTGAATATGGTTGTAGTCACCAATGCGGGGAGTAAGGAACTGTTCCAGAACTGTGTACTGCTGGGTATTGTAAAAAAGTATTTTGAAGAGGATTTCAATCCCCCCGCCGTACTTCCGGAGGATCTGCGGGGACAGATAATGCTGCAGCACGTAATAGAAGAAATGGAAGGCCGCCGTACGGGACTGCCGGTGATTGAAAAAGGCGGCTGGGAAAAGAGAAAGGCAGTATATATCAGAAGTACCCTGAGACAGAAGCGGATAAATTATCTGGATGGTAAACTTTATGAAATGGAAGAACAGCAGGTGGGGCTGATGCCTCTTATGATGCAGGTGTTTCATAATAATTTTACGGATGGCATTCATAAAATCGGTTTTATGGCATCCGGAAACCGGCTGTTTATTGATTTGTATGAAGGAAAGGAAAAGAAGTCGCTGGAGGTTGGATTTGTGAAGGCGGTGGCGTCGAATGTATCCTTTAACGGGGAAATTTACCGGATAGGGACAAAAGGGGAGTTTTCCACGGATGAGGACGGCAGAATGGTATTGAAAATTGATTTTGCCTTCCTGGAAGAGGCATGCAGACGTAAACTGAAGCTTTATTTTGATGAAAATACCCTGGAAGCCCACTGGGATGAGACTCCCGGAAAGGAGGTCATCATGGAGGGCCTTGATTCCCTTACGGATCTGGGAGGGAAAATGGGCTTTTTAATGAATACAATCAAGGAGAGCGGCGGAATTGATGTATTTCATCTTTTGGTAGAGCGTACGGTACAGCCGGTATGCGTCGGTAAAGAGATAAACACAGAGGATGAGGAAGCGGCGAAGAATGAGCCGGCTTACCAGGATCAGACAGAAGAATGAAGATAGGGAAAGGGAAAAACAGGTATGAAAAAGAAAGCGGTTATTTGCAGCATTATTACAGTGCTGTGCATTGTGGCGGCGGTATTTCTTCGTTTCGCCATGGAGGACACCAATCCTGAGTATACGGAGGTCAAGGCGACGGTCGTAAGCTCGGATAATATCGTCAGGAAGGTACTCGGGAAGCGGCAGACGCAGTATGAAGTGGTTGTGGAGTATGAAGGGCAGGAATATAAACTCAAGAATACGCACAGCAGCGCTGCTTATATACCGGGAAAGGAAGTGACGGCGCTTCTGCATGACGGCAAGCTGTATGCCAATATCGAAGGAATAACCAGTACCACTCCGGTTGCCATGGTCTATTTTGTTTTCCTGTTCGGTTCTTTTGCCATGGTATGCGTTTCTGTGACACTGATCAGCAAGGCGCGGACGGAGGGCTGATTGATACATAAGAAGTAAAGCACAGGTTCCGGAGACGGATTCTCACTTTAACATAAGTGGGAGCATGTCTCCGGAATTTTTTATGTAAAAAGGTATGGAACGGTATTTATGGTTTACACATTAAAACAGGGTGTGGCCAAGGTATTGATGAAATGAATTTTTTGATTTGAATGTTTGCTAATATATAAACAAATATAAAATAAGTTCGTAAATATATAGACAAAAAGAAGAAAATGATATATGATGTCAATACCGACCGACATCAGGCGTAGAAAATGAGAGTATAGGAAACAGGTAAAGGAGGCGGAAGCAATGTCTTATGATAGTTTGGAAAGCCGGGATGAGGCTTTTTATGGCGCGTCACTGGAGGAACTGAAGCGGGGATATAAAGAAACAGCGACAGAGGTACAGTGCCTGATTTGCGGAGAGATATATGAAAAAGGAGAAGTCTTTCCAAAGGATGGAAAATATTATGATGCGGCAAAAAGGATACAGCTTCATCTGAAGGAGGAGCATGGTTCCATGCTTCATTTCCTGCTCCATTCCGGATTGACGGGTATATCGGAAATCCAGCAGTCTGTTATAGAGGCTATGGGGGAAGGGCTGAGTGATAAGGAAATAGCGGAAAGACAGAAGATTTCTGCTTCTACAGTCAGGAATCATCGGTTCAAGCTGCGGGAGAAGGAGCGGCAGGCCAGGGCATTCCTGGCTATGATGGAATTATTGAAGGAGATGGGAGATAAGATGGAAAAGAAGACGGAGGATAAGCTGTGTGAGCCTCATCGTACGGCTGCGATGGTGGATGACAGATATATTATAACGGAAGAGGAAAGAAAACAGATAATACAGACCTTCTTTGACGAGAACGGGCATCTTAAGGAAGTCCCTGCAAGGGAAAAGAGAAAGCTTGTGGTTCTCCGGGAGATTGCGGATAATTTCAAACCGGGAAACAGATATACGGAAATCGAAATCAACCGGATCCTCAAGCGGATACACAACGATTTTCCTTATATCAGGCGGCTTATGATTGAATATGGATTCCTGGAACGGACAAAGGACGGTTCCGAATACTGGCTGAAGGAATAGTCTGATGCGGCGGTCAGCCCCGCATCAGCTCCTTCATAGCTTCTTTCAGACCTTTGACGGTGAGAGGGTACATGGAAAATATTTCTTTGACGGCAGTTTCGGATTCGCGCCAGGGAGCGTTTCCCTTTGCCATTTTGGGATTCAGCCAGATACTTTTTTTGAAACATTCTTTGAGAAGCTGCATCCATTCAAAACCGGTCAGTCCGTCATTGGGACCCCGGTAATTTCCGGAAGGAGAGAACAATTCTTCCGGGGCCATGGCGGCGTCACCGACAATAACCACCTTCGTATCGCCCTTGAGGTTATGGAACAGCCATTCTGTTTCAATCCAGTCTCCATAATCACACGCAGGGGTATTATACAGCTTTCCGTAAATACAGTTGTGAAAATAGTAAAATCTGGTTTCTTTAAAATGATTAGACCTGCTCACAGCCTGGAATAGCTCATTCATCAGGCTGGAATAGGGGAGCATGGTTCCGCCGGAATCCATGAGCAGCAGCAGCTTCACTGCATTTTTACGGGGAGGCTCCATGACGATTTGGAGAAACCCGCCGTTCCGGCATGTCTTACTGATTGTGCCGTTCAAATCCAATTGGGTACGGGGCAGATCGCGCCGGGAAGAATACTGTCTGAGACGGCGGAGGGCCTGCTGGAACTGACGGTTGTCTATAATCCGATCATCCCGGAAATCTTTGTACCTGTGTTCGCCCATGACGGCGAAGGCAGACTGGTGGCCGCTTTTGTCGCCCATACGGATACCTCCTGTATGAGCGCCTGTATTTCCGTAGGAGGATTTCCCCATGGTCCCTATCCAGTAATCCCCTCCGTTGTGTTCGCTTGTCTGTTCTTCAAGCCGTTTCCTCATGCGCTCTTCGATTTCTTCTTTGGAAGAATCGTCTTCTTTGCTTTCCGGGTTTTCGCCGGGAAGCATTTTTTTCTCTTCCTTCCATTGCTGAAGGAGTTCATTCATGTCCGGCTTATCCAGCCACTCCAGCAGGCGGGCGGTCAGAGGGGTATTGCCGCGGATACCATTAAAATACTCTTCAAAGGCAGAGTCGAATTTATCATAATCCGTCTCTCTTTTCACCAGGAGCATACGGGAAAGAGAGTAGAAGGAGGAAAGGCTGCTGCCGCACAGTCCTTTATCCAGAGTCTCCTGCAAGGAAAGCCATTCCCCTGGCGTGACAGGGACTTCATGATTTTTAAGAATAACAAAAAATGCTTCAAACATAACCGGCACCCCTTACAGATAACGGTGTTTTTTTACCGCATCCATATCTTCGTCTTTTTTAATAAGTATTCCTGGAAAAGGAAGCTCTTTTGCAAGGATTTCCGGAGAAATGCCGCTTAAGGAAAGTGCGTTGACCCAGTCAATCAATTCGGAGGTGCCTGGCTTTTTGCGGAGACTGCGTATGGAACGTATTTCCTCAAAAGCGGAAACGGCAGCCTCTAACAAGTGGGCCTCTACCAGCGGAAAATGCACTTTGACTATTTGAGTCAACATGGCCTTGTCAGGGAAATCAATGTAATGAAAGATACAGCGCCGTAAAAATGCATCCGGCAGTTCTTTTTCCGCGTTGGAGGTGATGATGACGATAGGGCGTTCTTTTGCCCGTATGGTAACGCCGGTTTCCGGGATATGGAATTCCATCCGATCCAGTTCCCAAAGCAGGTCGTTGGGGAATTCCAGATCTGCTTTATCGATTTCATCAATGAGCAGAACAGTCCGGCTGTCCCGGGTAAAAGCCTCTCCCAGCCGGCCGAGCCGGATGTAGCGGGAAATGTCGTTCACACCCTCTTCCCCGAACTGACTGTCATAGAGTCTTTTAATGGTATCATAGGCGTACAGGCCGTCCTGGGCCTTGGTGGTGGATTTGATATTCCAGGTAATCAGCTCCATGCCCAGAGCTTCGGCTACGGCCTGGGCAAGCATGGTTTTGCCGGTGCCGGGTTCTCCTTTAATGAGCAGCGGCTTTTCCAGGGCGGCAGCTATATTGACGCTGTCTGTCAGGCTTTGATCCGCTATATAGGTTCCTGTGGACTGAAAGCAGTTTTGCATGGGTATGAATTCCTTTCCTCTTTACTGTCAGGCGGCCTTATAAACAGCCGTATCTTATATGGTAAGGGAGAATGGCAGCAAATGCAAGAAACATGCGATCAGATGATAAAAATTTTTAAGAAAAACTTAACAATAATCCCATTGGAAATTAAATCTTTCATGATTTAATAAAATAATAGTTACCCTGGTTCATTATGTGGTATACTGATGCAAAAAGGCAAAGCGTGCTTAAAATCGCAGGAATGCTGCGGAAAAGCTTTGCGGAAGGAGCGACTGAAGATGACGAATATTCTGGTATGCGATGACGATAAAGAGATAGTGGAAGCGATTGAGATTTATCTTGCGCAGGAGGGCTATCATGTGATTAAGGCTTATGACGGGGAGCAGGCGATCCGGGCGCTTAAGACCAATGAAGTCCATCTGCTCATTATCGATGTCATGATGCCGAGGCTGGACGGAATACATGCCACATTGAAAATCAGGGAATACAGCAGCATTCCCATCATTATATTGTCGGCCAAATCGGAGGATGCGGATAAGATCCTCGGGCTGAACATCGGGGCGGACGATTATGTGACCAAGCCGTTTAATCCGCTGGAACTGGTGGCAAGGGTGAAATCCCATCTTCGCAGATATACCCAGCTGGGCAACCTGAATTCGGAAAACAACGCGATTTTCCGTGCGGGAGGCCTTGTGATCAATGACGAGACGAAGGAAGTGACCGTGGATGATGAACCGGTCAAGCTCACTCCCATTGAATACAATATCCTGCTGCTTCTTGTAAAAAACCAGGGCAGGGTTTTTTCTATCGACCAGATTTATGAAAGTATTTGGGAAGAGGAAGCTATCGGAGCAGATAATACGGTGGCGGTCCATATCCGTCATATCCGGGAAAAAATAGAGATAAACCCCAAAGAACCCAGATATCTGAAGGTAGTGTGGGGAGTGGGATATAAGATTGAAAAGCAGTAAAGACGGAACAGCA
>ENA-OQLI01001078-OQLI01001078.1-human-gut-metagenome-genome-assembly--contig:-NODE-1078-length-23226-cov-9.504178_pt1 | contig 23226 bp, 20 predicted proteins | sample MGYA00242805_ERZ504812 | MGnify/ENA primary metagenome ERZ504812 (study PRJEB26092, sample SAMD00036430) | human gut metagenome | host: Homo sapiens | study: EMG produced TPA metagenomics assembly of... | reverse complement strand
TGCCCCAGACCATCGAGTCCATCAACCACGCCAAGGCTGCAAATGTCAAGCTCATCGTGGCAATGAACAAGATGGATAAGCCCACCGCAAACCCCGAGCGCGTGATGGAAGGCCTGACCAAGTACGGCATCATCACCGAGGACTGGGGCGGCGATGTGGCCTGCATCCCCGTCTCCGCACTGACCGGCATGGGCATCAGCGACCTGCTGGAGCGGATCGCGCTGGAGGCCGAGGTCATGGAGCTCAAGGCCAACCCCAACCGCCGCGCCAAGGGTGCCGTGGTTGAGGCCCGTCTGGACAAGGGCCAGGGCCCCATCGCCACCATTCTGGTGCAGAACGGCACCCTGCATGCCGGTGATGTCATCATTGCCGGTACCGCTGTGGGCCGTGTGCGTACCATGCGCAGCGACAAGGGCATGCTGCTGAACGATGCAGGCCCCTCCACCCCCGTGGAGATCACCGGCCTGACCGCTGTGCCCGAGGCAGGCGACCTGTTCGAGGCCGTTGCCGACGAGCGTCTGGCCCGTGAGCTGGCAGAGCAGCGCATTGCCGCTGCCAAGGAGAAGCAGTTCTCCTCCTTCCAGAAGGTCACTCTGGATAACCTGTTCAGCCAGATGGCACAGAACGATATGAAGGAGCTGGCCATTGTCGTCAAGGCTGATGTGCAGGGCTCCGCCGAGGCCGTCAAGCAGAGCCTGGAGAAGATCTCCAATGATGAGGTGCGCGTCCGCGTCATCCACGCCGGTGTCGGTGCCATCAGCAAGTCCGACGTTGACCTGGCCGATGCCTCCAACGCCATCATCATCGGCTTCAATGTCCGCCCCGACAACGTGGCCAAGGAAGAAGCCGCTGCCACCAAGGTCGAGATGCGGATGTACCGCGTCATCTACGATGCCATCAACGATGTCACCGATGCTATGAAGGGCATGCTGGCTCCCAAGTTCCGCGAGGTGGCACTGGGTGAGCTGCAGGTCCGTCAGGTCTACAAGATCAGCAACGTGGGCACCGTTGCAGGCTGCCGCGTGACCAGCGGCAAGATCACCCGCGACAGCAAGGTGCGCGTTGTCCGTGACGGCATCGTCATCACGGAGGACGAGATCGCATCTCTGAAGCGCTTCAAGGATGATGCCAAGGAAGTGGCCGAGGGCTACGAGTGCGGTGTTACGCTGGCAAAGTTTGCCGATGTCAAGGAAGGCGACGTGTACGAGGCCTTCAAGATGGAAGAATATCGGGACTAATTGAAAAACCTCTCAGGCTCGCATCCGCTCGCCAGCTCCCCTGGCAGGGGAGCTGGGCAGGGCGTGTGCTTGCCTCTCCTATTGGGAGAGGCGGCATTGCGAAGCAATGACGGAGAGGTTATTATAGGAGAAATTTATGTCTCAGAAAAATATGGGTCGTCTTGCCCAGGATATGAAGCGTGAGGTCATTGCCATCATCGGACGGCTGAAGGACCCCCGCCTGGAGGGCGGTCTGCTGACCGTCACCCGTCTGGATGTGACACCTGACCTGGATGTTGCAAAGGTCTATGTGAGCGTGATGGGCCGCGAGGACGGCCCCAAGCCCGCCATCGAGGCACTGAACCGTGCCGCAGGCCATGTGCGCACCGAGGTCAGCAAGAAGATGCACATCCGTAAGGCTCCGCGCTTCATCTTTGTGGAGGACGACGGTGCCGCCTACGCAGCCCACATCAATGAGCTGCTCCGCACGCTGAACGTGAACGGTGACGCTGAGGAAACCAGCCAGCCGGAAGAGACCGAGGAATAATCAGCCTTGCGGAAAGGATGGAACATGGGATGACAGAACAGCTGAATGTACAGCAGATGGCAGAAAAGCTGCTTGCTGCGGATAACATCTTGATTCTGTGCCACAAAAACCCGGATGGTGATACAGTCGGCTGCGGCAGCGCGCTCTACTATGCGCTGCTTGCACTGGAAAAACACGCAGCCGTGCTCTGCGCCGACCCCATCCCCGGCCGGTACGCATTTACCAACCCCCGCCTGTTCAAGGGCGAATTTGAGCCGCAGATCGTGGTGGCTGTGGATGTTGCCAGCGTCCAGCTGTTTGGCGAGGGCAACGGCGTTCCCCAGTACACGCGCCATGTGGACCTGTGCATCGACCACCACGCGGGCAACAGCGGCTACGCCGAGTTCACGCTGCTGGACGGCAGCGCCGCCGCTGCGGCAGAGCTGCTGTATGAGGTGATCTGCGCCATGCATGTGGAGATCACCCCCCACATTGCCGACTGCCTGTATACCGGCCTGTCCACGGATACCGGCTGCTTCAGGTTCTCTTCCACCAAGGCCAGCACCCACATCATTGCTGCAAAGCTGATGGAAGCCGGTGCCCATGTGGAGGAGCTGAACACCCTGCTGTTCGACACCAAGCCCCGGGAACGGATGGAAGCCGAGCGGATCGCCCGCAACCATCTGGAATATCATCTGGATGGCCGCTGCGCCCTCATCTACCTGACCCGGGATGAGATCGAGCAGAGCAGGGTAGACCCTGCGGATCTGGAAGAGCTGACCAGCCTGCCCATCAGCATTGAGGGCGTGAAGGTCGGCCTGACCCTGCGCCAGCAGCCCGGCGGCAGCTATCGCATCAGCGTGCGCACTGCCAAGGGCGTGGATGCCTGTGCCATTGCCCGCCGTCTGGGCGGCGGCGGCCACACCCGTGCGGCGGGCTGTGAGCTGCTGGGCAACCTTGACAACGCCAAGAGCGCGATCCTCTCTGAGGTGGAAGCTGTTCTTGATGCACCGCAGGAGGAAGCATGATGCAGGGGATCCTCATTGTTGATAAGCCCACCGATTGGACCAGCTTTGATGTCATTGCCAAGCTGCGGGGCATTCTGGGCACCCGGAAACTGGGCCACAGCGGTACGCTGGACCCCATGGCCACCGGCGTTCTGCCGGTGTTCTGCGGCGGGGCCAGCAAGGCAGTTGATCTGCAGCTCGACCACACCAAGGCCTACCGCGCTGTCCTCAGGCTGGGCCAGCGCACCGATACCGGGGATGTGACCGGCACTGTGCTGGAGACCGCCCCGGTAACGGCAGGGGAGCAGGAGCTGCTGGCCGTTCTGCCGCAGTTCCTCGGCCCCCGGATGCAGACCCCACCCATGTACTCGGCGGTCAAGATCAACGGCCAGCCGCTCTATAAGCTGGCCCGGGAGGGCAAAACTGTGGAGCGCAAGGCCCGGCCGATCGAGATCCTGGACATCCGGTACGAGGGCAGCCCTGCGGAAAACGAGTATGCCCTGACCGTAAAGTGCTCCAAAGGCACCTATATCCGGGTGCTGCTGGAGGAGATCGCCGAAGCCATGGGCCAGAAGGGCACCATGAGCGCCCTGCGCCGCGTGGCCGCCGGGGTGTATTCCGAAGCCGATGCCCACACGCTGGAAGAGATCCAGGCGGCAAAGGACGCGGGGCCGGAGGCCCTGCAGGCTCTGATGCTGCCGGTGGAAAGCGTGTTCGCCAGCCTGCCACTGCTGGTGGCGGACGAGCGGGTGGAGCAGCACCTCTACAACGGGTGCCCCACCAGCCGCTATCCCGCTGCCGACGGCCGCTACCGCGTGCGGAACGCCGGAGGGCAGTTTCTGGGTCTTGCCAATGTGGTGAACGGTGTGCTCAAGGTGGAAAAGCTGTTCGTGGAAAGGAACTGACGACCAATGCAAATCGTTTCATCTCTGTCGCCGCTGGCGCTGGAACATGAGGGCGGCACTGCTGTTGCCATGGGCTACTTCGACGGTATCCACATCGGCCACCGTGCCGTCATTGAGGGAGCAGTGGAGTGGGCAAAGGCCCACGGCGCTGCCCCGGCGGTGTTCACCTTCAAGCTGCCCGCTGACAGCAAAATGAAGGGCCGCCGTCTGCTCTCCACTGAGGACAAGCACGCCCTCATCGCAAGCCTGGGAGTGGAGTATTACCTCTGCCCCGAGTTTGAGGAGATCCGCGCCATGACCCCGGAGCAGTTCGTGTACGGCATCGTGCAGGACTGCCACGCCAAGGCGTTGTTCTGCGGCGAAAACTTTACCTTTGGTGCCAAGGCCGCCGGGACCCCCGAGCTGCTGAAGGAGCTCTGCGCCCCGCTGGGGGTGGAGGTCGTGGTGGTGCCCATGGCGCAGTTTGAGGAAAAGCCGGTGTCCTCCACCCGCATCCGCACGGCATTGGAGGGCGGCGATGTGCCTGCCGCCAACGCCATGCTGGGGATGCCCTATGCCATCCGTTTCGCGGTGCAGCACGGGGCGGGTCTGGGCCGCACGCTGGGCGTGCCCACCATCAACCAGATCTACCCGGCGGGCTTCCAGATGCCCCGCTACGGCATCTATATCACCCGCACCCGGATCGGTGATACCTGGTATCCCTCGGCCACCGGCCTGGGGACCCGGCCCACTGTCAATTCGGACGAGACCAAGGTGACCTGCGAGACCTTTATCCCGGATTTTTCCGGCGACCTCTACGGCACCGACCCGGTGGTGGAGTTCTACGCCTACCTGAGTCCCAGCAAAAAGTTTGATACCCTGGACGAGCTGAAGGCCTGCATCGACCATGCGGCCCGGCGTGCCAAGGCATATTTTGCGAAATCATAGTAAAATTTTTCTTGCTTTTTGCACGGATTTCTGTTATACTAGCCATGTTACCGCGGCACGGGGCTGGGAGTATGCCCATTCGGGAGTACCGTTTTCCCGCATTCTGTGCCGACGGCAAATAAAATTTTATAAAGAGGTACTGTTACTATGAACAAGCAGGAAGTTATGGCCAAAGTCGCTCTGACCGAGAAGGACACTGGCTCCCCCGAGGTTCAGGTCGCTCTGCTGACCGCTCACATCAACGAGCTGAACGAGCACCTGAAGAAGAACCCTAACGATCACCACAGCCGCCGTGGTCTGATGAAGATGGTTGGCCGCCGCCGCAATCTGCTGGCCTACCTCCAGAAGAAGGACATCGAGCGTTACCGTGCTCTGATCGCAACCCTGGGTCTGCGTAAGTAATAGAAAACAGAGGGCAGGTACCGCATTGTGGTGCCTGCCCTTTGCTCTTTTTTGAGGAACAACAGGCCGCTGCTGCGCGTTGCAGCAGTAAATCGAGCGCCTGTGCTGTAAAAGGCACGGGCGTTGGCTTTATTGCTATGATGCGCTGGCCGCTGCCTTTTGGAAGATAAGAAGATAAACCGCAAAAGGACAAAGGAGGCAAAACCAAATGGCAATTGAATTTGGTTCCCGCAAAGAGACCTTTGAAAACTTCAAGGTCTACGAGACCACGCTGGCTGGCCGTCCGTTCAAGGTCGAGATGGGCAAGATGTGCGGCCTGTCCAACGCAAGCGCCCTGATCCGCTACGGCGAGACCTGCGTGCTGTGCAACGTTGTGATGAGCCCCAAGCCCCGTGAAGGTGTGGATTTCTTCCCCCTGAACGTGGAGTATGAGGAAAAACTCTACGCCGCAGGCCGCATCCCCGGCAGCTTTATGCGCCGTGAGGGCCGCCCCGGTGAGCGCGCCATCCTGACCAGCCGCGTGGTGGACCGCCCCATGCGCCCGCTGTTCCCCAAGGAGATGCGCAACGACGTGTGCATCACCATGACCGTCATGAGCCTTGACCCGGATTGCAGCCCCGAGATCGCCGGTATGATCGGCGCTTCTCTGGTGACCGCCGTGTCCGACATCCCCTGGAACGGCCCCATCGGCGGCGTGCAGGTGGGTCTGGTTGACGGCGAGATCGTGCTGAACCCCACCCAGGAGCAGCGCAAGGTGAGCGACCTTGCTCTGACCGTTGCCGCCACTATGGATAAGATCGTGATGATCGAGGCCGGCGCCAACGAGGTGGACGAGGACACCATGCTGACCGCCATCAAGACCGCACACGTTGAGATCAAGAAGATCATCGAGTTCATCAACAAGATCGTGGCCGAGCGCGGCAAGCCGAAGATCGACTTCCAGGTGGTGGGTCTGGACATGGATGTGTTCCACGCCATCCAGAACAAGTACCTAGACGATTTCAAGGCTGCTATGGACACCGACGACAAGAACGTGCGTGACGCAGCCCTGCTGCCCATCATGGACAAGATCGCCGAGGAATACCCCGACCTGTCCGCCGCCGATCTGGATCTGGTAAGCTACAAGATGCAGAAGTTCGTGGTGCGCCGCTGGCTGCTGGATGAGGGCAAGCGCGTGGACGGCCGTGGCATCAACGAGATCCGCCCGCTGGCCGCAGAGGTGGGCATCCTGCCCCGCGTGCACGGCTCCGGTATGTTCACCCGTGGCCAGACGCAGGTGCTTACCACCTGCACGCTGGGCGGCACCAAGGACAACCAGTTGATGGATGACCTGACCGACGAGCAGACCAAGCGCTATATCCACCACTATAACTTCCCGCCGTACTCCGTAGGCGAGGCACGCGCACCGCGCAGCCCCGGCCGCCGCGAGATCGGCCACGGCGCACTGGCCGAGCGTGCTTTGGTGCCGGTGCTGCCCTCTCTGGAGGAGTTCCCTTACACCATCCGCTGCGTGTCCGAGGTGCTCAGCTCTAACGGTTCTACCTCTCAGGCTTCCATCTGCGGCTCTACGCTGGCACTGATGGACGCAGGCGTGCCCATCAAGGCTCCGGTTGCCGGTATCTCCTGCGGCCTGATCACCGAGGGCGAGCGCTGGATGACCATGCTGGACATTCAGGGCGTGGAGGACTTCCACGGCGATATGGACTTTAAGGTCGGCGGCACCCGCAAGGGCATTACCGCCATCCAGATGGACATCAAGATCGACGGCCTGACCTACGACATCATAGCTGAGGCCTTCGAGAAGTGCCGCAAGGGCCGCCTGTATATTCTGGACGAGATCATCAAGCCTGTGATCGCCGAGCCCCGTCAGGAGCTGAGCCGCTGGGCACCCAAGATGTTCAGCATGATGATCCCCACCGACAAGATCAAGGACGTGATCGGTAAGGGCGGCAAGGTCATTCAGGACATCTGCGCCACCTGCAACTGCAAGATCGACGTGCAGGAGGACGGCCATGTGTTCGTATCCGCCGTGGATCAGGAGGACGCAAAGCGCGCCATCTTTACCATCAAGACCATTGTGGAGGACCCCGAGATCGGTGCCATCTACAAGGGCAAGGTGACCCGCCTGATGAACTTTGGTGCTTTTGTGGAGATCGCCCCGGGCAAGGAAGGCCTTGTGCACATCTCCAAGCTGGACACCAAGCGCGTGGAGCGGGTAGAGGACGTGGTTGCCGTGGGCGATGCCATCGTGGTCAAGGTGACCGACATCGACCAGCAGGGCCGCATCAACCTGAGCCGCCGCGACGCCATTCTGGCACTGGAAGCCAAAAAGGCCGCCCAGCAGCAGTAAAAATCTAATACAGATTGCATAAAATAAGAGCCGCTGTACAAATTGTACAGCGGCTCTTTTGCGTGTACCCCCTCAGGCTCACTGCGTTCGCCAGCTCCACCCAAAAAGCTCCCCCTTCGGGGGAGCTGGCATCGAGCAAAGCGAGATGCCTGAGAGGGTTCGTGCCCAAACCCCACCCGTGAAAAGGCAATTCTGGAAAATCCGCAGATTTTCCAGAATTGCAAATTAAAAAATATATTTTCCGCTGATTATGCGCAGAGCAACGCGGAGCGCATTCAAAATCGTGCTGCGCCCGGCAGGGGAAAGGGCACAAAAAATGCTCCCCCTTGCGGGGGAGCAAATTCGGTACACAACGCCACGCTGTGCCGAAAAGAAAGGAGCGCAAAGTCAGTTTTCCTTTTTGCCCTGACGGTTCAACACCCAGCCTGCGGCAAACAGCAGCACGCCGCTGCAGGCCAGCACCGGCACGGGCCAGTTCAACTGGCCGGTCTGGGGCAGAACAGGCTTATCGGGGTTGGAAGGGGAGACCGGGTTATCCGGATTTTCGGGGCTTACCGGGTTGTCCGGGGTGCCGGGACTTACCGGGTTATCCGGTGTGCCGGGGCTCACCGGCGTATCCGGGTTATCCGGCTGCTCCGGGAGATCGGGGGTGTCCGGTGTGTCGGGCGTATCCGGCACATCCGGGGTGTCGGGGGTGTCCGGCGTTTCCGGGATGGTAGCGCCTACCTTGGGGGTGGCGTCCACATCGTAGATCCAGTTGTCGCCATCGGGCATGGGGATGGACACAAGGAAGGGTTTGATGGCCTCGTAGCCGTGGGATGCCTCGGTCTGCACGACCAAGTACAGACCCTGCGGCAGCTTGGTAATGTTGGCATAGCCCTCTTCGTTCACGTCCTGCTGGGCGGCAATGGCGGGCACAGCGGGCAGATACTTTACCAGCTGGTCTGCCAGCGTGCTGTCGGAAAGATCGCCCAGCACGACACCGCAGCCCGTAAAATCGCCGGTATAGTCAAAGTACAGGTTGCCGTTGGTGCGCTTGACGGAGGCCACCTGATACAGGGTAAGCTCGCCGCCGCGCAGGGGCACATCGTTGTGGGTGTCGTACAGACGGACATGGAGCGAGCCCAGACGCCCCAGCACAATGTTGGCACTGGTGGCAAACGCCGGCAGGGCGCAGCATACCACAAGGCACATAGCCAGCAGCACAGCCGCCAGACGATGACGCAGATCAATGCTTTTCATGTTCTTCACCTCTCGTTTTCTTGGGTTTGCGTGTAGAAATCAGCATACCGATCAGCAAGATCAGCAGCATGGGCAGCGCCATAATGGGCGCAACAATAATGGGTTCAATTTTAAGCGCTTCGGCGGTAACGCGGAGGTGCTTGTACTGATCCGGAGTCTCTACGCGGCGACCGCGTACCAGCAGGCGGTGGGTGTTGATGCCGTAGGGGGTGCAGGTCATCAGGGTGACGTAGTCCTTGCCTTCGGCGATCTTCAGCTCATCGGTCTCGGTGGGCAGCACGATGGAGATTTTGTCCACCTCGTAGGTGAGCACCCGGTCCAGCACGGTGATGGTAAAGGTATCGCCCACTTCCAGCTGGTCGAGGTTGGTAAACAGCTTTGCGCTGGGCAGGCCGCGGTGCGCCGAGATGACCGCGTGGGTGGACGCGCCGCCCACCGGCAGGCTGGTGCCCTCCAAGTGGCCTGCGGCGATCTGCAGCACGCTGTCGCTGGTGCCGTGGTAGATGGGCAGCTCCACGCCGATTTTGGAGATGGTGATGTAACCCATAATGCCGGTGCCGGTAATATCCAGCGTTTCGTTGTAGCCGGAAAGCTGATCCGGGCGGAAGAGGGCGTTTTCGTTGGCGGCCACCTGTGCGTTAAAGGCATCGGCGGCGTCAAAATAGGCGCTGTAATCCGCATCGGTCATGTTGTCCACGTCCTGCGCGTAGTTTGCCACCGCGCGGGACTGGTTGCGCTGGTTGACGTAATCGCTGATAGTGGGGTATAACATCACGGATAGACCCACGAAAAAGACGAGGATCAATATAATGGTGCTTTTGTTCTTTTTCATGGGCTACTCCCTAACGTTATAGTTTCAGGATCAGAGCAGGGGGCCTTGCGGCCCCGCTCTGTGCAGGGGAAAAGGAGAGCTTAGCGGTTCTCCATGCGCTTTTTGGTAATGAGCAGGATAGCTGCTGCAACCATCAGGCCGCCGCCAATCACATAGAAGATGGTGGTGCCGATGCCGCCGGTGCCGGGCAGGGTAGTGCCGGCGTTGTTCTCAACATTAAAGCCCACACCGCTACAAGCATTACTTCCGTTGAATACGACATTCGGCTGATGGCTAATATGATTACCGGCATCATCGTAGGTGTTATCGGTGATCTCGATTTTCACCGGGGTAGTCAGAGAGTTGTAGCCATCGGGTGCTTTAGTCTCGTGCAGATAATATTCCGTATTGTCATCAAGACCCTTGATGGAGATCTGACCGTTATCAGGAGTGGTCATGGTATAAGTCACGGCGCCAGTATAACCTTTGGGGGCAACCGTGTAGGAGCCATCAGAATTTGCAATGAGCTTGATCAGTTTAGCCTTATCGGTTTCAGCAGGCTCGCCGTTCGCATCAGGATTCAAAGTCACATTACTCGTACCAGTGAGAGCGAACACGGCGCCTTTCAGTGTTATGCTGTGATCTGTGCCATCAACCTTGGTCACATCAACCTTGAACGTCCAGTCGTAGACCGTCTTTTTAGGGGTCTTGCCAGTATCAGAAGTGCCAGGATTGTTGCTGTACTTCAGATATGCTTCGTTCTGCTGAGGACCATCAGGGTATACCTTAGCCTTTTCGTTCAAAACGCCAGAATAATAAGTGTAAAGGCTATCGCCTGCCTTAATAACGTTGGCGTTAGTAGCAGTGATGATATCAACAAAAACGGTAAAGATGTTTCCATTGGCAGTAACGGTATAATAACTAGGATCCAAAACCGCGCTGTCCAGCGCATCGCCAACCTTAATGGTAATGTCAGAAGCATCCTTGACGTTAGAGGTCAGCTCCGGGGACATGGTATCGTGAATCTCATAGGTGTAGCTAGTGTAACCGGTAACATTGGGAACAGTGGTAATGGTGCGGAACTCAACGGTATCACCGATCTGGTTGTCGCCCACAACACCCCAACTGCTGGTATCATTGTGATAGATTTCCTTGTTGAGCGTGACAGAGGTGTCTTTTGCATTGATTTCCATGCTCTTCACAATGTTCAGCATATATCGGCTGTAGGTTGCACCCTCCGGCATGGTATCGGTTGCATCCTTGATGAAGTAGTAGCCATCGGGAAGGTTGCTAATGGTATATTTTTTGCCAGAAGCAGTAGAAGTATGCTTGGCAGGCTCTTTGATGTACTTGCTGACGACCTTGGCAAAAGTGTTGACAACGTCAGAGCCATCGCCCAGCCCCTCGAGTTTGGCAGCAAGTGCAGCCGCAGAAGGCTGATTTTGCAGAGTGGTGGGCAAATCAGAATCGATAAGAATAGCAGCGCCATTAACGTCGTCACCCCACTGGATGTCGCTCAGAACGCCGTTGTTCAGCTTACCTTTAAACACCTGATATGCTTCATAAGTGTGACCTTCAGTAGTGCCATTGATTGTAAGCGTGTTAGTGCCAGTGCTAGCAGTACCGGTATCATCTGCCCACGCCGGGATCGCCATGGCGCAAACCATAGCAACTGCCAGCAGCGCAGCCATGAGTTTCTTCATTGCTTTTTTCATGGAAAAAGCCCCTTTCTTTTCTGCCCCTTGCCGCCCCCTGCATTTTGCACAGGGGGGGGTAGGGGTGTCGTTTTGTTCGGTCTATCGCGTAAACTTTGCGCTGGGCGGGCGGGGGCTCAGCCCCGGGCGTCCGGCAGGGAAGTGCAGTTTAGTCATCTGCCCTCCCTTCGCGTCTGCGCTTGCGGTGGATAATGGTATATGCCAGCGCAGACAGCATCATTGTGCCGCCCACGGCTGTATACGGGAGTGTACCGGTGCCGCCGGTAGAGGGGAGCTCGTAACCAACGATCTCCTTGTTGGTCAGCGTAAGCAGACCGCCGTTTTCCACACCGGTCTTGTTGCTTTCGCTGTAGGTCACATCGTACTTGTCGCCGGTAGAAGCTTCCTTGATAAAGTAGTAGTAACCTTCTTTCACGTCCTTGAAAACATAGGTCCAGTGCTCTGTTTTGTTAAGGGTAATAGTGGTTACGTGTTCGGCACTGTCTTTTCTGCCACCGTCAGGATAACGATACAGATCCACCGTGACATCAGTATTCGGAGTGTCGGCATCAGGGATCGCCTTACCGTCCTTATCCTGCCAGAACTTCTGGATGGTCAGCCAGATACGTGTATTCTTTACGTCGTAGTTCTTTTGCTGACCGCCGGTTACAATCACAACCTTGCTTTGATCCAAATCATTAGGTTTATTAGTTTTTTCCCATGCCTGAGCAGCAGTTTGATTGTGGTCTGCGTCTGCAAAGATGAAATACACAGGATCATCCGTGCCGATTTTGTAGCCATCAGGTGCTTTGGTCTCAACGAGTCTGTAGAGCGTATCGGGCTTGATCGTGAAGTGCCCGCTATGATCGTCTTTCTCATTTTGACCAAGGTAAAGGACGATCTCGCCATTCGCGTCCGTTTTATGCAGGGACTGTCCGTCATGGGCGATGAATTCAGTTCCATTGTAGGAGGAGAGCGTAAACTCCGCACCCTTCAAACGCGTCAACGGATTCAGACTGTCAACCTTATACAGTGTGAACTGACTGTGAGAAACGGAACCGCTGGCATCTAGCTTTGTGACGAGCGTATCCGCTTGCTTGCGGTGATTTCCTGTAAGCTCTGCAACATTCGAAAGCGTCACGGTATCGTTGGAATCCAGCACGTAATCGTACTTTAATACATAACCGCGAGAATCGTCCAGCGTGAACTTCATGGTGTGGGTGTCCTTACCGCTGCTGTCTGTTGTACGCTCGTAGACCATACCATAGCTTGTAGTAGGCAGTGGCTGGCTAACATCCTTTACATAGGGATAATCGTACAGCTTTACGCTGTCCATATCCAGATGTGCCGTAACATTCTTGTCCTGCACAGCCATCGTATCGGTCAGGGTCACCGTGTCGCCGTCCTTCAGCAGGTCGGCGCAAGCGGGATTGATATCCAGACTGTAATGCACCGCAAGCTGACCGGTTTTGGCGCCTTTTTCATTTTCAAGCGCTTCATACGTTGCACTCTTGGTCAGGTATTCAAGGTCACGGTTTAAGGTAATGGTTGCATCGGCGTCCTTGCCGTCCCACTTTGCCGTATTGGTGTAGGTTCCGGTTACGGTTTTCGGGCTCTCCCACTTGGGGTCCGTAACAGTTGCCGCGTAGCGGACAAGGAGGTGCGTCAATCGCTTGCCTTCCACTTTGGCAAGTTCATATTGAACCTTATCGAGATTATTAAACTTAAAAGTAATGGTCTGACCCTCGCGGGTGACTGCAAAGTTGGCCGTATAGGCAAAACTAAATCCGGTTTCTTGTGAATTCTGCTGGCACCAATCAGTCCAGCCAAAGAGACCTGTGGCACTGCCTTCCTTAAAAGTAAGTCCGTTGGGGAGAGTATCGGTTACCGTAATGGTGTAGTTTCCGTCCTTGTCCTTGGAAAACTTCTTCAAGCTGGAGACATCCAGAACGATCTCGTAGTATACCTCCATGCCGGACTTATAGTCCTCGGTTGCAGTAGGCTTGTAGGGATTGGGGGCTTTATTGTAGTAATGATCAGAGTAGTTGGATGTGGATACACCCTTAGTAAGACCGGTTTCATTTGCATTCTTGTTATAGAAATAACTGGCGGTATTATTATAGATGTTGATCTTTGCACCTGCCGGAACAGCCGTGGTGTCTACGTGCGTATAATAGCTGCTGATGTTCATGCTCTTGACAGGGGAACCGGTGTACTTGCCTTTCTCCAGATGGATGATAAAGGTGTGTATCTCTTCGGTGCTATTTGCAGCAGAAGTTTTGGTGTGGTTGTCAGCATCGCTTGCGTTATCGAAGGAATCGGTATAGTAGTCGATTGTGACTTTAATACCGGCTGCTGCAGCATCTGCAGCAGTAAGCGTTTTGTTGTCTGCGGTTGTAAAAGTCAGATTCTTACGGATCTCACTCTCCAGCTCCAAAGCGATACCGTAGTGCTTAACATTCTCAGAAACTTTGATATGGTCAACAAAATCATACGTCGTCCAAGAATTAGGCACATCGGAATAAAGCCTCCATCCTGCGGTGTACTGATTTTTTTCACCGGTAGAGGTAAAGTTGCCGGTGGGGCTTTTACTAAAGCCCCAGCTGCGGTCGGACGGCGTAACATCCTTTCCGACTGTGTAATCCTTACCGTCTACCTTGAAGGTGGAATCATTATGCACCATCACAGGCTTGCCAGTCGTTGAATCTGTCGGCACAGTCGTTTCATAGGTGAATTTATACTCCATGCCGCAGGCATCCTCATTAAAGGTGTAGGTAAAGCCTTTTTTATCGGCGTTGGGCGCAAATGGCTCGCCAATACTCGCGGTGATCCCGTTGCCGTCTTTGTCGCGGACTTGTTCCAGCTTGATGCTGCCGTTGATCAGAGCACCCTCGGTAGTGATCGTGTCTACGACCGTAGAACCCTTCAGGTTCTGCGCGTAAGGGTTCTTAACGCCCACAGTCCATGTTATTGTGTTGGTGTCGGGATTGTAAGAACCGTTTTTCCAGATGCGGTCTTCAAAACTAGTCGTCCACCACTTCCAATCATCTGTTTTGTTGGAGCGTGCTTTATTCTTGAATTCAACGGAACCAGCACCTGCGGCAGTGTTTTTGATTATCTTGACGCGATAGGTCAGCCGATAACTTTCGCCGGAGTTAAGCTTGGCCAGATTTTCGATATGGAAGCTGTTGGCAGTAACATGATTTTGGTAATCCTCGATCTCAGTCTTGGTGTTGTCTTTATCGATCTTGAACAGCTTAAAGCTGCCGGTTACATATTCGCCCGCAATCGTGTCGTTGTTTTGGAGTTCGTCCAGAATCTCAATGGGCTGAGACCAGCCATCCTTAGAGGAAACGATGACGGTGTAATCAATATAGGTAGTGCCGTCATTATCCACAACGGGGGTAGCGCCCTTCTTTTCAATAGCAAGATCGCGCGGCAGCTTGACAAGAAGATCCAGCCCGGTCGGGAAGTGAATCTCAGAGCTTTCCTCAAAGCCGACTGTGGAAGCTTCTACATCGAAATCAAAGTGTCCGGTAAAAGGCTTTGAAGTATCAAAATCGTTATAGAAAGTAAGATGGACAACACCATCCGTATCAACTACGCCAGTACCAACTTCTTGATTCTCGTCACTTTGGTTGATCAGCTTGAAGTCTTTATTTTCGGTCAATTCAATGCCGTCAGGAAGCTTATAGGTCAGGGTTTTTGGCGTAGGATGATCCTTAAGGGCATTTTCAGGGATATTAAAGGTGTAGCTCAGACTAAGCTTATCGCCATCCATCAACTCAATAGAAGAAGTTCCCGGCTCGAGGATCTGGCTACCCTTCTTTACGGTGATACCGGTAATGCCGCCCTTATTCGTACCCTCGGGCGTTTCCTCAAAGTAGTCAAAATAGGTCGGTTCTTCCGTCGTCATCAGTGTGGGCGCGCGGTTCGGACGGCTGGCGGAGATGGTAGGCAGCTGGCCGCCGTAGGTGTCGGCGTACTGGGCGGCGGAAACATCCACCACGCCCAGTACCTCGGCGTTGGAAAGGGTGACCTCGGCCACCTTGCCGTTCACATCGCCGGAGATGACGGTCAGGGTGTTCTCGTCCGCCTCGCTCACGATGCCCACGGTCTCCACCGGTTCAGCATCGGTCACGGTGGTGGTCTGCGGCTCGGCAGCGGGGGACACCACGCTGGGGATAAGGGTGTCCGTGCCGGATGCAGAGGTGCCGGTGCTGTCCACCGGCTTTGCGGCGGGCTGCTCCGGGTTGGCGGTGTCGGGGAGATCGGGGGTGATCACGCTGTCGGCAGCGGGGGCGTCCGCGCCGGATGCAGAGGTGCCGGTGCTGTCCACCGGCTTTGCGGCGGGCTGCTCCGGGTTGGCAGTGTCGGGGAGATCGGGGGTGATCACGCTGTCGGCAGCGGGGGCGTCCTCGGCGGCGGGGGCGGTATCCAGCGCAGAAGCGCCGGAAGTTTCAAGCTCTGCGCCGTTCTCGAAATCGGTGTCCATGCTGAACTGGTCGTCCAGATCGTCCGCTGCACCATCGGCGCTGCTGTCCACAGCCACGGTGCGGGTGACGTACTTATTATAAATAACGATGTCGCCCACATTGGCGGCGCTGCCGTCCTCGCCGTCCAGCAGCCAATCCATGTCGCTCATGGAGCTGCGCAGGGAAAGCACGCTGGCCTCCTGCGGGATGGCGCTCTGGGGGATACCGGCGTACTTCAGGCAGTAGGAGAGGAACATCACGTCCCACTCGCCGTAGGGGTTGCCGTAAGACTGGCCGTAGCGGGAGTAGTAGTGCAGGGTCACGCCGTCTGCGGGGTCGATCTCGAAGTTTTTCTCGCTCTGCTCGTAGCCCAGCTGGGTCTTTGCCACGCTGAGCAGGTCCTCGTCCCAGTTGCCGGTCATCACGGCCTCGGCGTTGGCGGCCTGCCACTCTTCGGGGGTCTCAACGTTGGCGGAGGTGTCGCTCAGGCAGGCTACGGTGTGGTGATGCTCCGGCAGGGGGCAGGTAAGCACTTCCTCGTAGCAGGCGTCAGTGTGGTGGTGGTAGATGGGCTCCACGGTGTCCACCGTCGGCTCCAGTGCCACAGGCTCGGCCACAGCCATAGCCGCCAGCTCGGCGCTCTGGGTGGGCTCCACCACCTGCTCCACAAGCTCGCCCTCTTCCAGTCCACAGGTCAGCTCGTACTCGGTGGTATAGCAGTTTTCATCGTGGGTATGCTCAAATTTCTCGCAGATCAGGGTGCCGTCCTCGGGGTCGAAGCAGTCGTCACCGTGGACGTGCTCTTCCTCCATGCAGGTCAGGGTCTGCACCTCGGTGTAGCAGTCCTCGGTGTGCTCGTGGGGCACAAACTCGATCTGCGGCTCCAGTGCCAGCGGCGCGGGCTCAGCCTCAACGGTGGGCTGGCTGGTGGCAGCAGCGGCGGCCACCTCGTCCGCATTTTCAAGCTCGCCTTCCTCGTAACCGCAGGTGAGCACCTTGGTGTAGCAATCCGCGGTGTGGGTGTGCTCCTCCTCGCCGCACTGGTACTGCGCGGTCATCGAGATGCCCACGCCATGCAGCTGCCAGTTGACGAACAGGGTGGTGATCATGGCAAGTGCCAGCACAAATGCGGTGTAGCGCCGCAGGGTGTGCCGGTTCTCGCGGAACCGCTCCATGTACGTTTTAAGAATGTCGTTCATAACGAAATACCTCCTCCCGGGGTCAATGGATCAACGAGAAGCTGGACAAGGGCCATACCCTTAGAAAAACCCTGCCCACGATCTGGCTTTTTTCAACGCAGCCTATCACGCTGCTGCGGCTGTCGATGGAGGTGGCACGGTGGTCGCCCAGCACGAAGTAACGGTTTTCCGGCACCTGATAGGGGAACCGGATGTCGCATTCGCCCACGGTCAGCGCGTCCACATAAGGTTCGTCCAGCGCCACGCCGTTTACCGAGACTACGCCGTTCACGTCCATATCGATCACATCACCGGGCTGCCCGATGATGCGTTTGAGCAGCAGCTTGTTCTGCCAGTAAAACCCGCACAGCTCGCCGTTTTCAATATGGTTGGATTTTACCAGCAGGATAATGTCTTTATCATTTAATGTAGGGTACATGCTGTCGCCGGAGACCTGAAGCACCGGCAGAAACAGCGTAGCCAGCAGCACAGCTACTGCGGCCACCACCACCAAAATATAGATCGTACTGCGCAGCACCCGCTGGTAGCGGCTCTGGTACGCAAGACGCTCACGTTCTGCGGCCACTTCCTCGGTGGAAGGGATGGAAGCAAACCGGATATCGCGTTTTTTCATGTTTCCTCCGAAGGCAGGCCGTCTGTGCTACGATACTGGTCCAGCAGCTCGTTGGCCTTGTGGTCAAATGCCTGCCAGCGCTGCTGCACCTCCTGCTCGGCGCGCTCTACCATGGCCTTGCAGTCGGCCTCGGTCTGGGTGCGTTTTTGCGCGGCGGCGGCGGTCATGGCGTCGCATTCCTGCTGCGCCTGCGCTTTCAGGCTGTCGGCGTCTGCCTGTGCCTGCTCCAGAATGCGTTTGGCCTCGCTGCGCGCCTGCGAAAGGGTATTGGCGGCGGTGGCGTTGGTGTCCGCAAGACTGGCCTGCACCGAGTGCAGATAGTCATCGGCGGCGGCCTGCGCGGCGGCGAACACGTTGTTCAGCTCCAGCGCGGCCTGCGCGATGGAACCGGCGCTTTCCAGCCGGAGCTGCCGGTCCTGCAGCTGCGCGGTAAGCGCGGCGTTCTGCGCCTTGAGTTGGTCCTCGCTCTGCTTCAGCGCATAGATGATCTCTATCAGTTCAGCGCGGTGCATCCGCCGCAGTTCACGATCTGCCATTTGCGTACAAACTCCCGAATGTAAAGATAACGAAATTTTTTTCGAAAAAACCGAAACAACTTAAAGGAAATGCCTGATAATTCACTTGTTGCCACGCAATTTGCGCAGCTGGAGAGACCTTTTATAAACTATCTTATTTTAGCACATTCCATGTAACAACAATATAACAAATCAGACACAAAATCAAGAGATAAAGCCAAAAAAATATCGCATTTTTTTGCTTTTTATATAGAAAAAGCCCAAAAAACGACCACTGACCCCCCAAAAGCTTAAAAAGTTTGTTCACAATTCTGGAACGTGAAGTGCTGCGCAGTAATGCACTGAATTACAGCGTGTACGAAAAACGGGAGCCGCACTTTTCGAAAAAAGCGCGGCTCCCGGATCTGAACTTTGGGGTGATGCTTTTACTTGCCGAAGCTGCCCAGCAGGCTGTTCAGCGATACAAAGGACTGGTAGATGACGTTAACATTGTTGATGATGGAGCTTGCACCGGAGAAGATGCGGGCAATGTAGTTGAACACCTTGCCGATGTCCAGGAAGGACTGATAAGCGTTGCTGGCGCCGCCGTCCAGATAGGTCATCTCCTCGGCTTCGATGGTGGAATAGCTGGCGGGCATTTTCATGGTAGAAGTAGTCATGGTAAGATCCCTTTCTTCAATGGTATCATTGTGTTTACAGCAGTGTTCAGAACATGGTGGAGACCAGCAGGGTGGTAAGCAGGGCACCGGCCACAAGGGCAGGGCCTACATACTTCTGCCACTGGGCGGCAGGCTGGGTGGTGGGCTGCGGCACGGTAGAAGTACCGGCCTTGGCAGTCCAGTGGGCGTAGATGGTGGCGTCGGAGGTGAACACGGTGGAGGTGGTCACCTTGCTGCCGCCCACCGGCTCGGTGTACCAGCCGTCAAAGGTGTAGCCCGTCATGGTAGGCTGCTCGGGCGTGCTCTCCAGTTTGCCGGACAGGTTCGTGTAGGTTACCACGGTGGAGCAGATGCCGCCTTGGGCATCCATACCAATGGCGTACACGTTCTCTTCCTTTTTGCTCCCTGAAGTTTTGTCGGCAGCAAATGCAGCCGGCAGTGCGCAGCACAGCAGCGTGAACAGGCAAAGCCCGACCACCAGCGTTTTCAGGAATTTTTTCATGAGATCCCTCGCTTTCCTTCACAAAGATGGAGACACTGCCCCGCCCGGGGACAGCCCGGACATCGGCGTAGTTTCTTCAACTTATTTTTATCACATCCAGTGTACCAGAACCGCAACAAAAAATACAGTCTTTTGAGAAAATAATAAGAAAAATCAGGAAAAAAATAAATTTCACCTTTGCAATATGAATCTTGTGCCCCCTGCGGACTGTGTTTTTTGAAAAACGCGTCCCGCAAAACTTGCCTTTCGTAAAAACATGGAAGAATATGGAAAACGCAGGGGCCCGGCCGCAAAGCCCAAAAACCGACCCAAACCGCCGCAAGTGCGGCAGACAGCGCACAGAAAAAGCTGCAAAAATGCGGCGCACCTCTTGTGGAACAGCGGAAAATATGCTATACTGTTTTGCATGATGCGCCATCGCCAAGCGGTAAGGCAGGGGACTTTGACTCCCCCATCGTAGGTTCGACTCCTGCTGGCGCAACCAGAAGAAGGCCGCTGCACAGGAAACTGTGCAGCGGCCTTCTTTATTTTTTGTTCTCCGGCAGCTTGAAGTAGCCGCGGTATTCGTCCGAGTAGATCTTGCTGCCCATACGGCTCACACCGCCGTACAGGTGGGTGCGCATCAGCGGCTCAATGGCGTCCAGATCCTTCTCACGCAGGATGCGCAGCATCTCGGCGTGCTCGCTGACGACGCTGGACACGTTGCGTGCACCCACGATGTCCAGACGGATAAAGCGGGAGTAGTCTGCCTGCGGACGGGTCATCTGCTCCCAGAGGTACTCCTTGCTGGTCTTGTGGAACCAGTACTCGTGCATGGCAAGGTCGCAGCTGAGGAAGTGGTTGAAATCAAAGTTCTCCGGGTCGCTGCGCCCCGCAGCGGCTTCCAGCAGCATATTATAAAGGTGTTCTACCGCAAGGATCTCCATGGGCGAGCAGCTCTGCACAAAGTCCCGGAACACCATGCCCTCCACCGCAACACGCTGGAAGATGAGCTGGTCCACCACGCCGGTGTCGATGGCGGTAACAATGGTGCCCTTGCAGGGAATGATCTGCACAAAGCGGTTCTGCTCCAGCCGCTGCAAAACGCTGCGGATAGGAGTGCGGGAAACGCCGAACCGCTTGCACAGCTGGTTTTCGCTCAGCGCTTCCCCGGGCAGGATCTTCAGTGCGCAGATCTCGTCCTCGAGAATATGATAGAGCTCATCAGTGTGCTGTAATGTAGCCATAGTTGTTCTCCATTTATCCGGTAAATATAAGCTTATTATCATTGTACCGTTCCGGCGACAGAATGTCAATGCTTGAATAGAAGTTTATGACAGCTCTTGTATACAGGAACTTACAATCGGGCAAAACACGGATCTTGTAGTGACGAAACTGGTATATTAGATGAAAACACCAGAAAAAAGTTGAATAAATGCTGAAAAAAGGTGAATATTGTGCCAAATGCACAAAGAAACCTCAATAAGTTCAGTGAATATTGCTCTTGTGGAAATATGTATTTTTTGTTACGACAGCAGCACGAAGTAAATGCTGTATACAGGTTGACCGGCAAAGAGACAAGCACGAGGCAGTTTCCCGGCGGCCTGACACAAGTTGGAGGACAATCGTATGAAAAAGATCTCTCGTCGCAACTTTCTGAAGGTATCCGGCGCAGTGGCCGCAGCAGGTGCAATGGCAGCCTGCGGTGGTTCTGCCTCTTCCACCACCACCGCAGCACCTGCAGCCAGCTCCGCAGCCGGCGGTGATGACAAGTTTGCCTCTCTGGGCAGCTTTACCATGACCGTGGGTCATGCACAGCCCGAAGGCAACCCCCGCTTTGTCTCCATGGAAAAGTTTGCCGAGGATGTGGCTGCTGCCACCAACGGCCATGTGAAGATCGAGGTTTACGGCAACGGCCAGCTGGGCACCGAGAAGGAGATGCTGGAGCAGGTGGTCGCAGGTACCATTCAGGGTATGCGCGGCGGCCAGTTCGACTTCAGCCCTCGTCTGCTGATGTTCACCCTGCCCTTCCTGACCAACACCCGTGCACAGGTCACCGCTCTGCTGCAGAGCGAGCTGGCACAGAAGGTGTGCGCTGAGGCCGAGGGCGAGACCGGCACCGTCATCATCAACCTGTGCGATGCAGGTGGCTACCGTCAGTTCTCCAACTCCAAGCACCCTATCAAGGCTCCGGCAGACCTGAAGGGCCTGAAGATGCGCACCAACGGCATGAAAACCATCGACATGACCTTCCAGGCCATGGGCGCTACCACCACCACCATCCCGTACTCTGACCTGTACATGGGCCTGAAGACCAGCGTTGCAGACGGTCAGGAGAACCCTTGGGTCAATGCTCATGTGCGGTAAAGTAACAAATGATAATTTGATAGACAGCAGCCACTATTTCCGAAACACAGACCAATACGAAAAGCTGATGTGGGGATTTTCCTATATCAGCTTTTGTCTTTCTAAGCATTTTGGGGAAAGTGATGTATTTGTATCTTTCCTATTGACAGCCAGCCTTTGAAGTGATATATTTATCTCGACAAGCGACAAATACATCTCATCGGAGGACACCATTATGAAAAAAAGAACGAAACTCACAATTTGCCTGGGCGTGATATGCGCTCTGCTGGTAGCAATATCTTCATGGTACACGATAGCATTTAACAATTCAAGGTTTATTGTGCCTATGGATTTATCTGAATATGTTTTCAGAGTGCAAGACCTGCCTATGATTATTTCCGGCGTACTTCTTACCTTGTATATTGTGAATATTGTTGTGTTGTTTTTGGAATCTATTAAAACAAACAGGCGTAGGGAATTAACCTTGCAATCCACCAGAACAATAAATCCCAAACTGGGTTTTTTAGGTTTATTAGGATTTGCCGGATTTTTGGGATTTTGGACTTACAGCGTTGACAAGACAATTTTTCCTTTTGTGTTTTTCCTGTTTTTCGGCTTTTTCGGATTTTTCTATGAGGGAAAAATGTCAAATACTCTTATAGATGAACGATACAAAGAAAACAAAATGAAAGCGCAAAGTGTAGCGAACAAAACTTCTCTGTCCATTATTTTTCTTGCAATACTCATTTTGGGACAGGGAAAGCTCATGGATAACCTTGAATATACCTTAATTGCTCTTGTTATTGTTATAGCTCTCTCCATAGCACTTGAAATATTCCTTAGCGAATATCTGCTATATCATTATGATAACGATGAACAGTTTGATGAAAGCGAGGAATAAACGTGCCGGATTTTGAATGTAGATTAAAAAAGTACAGGCTATTAAAGGATTTGACACAAGAGCAGTTAGCGGCACAGGTAGGCGTGCGGCGAGAAACAATTATGCGGCTGGAAAAGGCACAATACAATCCCTCACTTAAACTGGCGATTGATATTTCAAGAGTTGTTGAAGCACCGATTGAAGAAATATTCGTTTTCAAGTGATTTGTGCGGAATTATGCTTATTTTATAGGCAGTTGCGCTAATGTTAATCTGCATTGCTTGCCGCATAGCAGCTATCATGCTATTTTTGATTTACCAAGACAAAGGAGTGGAACACATCATGTTTAGTGAAAATCTAAAAACTCTCAGAAAACAGAAAGGCTTTTCACAGGAAGAATTAGCAACCAGACTTCATGTAGTCAGACAGACTATCTCCAAATAGGAGAAAAATTTGTCCGTTCCCGACGCTGATACTCTTATTCGTCTGGCTGAAATATTAGAGGTATCTGTCAGTGAATTGCTGGGTACGAAAATTGAAAATGAAAATGTCGCCAGTGATGTTGCCGAACAACTATCCAGAATAAACGAGCAACTGGCAATCAAGAACCGCCGCTCACGTCGTATCTGGAAAATTGTTGCCATTATATTAGCAGTAATCGTTCTTGTGAATATTTTTATTGCTGTCTTTTTCAGCGTTCCAGACCTCAACAGCAATACCCAGAATAACCCGCTAGCAATAAGTGATGAAACGATAAGCATAGATGAATGAAGTCGCTAAAAATAGCAAAACCAGCGGAGCAAGTCAACGGTCAAGATGAACGGGCTGCGCCCGCCGTTGACAGTTCCGACTGTCCTTGCTGGTGGGTAATCAAGGGGCGACAGCAAAAAGTGCTGCCGCCCTTTCCCATAATCGAAGAAAGGGGGATTTTCCATGACTGAATACGAAGCCTATCAAGAACATATCCGCTATACCCA
>ENA-OQLI01001070-OQLI01001070.1-human-gut-metagenome-genome-assembly--contig:-NODE-1070-length-23367-cov-12.236188_pt1 | contig 23367 bp, 15 predicted proteins | sample MGYA00242805_ERZ504812 | MGnify/ENA primary metagenome ERZ504812 (study PRJEB26092, sample SAMD00036430) | human gut metagenome | host: Homo sapiens | study: EMG produced TPA metagenomics assembly of... | reverse complement strand
ACTCCCACTTATCCCTCTCCGTAGTAATCAAAGACGCCTGCTCCACCAGGGCCGCTGCCTCATGGCACACAGCCTTGGCCCGGCAATACCGGCAAGCTTCCTCGCTGCAATAGCGCGGGGCGTCCGGGGCCATAGCCGCCTTGGCGACGGCGAGAGAACGTTGTTCGGCCTGGTCAATCGCTTCGGTATCATAAAATGCCACGGATGCGGGACCGGCTACCCGCGGCTGGATAACAGCGGCGTAAATGCCTTGATGAATGACGTTGTCATTCTGCTCCTTTTGGGCCACCAAAGGGACAAGGGCCTCAAGCTGGCGATTGGCCTCGGCGGAATCCACCTCCACACGGCCAAATTTCCAGTCCGCCACCAGCATGAAGCTGGCATCGGAGCAATTCACTTCAAACAAGGCGTCCCACTGTCCGGAATAGTACGCAGTCCCGAACAGGTTGCGGTAAAACACTCTTTGTTCCGTGGAGATCAGATAAAACACGGCGCCGGGATGATCTCTCTCAATCATCTCTTTCACCCCGTCCAACATACGCAGGGCGCGTTCGCAAAGTTCCACCTGTTCCGCAGTCAAGGGGGCGCCTTCCCAGGGTTCCCCGGTCAGCAACTGTTCCATATAGGCGTGCAGCAAGGTTCCTTCGTTCGCCGCGGCGGAAATTTCATCCGGGCAAGACTGCTCTAAGGTAAAAGAGCCGGGACACAGCGCCAGCCGGCCAAATGCGGAGGCGGAGGGCAGCCCCTGGCGGGGGTCGTAAGTCGATAATATATTCATGCGTGTCCGTCTCCTTTCTATTGCGCCTGAATCCTGGCCAGGACTGCCTGCATCTCTCCCAGGTTCCCCAGGCAATCTTCCAGTTTTGTTGGAGAAAGCCTCTTCCAGCTATCCACTTTGCCGCCGGATGCCTCCTTAAACACGGCATTCAACTCTTCTTCCGTACAGGAAAGAGCCTCCATCAGCCGGATATGGGGCGGGGGAACTTCTACGTCGCCTTTGCCGGGAACCTCCGCGTCTCCCAGCTGCCGCGGGGAGTCAGCAACCTTCTCGGCTTCAACAACGTCACCCTTGGGCATCTCCCTGGACTTGAACAGCGGCGGTTTAATATCCGGCTGGCTCTTGCCGGCCATGTCCTCCGCTTCCCCCTCCACGCTCAAGCCCAGCAACGCTTCCGGACACTCCGTCCGGGCGAAAAAAGCCGCAGCACGGTACTTGTACATCTGTTCTGGCATCGTCTGCCACTTCTTCCCCCATCCTTCGGCCTTCACCATCTCCGGGGTAATCCAGGTTCCGTAAACATTCTGCCCCGTTTTCAGCTGGGCACACATTCTCACCCCCTTCTGAAAATCCTCTTCATTACGGTACTCGAACCAAGTCGCCGAAAACTTCGGGCAGATATTCACAAGAGCAATGGCAAACTGTCCGGACCAGGACGGGCGGTTCTGAACCACGTAAAGATTCTGCATGATCATCAAAGGGTCCATCCGCAGCCGCAGGGCTGTATTCAGGGCGATGAAGCAAGAACCGGGGTTATTCTGGTAGGCAGCCGGCACCATGCTGGAAGATGCAAGCATCTCGGCGGCCTGCTTCGCCATCTGGAACTGTTCACTGTTGGCAAACGCTCCCAGGACGGACAGTTGCTGTCCTTGCTCTTGTAAAGTCAGGGATTCTGTTGTAGGGGTATTCATGTTATTGGTATTCACATTCATGTTATTGATAACAGGCCGGGAGTCAGGGCCAACTGACCCCGGCCAACTCATTGTTTCCTCATACCGTGAGGGCGGGACAGTTTTGATAAACCGTCAAAAGGAATCGGGCAATCCGGCGTAAACCCGGAATGCGGGCTCTTGCCGGCCTGCAGCTCGGCGTTATCCAGCTCTACCGCTAGCCAAAACAGGCACGCAGCGGAAAGACCAAAGGAGCAGGCCCCCAAGAACTTGAAAAAGGTATTCATTTGTTCACTCCTCCTTCTCCATATTCTCGGAGCAACGCCCGGCGGAACTGCTTGCCGTGCACCTTCATCTTCCCCTGCTTGCCCCAGTACAGGATCTCGATCACATGCCCCTTGTCCTTCAGCTCATGGACGGTCCTCTTGATCACATCCCGGTCGGAATCGTACATCAGGGCCAAGGTCTTGCAGTCGTAAAACTCTGATTCAGGGTAGGTCATAATATTTTCATTGTTAAAGCTCGTGCCAGCCGAGCAGCTTCAATTCTTCGATCAGGTCTTCTTCCATGGTTCAGTCGTCGTAGTGTCCGTCGGGGTTGTCGCACTGGGGGGCGTGATCCACTTCCCACTGGTCAATCGCTAATTCCAGCTCGTCCTTGATGCCCTCCGCTTCCCGGATGGCGACGTATTCGCCATTCACCCGGATGCACCGGTCTTCGTCGTCGTATTCGATAATCATTGTTAGAATTGAATGGTTTAGGGTTATTGGGTACACTCCTGTTCATGGATTGGCCCTCGTTCATTCAACAAACTCTCAAACTGCTCGGCAGTAAAAAGCTCGCAGCCATCATCTGCGTAACCTGGGTACTTCTCCACATCGCGCTTGCATGCCCTTCTCAATTCGTCCAGCTCTCGGCATTCTGCGGCAATCAAATGTATCTGCTTGACATAGTCGGCTTGTTTTCCGCGGCCTGTTTGATCATTTCCCTTCTCTCTTCGGCAGGCAGATTCCTTAAGCCAAGAATACGCCAAATCTACCTCAAAAGAACGGCTGTAAAAGAAATAAAGAGCATCCTCAAAACTCCGGAAAGCGATGACTACAAACTGCTCATGCTCCTTTACAATAAGCCTGACAGCCTGTGCAACCCTTATGACCCACTCGTCATGCGCTTGATGTCTTACCATCTTGTTTGCGTCACTGGGATCGCTCAAGCCGCTGACTTCAAAATCTACAAAGGCCCCTTCAATCTCACTCACTTTGCCCGCCAATACATGAATACGCATTGCAGGCATTAACTGATAAAAGGCACCCGGATTCTTTGCCCGGAGCATTATCAGGCCTAATCTTGTAAGAGACCTACTCATGCTGCCGGCTTCTTGGGGTTCTTCGGGCGGGGAAGATCGCGGGCCGTGGTTATTACAAACCCAAGCCTTTGAGCTTCTCGGATAAGAAGAGACTTCATCACTTCTTTGGGCCGGATGCCTTGCTCGGCATAGGCCAGCAGGCAATTCTTGATGCCGTCCTCCATTTCGCTGAATTTAATGATTGAGTACATGGCGTGTTACGTTTGATGACTCATAAATACACCAAACGGTTATCATTCGCAAGAAATAAAATCATCATATAGTGATTTTATTTCGTGAGCGATTATTGACAAATCACCAAAATGATGTATTATCAACGCATGACGCCGACCAAGGAAGACATTAAAAAATGGCTTAAGGCCTCTGGAAAATCCCGCGAATGGCTCGCAGAACAATGTGGGGTTGACAAAAGAACGCTAAACAACTGGCTAAGCGTATCACGGGAAGTTCCCTCAAAAGCCCTTCTCATCATTCAGCGTCTCATGACGGATAAAATTTCTCCCATTCCTCCCCAAGTAGAGATTGATTTCACGGACGAGGAATGGGAGGTGATAAGCGCAGCCATGACTGCCACCCAGCAAACATTTATGGAGTTTATCAACAGCGCCTTCCGTAACGCGCTCAAAGATTTTGCGGATATAGCTCTTCAAAATGCCGCTAAAGAAAAAGAGGCCACCCGTAAAAAGTTTACCCCAGTAGAAACATTTCCAGCAGTCGCAGCTTCTTTGGATTACACCACTCAAGTAGCTGGCAACACGGCAGCCGGCAAACCTTCGTCTGGCGAGACTGTCCCGCAGGACATCCGTATTTATCGTCCTCTTGAATGGGGCGAATTCGTCTTACGAGTCAACGGCAAATCAATGGAACCCGAAATACCGGACGAATCCCTGGTCATCATCAAAAAATATGAAGACTACCTGTTCCCAGCACTGGGATCCCTGGTAGTCTATAACGAAGGTAATGACTACACCCTGAAAAAGCTTGCCAAGCGTAAAAACCCGGAAACCGGGAAAATGGAATATGTCCTCAAGTCGATCAACCCTGCTTATAAAGATGTGGAACCTATAGCGGAGGGTAAAATCTCCGGCATCTATGTGGAAACCCTGGACAGGTGGGAAAAAATTTAATAATACATAAATTATATGGATATATCACAATTTGTATCAGAAACTATTAAGCAAATTTGCACAGGGATAAAAGAAGCCAAGGAAGCTTGTAAAGAAGAAAACGATCCTGTAGCTCCTGTTGCAATTAAGGGGGTACGATTAGATGAAAGTGTCCAAATGATTCATTTTGATATTTGTGCTGTTGCTACAGAAGAGAAAAAAGGCGGTGGCGGAATCAGTATTCAAATACCAACAATAATAAATGGCGAAATAGGCAAGAATACAAATATACAAACTTCATGTACTCAGAGGATTCAATTCTCAATTCCATTTATCCATTCTGCATGTTCTTCCAAAAAAGAAACAGCTCTTTCTCCAGAGGCCTCTAATTACTTTAGGACATCCTCAATAAGTGAAAAAAAATCTAATTTGGGTAGATATTAGCATCCTCCCAGAAAAGCGCTCCTGTTCAGCCCTTGGCCTCCGGGTCAGGGGCTTTTTTTGTTCTTTTCAAAAAACTGAACTTATTTCCTTATTTCGGAATCTTGAGTTGTATCTGCTTTTTGAAAAAGTTTTTAGCAAAAACCTCGGCTCCGTTACTATTCCAGTCATCAGCGTTGATCGCGTTCATTTTCTTTTCTACCTCCACAACACATGCATTCCTCCCCTGAAAATCCTGCCATATCTGTTCCGGGGAGACAATACCCTTGCCCCACAAATCATGAGTATTCTTGTAAATCTGAAATCCTGCATCACTATCTCCATCCCCCAGGACTTCCGCCAAACGCATGCCCAGCATGTAGGAACGCTCTTCCTCATTAGCGGATTCAAGGCGGAAAACAGCATCTTCGCCCCAACGTACGCGGAATCTCTCTTTCGCCCCTTCATCTCCGGCAGCAAACAGCACAAGATCCATCAAGACCATCTCCTTGGTATTCGATCCTTTCCTTGCTCTGTAACATTCCATCTTCTCTTCCTGCTTTGCTCTCTCCCGCTCCTGTTGCATTCGCTCATGGGTGGCCACCTTCTCCAGCCTTTCATTCTCTCTATATTTGACGACAGCAAAAGCGACAGAAGCGATCACCAGAAGCACAAACAGGACTTTAACCGGACCCTTCACCTTCTTCCAGATAATTACCCATGGCGCCATGATTGATAAAAAAAGAGCGATGGTCCCGGCATTCACCCACATCCAGACATCCTTCTCCAAATGCACCCGGAAAATGGGATTGTAAAGTAGAGCTATAGCGGCCGTTGACACGCTCCCGAAACACACTCCTTTTTTCTGTTCCTGCAGAAACACGAAAACCGCGTAGGCACACACTGCCAGCCGCAGGAACATATAATACCCGTAAGGCATCGGCAACAATGCCAGCCCCAGGAGGGTACAAACGGCAATCAGTAAACCTTTCATTTCTCCAAGGTATTCCTATATCCTCAAAAACTCAAGTCCTCAAGTACTTGACAACCAGTCGGACGAACATGAAGCTAAGTACTAGACAGAAAAAATCACGCAAGACAATCGGAATATTCCCTGAAATTTAGAATAATGCTACAATATATAGTATATATTAAAAATAACTGTGCGATAATTTCTTGAAATTATAACCTTTTTTCTTTAGCCTTTCATTCGTTGTCACCGCCTTGCCTAAGGTATGTGACAACCACCTTTACCGTATTCGGCAATGGCTGTCGAAACTTTGAACATACAAACATTTTTGACGAAATGGTTCAACGGCAATGATGCGCGGTAAACACCCCTATTGCTAAAAATATAAAACTATGGAAAATGGCATTGAAACTACCATTTGGCTACTTCAAGGATTTCTCCTCATCCTGAAGATATTCAAATAATGTAGTAATACGCGCCGCCCGTCTGTACTGTTCATCCCCTATAACGTATCAGACGGGCGGCGTCAACATAAAGACGATGCTTGACTCCTTTTTGTTCACTAGCTAATATGATGCCTGTCATCTTCCATAGATGATGTTTTTAGCAAACTCCCAAGCTCATAATCACCTGTATCTGATTACAAGCTTCACCCCTCCCGGTGCGTCAACACTGTGGAGGGGTTCTTTTTGTTCTTAATTCGTACCGTCTTCACCAGATTCATCTTCCACCCCACTTATCCAAGTCTGCTCCATTTTGAGCAATATCATTAGTAATGATGTTGCTCAAATCAATCTCACTTCCCATCCAATCTTAAAGGGAGTCCTTTCATGGCGCGAAGGAGGAACTCGGTCAGGTTGACGAAAGCGGCTGCGGAAAAGGCGGCGGCTTTGAACCTGGCCCCTTTAGGAGTGGAAGCTCCGCCCAGGGCCGCGCCGAAAGCGGCCATGCGCAGGGCGCCCATGAAAGCCAGCGGAAAATCCACCCAATCTTTATCCTCCCCGTCAAAAAGTTTGGCGAGATCTTTTCCGGCCCGTTCCAGGTTATCCCAGGAAGCGAACGGAACAAGGGAAGTGGTAGCCTCGTAATAGCGGTAGCCGCACAGAGAAGACATGCCGCGGACAGCACCTCCCGCCAGCGCGCCCAGGAAGGGGATCCCCTGCAGGGGCCCCTGGAGAGCATCAATAAAAATGTGCCACCATTCCCGGCGTTTGCGGCGCCTTTCATCATCCGTGAAAAAATTAAGCATGGCGCTCATGGCCGCCAGCAGAAGGCCGTGGGCGTAAAACATGCTGACGGACTTCGCCTTATTCTTCATCCCACCCTGCTTCCAGAGGGCAACAGTCTCCGCAAAAGTATTGATGCTCTCACCCCCCAGGAAAAGCATGCCGACATTCCAGACGGAGCGCGTCTGCGCCGCCAGGGACCGCTGCTGGGGCGTCATAGGCTGGGCCTTGCGGGAAAGGGAAAGCTCCACCTCCATCATGGCGCGCCTGTCCGCCTCCTCCCTGCTTAATCCGGGGTTCCTCTTCATCTCCTTCCGGTAAACGGCATCATAAAGAATGGCGGAACTCACGGCATTCAGGCCGACGTCCGTCCGGGTCAGCAGGTTCATCCCTTTCACGTTCAGCCTCTTCCATGCGCCGGAGGCGGCCCGGCCCGCCTCGTCCGCGCTCATCGCCTCCCGGATGACGGCCGTCTCCGTCGCGTCTCTGGCGTCCAGGGCGGCCCGCTTCATCAACTCGCGCGGGGAAAGCGCCAGCTTGCCCGCCGCCATGCGGGCCATGCTGGCGGCCCATTCATGGGGATCAATCTCATCCGAGCTGAAAGCCGCGTTAATCAGGGCGGTGGACTGCTTGAGCCACGTGCCCACGCGGCCCGGCAGCAGGGTAATGGCCGCCGCGGAACTGATGCGGTTCAGGCTCTTCTGCATCTCCAGAAACCCGCGGACATTCCCCGCCATCCCCTTGTCGAAGGAATCGCACCAGACCAGCAGCTTATTAAGCGCGTCCCGTCCAATAACCTTCTCCAGAACGCGCGCGCCCCGCGTCCCGTTTTCGCCGCGGTAATTAATAAGGGCGCGCATATCCCGGCTGATTTCCGAGCCATACAGGTAAACATCCTGTTCATTCATGGCGGCGTAATAAGCCGTCAGCACGTCAATACTCAAATCAAGACTGGCATGATGTTTCTTCCGGGCGTGGATAAGCCCGAACTTCCCGCCCGTGGCCGCGTCCCCATAAGAAGCCGCGTCCATGATAGACTGGTCAATCGCCTCAATGCCCACGTCGAAAAACGCCCGGAAATAATTCTCTATCAGCGGGAAAGGGGCGCCGTAACGGCTCTCGGTCACCTCCTTCACCTCCTGCCCGCGCTCGTTCAGCTTCTCCCGGAGGGCGCGGGAAAACTCCATCACCTCGCTCCCGGCAAACTGCTCCAGCCCTTCCAGTATTTCCTGCGTAAACCCTTTCAGGCGCAGCATCTCCTGATAATCCTCCTGCTGGGAAAGCAGGATAATATAAGCGGCCTCCATCCGGCTGATATGGTCAAGCTTGTAAGACTGGGCCTGATACGGACTCTTCCCCTTGCCCCACTTGCTGGCCTTTCGGGCTCTCGCGGCGTGTTCCTCAACGTACTTCTTCTGGCTTCCGTAACGGTCAAGCTCCTTCTCCGTAAACACGGCGGCATCCTTCTCGCTCCACACTCCATCCCGCGCATCCGGCCAGACGCGCCTGATTTCTTCTTTCAGCTCCGCGTCCATATCCTTCATCAAAAAGGCGACATGGGCGAGGGTCCTGGCCGCGCCACGCTTGCGGACTTTACGGCGGATCAAATTCAGGACGCCCGCGCGATACTCCTCGCGGGCCTTCCCCTGCCAATCCGGTTCCTGTTCCGTAATGGTCAGGCCTGTATCCAGGCCCCTGCGCTGCTCGTAAATCCAATCCGCTATCTCGTATTCATCCTCGGTCTGGAGAATGCGTCCTGCGGCCTTCTTCACGAACGCCAGCGTATCTTTCTCGCAAGCCTGCTTCTGCACGGCAAACCGGGCCGCCCGGCGTTCAAACTTTTTGGCAATCCCCCTGAACGCGGGCACGGACTGCAACCCCTGCATATACTGGCTGAAATTGAGCAAATAACCGGTCAGGGACATGGGGCCGGACGGCAGCGTTTTCAGGCGGGCCTGTTTCCGGTGGGTAGCCATGGCCTGGTCATCCGTTCTCCCGGCGGCCTCCAGCACGGGCCGGAGCAAATCCTCAATCTCATTCTTTTTACTTTCCGCGGCATTCTCCCAGGCCTCTCTTCTGGTGGCGATAAACTCGCCCAGGGCGCGGGCGGCATTCTCCGCCGTCTCCACACTCATCTTCTCATAACAGGCATAAGCCTCAAAAGTGGCCTTAGTCACCGTCAGGGCAAGCGCGCCGCCCTCCGCGTCCGTCGTCTCCACCGTCACCAGATCCTGCGGCTTGACGTCTTCCCAAAGCGTGCGGCCTTCCTGTTGCCCGGCGGCTTCTTCGTCCAGAACTTCCGGGAAATTCTTTCGGAAAAAGGCGTCATACTGGGCGGGGGTCATCTCCATCAGCCGCAGGCGGTCTTCCAGCCTCCGGTAACTCTCCGCGTCCATCTTCCCGCGCAGCGGCTTCCCCTGCGGACTCGTCCGCGGAGCCACGGACGCCGCCACGCGGCGGATGCGCCCCAGCGTCCGGTCCTTCCGGAAGCGGTCAATCTGCTCCACCACGCGCTCCATAAACTTCCCCACAAGCCGGAACACCTTCTGCTCCCCGTACTCCTCCAGAAACTCGGCCCCGTGCTCCTCAAACAACCGGCGCCACACCTCCTGTTCCACCCCCTTGCGGGCCGCCAGGGCGGCCCTGTTATCCGCGTCCGGAGCAGAATCCAGCTCGTAATCGGCCTGCCGTTCGGCAATCTCCCTACGGGCTTCCTCCACCACATCCTCCAGCTCCGGCCTCTTCTCCGCCCAGTTGACAAAACTCCTGCCGATGCTCCCCTCCATAATCTCCGGCCACCTCTTCATCGGAATCGCTTCCAACGCGCTGGCTACCGCATCGCCCGGCGCCATCTTCCCGCTATTCCCGTAAAGCAGGGAAAACACATTCAGCCAGATCTTGTAAGGTTCCAGCCCGAACCCGTAAGAATCAGGCAAATACCGCTCCACCGTGGAAATCAGCTCCTGCGCCTCCGCCAGCAGCTCAAGGCCGCGCTCCCGGTCCCCGGTCTCAAACAGGCGCAGCTTACTCACGGACCGCTGCGCGGCGGCCCGCATCCTGAACACCATCTCATCGTAAAGCCAATCCCCGTTCGGAGCCAAAACCCTGCCGGCCACCCGGCCAAACCTCCCGGCCCCGAACGTAATGCCGCCAAGTTCCGTAATATCCCCCGTCAGCGGAATCGAAAACTGCGGAGCGTCCAGCAGGCGGAACCCGTTCAGGCCGCTCATCAAGACCCCCTCGCTATTCTTCTCAAACGACCCGGCAAGCCGCGCCTCCTGCTCCCCGTGGGAAAAAACATACACAAACGCCGGCTGCAGCGTCCCGGCCTCCAGTTCCTGCCTCATCCGATCCAGGCGCGGCAGGGCCTCCTTCGCCCAGGCGTCGTCCCGGCCCGCCAGCTGGCTCATGCTCTCGCCCAGATAAGCAAGCGCCTGCTCCCGGCTCATGTTCCCGGCGCCCACAGCAAACCCCTCATACCCCTGAATCACATGCTGCACCTCGTGCAGAATCGTATCCAGCACCATGCCGGGAGCCGCGTTCTTCCCGCCCCGCGCCACATTCACGGCAATATAATGCTCCTGCGGATCGGTAAACCCTCCCGTGCCGCTCCTGCTGTCCCGGTAAAAATCCACCCGCAGCTTCCGCAGCTCCGGGTAAGCCCGGAACAACTCCGGGAAATCCAGGGCCGCGGCCAGGGAAACATTCACATGCCCCCCCTCGCTCACGCTGACGTGCTCCTTCCTCAACCGCACCCCGCGGGAATCAATAATCGCCTTCCGCTTCCCGTCCGCCGGATCCGTGTAGGAAAGGCCGTTATTGTGGTACTCCTGGAAGGATTCAGCCTTCTCCCCAATAATGGAAAACGTAATATCCGGACTATCTGAATCAAACGTCCCGCGGTTATCGACAGCGCTCTTCACCTGCCGGGAATCCGTAGCCATCCCCCACACCTCCGGACTCCCGTCATAAGCATTCCTGCCCTTCAAAACAACACCGTCATAACCCGCGCCATGAGCATTCCCCTCATCAAACCCTCTCCTCAACTCGTGAGGAAACAAATACCACACCATCGGGGAACCCTTCACATTCTCCGGCACACCCTCCCCGGAAAACGGGCGCTGTGAAGCATCGCCAAGATCCAGCATAAACGGACGCCTCAACCTCATAAAACACGCATACAGCCGCGCACTCTCCAACCCGGTCCCCGGAAAACGTCCCTCTAAATCATGAAGCACATCTTCCGCCGTCTCCGGCAGGGAAGAAAAAAACAACAACCCTCCATCCTCCCGGCTCCGGTTAAAATTCTCTCCGGAACGCTCCACGTCAAACACGGTAAAAACATGCGGGGAACCATGATACACCACCAGCGGCTCACCATTCTCGTCCACTACCTTGGAAGCGTTCTCCGGGTCATGCTCCCAATCGCCAAACCAACTCTTAAACGCCTCCGTGCGCACGGAAAGCCACTGGTCTTCCGTCAGGTTCGTATCCTTCCCATTCGGAGCCTTCATGAACGTCCCGTCAGACTCCGCCTTCTTCCTGACAGCCGCCTTTTCCTTCTCGACAAAAGAACGGTAAGAAGATAAATTACGGGTAGAAACCCCGTCCTTGAAGGGTGTAGGTAGGCGGCCTTCCCGGCTAGCAGCTCCCCTAGTGGCGGGGTTTTCTATGGTCAATTCCAGCGTGTAAAGAACGTTACCTTCCTGTTCCTTAACGTATTTGATTGCTGTAACATTAACATCAAACGCTCCTATCCCTTCAATATCTACTGTATTGAAAAAATGATAGGCTCCGGCTTTTGAGGCATCTTGTTTATACGCCTCTTCAAAAAATCCATCCTCCGCATTCTCAAACAACTCATGAATGCGGGTGGCCGCCGTATAATGAACCCTCCGGGCCTCCTCCGCGGAAAACCCAAGCGTCTTCAAATTCGCCACGGACATTTGTGAAGCCCCGGCCTTGCCCACCGTCTTGCCGGAAACGCGCGCCTCAATCACGGCCTGGATCCCCGTATTCTTATTGACGAACACCTTGCCCTGCAACGGTTTCAACCTCGCCCGCATCCCGGCGGCGGAACTCACCACATCCCTAGAAGAAATGGACACCAGGGAAAAATTCGCTGCGGGAGCCTCATCTTCCGCAGGGGCGGCCCCCCTCGTCAGCGCCGCATCCAGCATCCGGCTCACATCCTGGGAAAGCTGCAACATCCCCGTATCGGCGGAACCCTCCTCCTGTTCCGGCGCCTCCAAAGGAAGCACGCCATTCTCCCGGTCCACCTCCTCCCGCGTCTTCACCCCCAGCTCCACCATCACGGCATCATTGGCCTCCTTAATCAACTCCTCATGCAGGCCGAAATTCTGCCATCGGGCCCTCTGCGCCTTCAAATCCTTCACCACCGCCTCCAGCGCGTTGGCATCCCTCACATCCACGCCATACTTCCTGGCCGTCTCCGGGCGTCTGCTCGCCCCGCTAATGGAAGAAATCTCCCTCGTCAGCTCGCTCACGCGGGCGGCGGCGTACTGGGCCAGCCTTGAAAAATACTCCTCCGCGTGGGAATTGCCGAACAAATCCGTCTCAAACGTCATCCCGGCCGCCTCCGCCAGCCCGCGGATGCGGTCCATATTCGCGGCCACCTGCATCACGGCCAAAGCGGCCTGCCAGCTCTTCCCCTCCATCAGGGCTCGCAGCCCGGCCCGCTGCACCTCGTTCTGATTGCGGAACGCCATCGCCACGCGCCAGGCATCATCCGGAGAAACAAGCTCATTCCCCAGCGCGTCCAGCAAATCGGAACAGCCGTACAGGCCCAGTTCCACCCCGCGGCGGGACTGCCCCTTGCGGAAAATCCCCCTCTCCACCGCCTCCTCCTTCGTCAAACGCTTCCGGCTCACATAACGGGCAATCTCAAACAGGGAAGCCTGCCCGTCCCGGATATTATTCTCCACATCATGCGTCTGCGCCCAATCCAAATCAAACCCGGCCGCCTCATCATACACCGTGCAATTAATATCCTCATCCGTGCAGGCGTTAAAACGGTGCCGGCCGCTGATCACCTGCAGGGCGCCATCCTTCCGCCTCCACACGGAAATCGGCGCGGCATTGCGCTGCCATGCCCCCACAATCGGATTCACCACCCCGGTCTGTTCATCCGCCCCCTGCTTAAACTGGGGCACATCCGGGCAAAGCGTCAGCCGGGACTTCTCAATAAACCCCTGGCGCACCCCCTCCTGAACCTCAATAAACGCCCCGTTAAACACCCCTGACCCATCCGGCTCGCCCAGCGCCTCCACGCGGGCCTGCTCCCGCTCGCGCCGCGCCTCCTGTGCCTCCGGGGAATTCTCCGGCGCCCGCGCCTCATCCTCGGCCTCCTGCCGGCGCTCCTCATCCTGCGCCTTGCTCTCCGCCAGCTCATCCTCCAGCGTCCGGGCCTCCGTCGCCACGCCCGCGCCAAACATTGCGTCCAGCCCCGCCTGCGCTCTGGCCCGCTCCATGGACAACTCCATCAAATCCCCCTGCTGGTTCCGGTACAGGGCATTCCCCGCATCCAGCATCACCGCCAGGGCCTGACGCACCGGCAGGGAAAACACGCCCTGTTCCTCCGCCTGGCGCACCATCTCGCCCAACTCCACGCGCGCCTTAAAATACCCCAGGAACCTCACCAGGTGATTCAGCAAATTCCGCAGCCAGGAGGGCAGGGACGTACTCCGCACCGCGTCCGCCAGCCAGCGGGAACGCCCGATTTTGGAAAACGCCTCAATCGCGTCATGACCCGTCACCGGCTTCCCGGCGTCCAGGTGAATAAACTGCATCTCCTCCCCCCGCGCCTCCGGAAACAACTCAATCATCACCCTCTGCGCCTCCTGGAGCATCGCGCCGAACTCGCCCCAGGTCAAACCCTGCTCCGCCTGCCAGGAAATAACCGCCTGTTCCATCGTCTCCTCCATCAAATCCTCCACCGTCGCGCTCCCGCGGGCATACCTCAACACCCGGCGGAACGTATCTCCCCGGCGGACCTTCGTCACATAAGCGTTGGAAAACGGGGCATCCATGGCAGGAGCCTTAAACTCCGGATTCCGGGCCTGTTCCGTCCTGATGCGTTCCTGGGCTTCCTCCCATGTCTTCACAAGGGTCCCCAGCGGAATATGTTCGCTCAACGCAGCATCCATGCGGGCGGCGGCCTCCTCATAACTCACCCCCTCCGCCTCCAGGGCGCGGATAGCGGCCATTGCCATATCCGCGCGGGCCTTCATCTGCCCCAGCGTCTCCGGGGCAATCACCACCCGTTCGGCTCCGGTCTTCTCATCCTTCACCGTACGCGTAATCACCTCCGCCGCGTCAAAACGCCCCTGGGCCAGGGCCTGGCCCACGGTCACATCCCCGGCCAGCAAATGCTGGGTCCTGACAATGGCATATTCCATATCGGCATCCACAAACGCCTGCAAATAAGCCGTCATCTGCTCGCCGTCCATCAGCGTGTAGGAAGGGGCGCCCTCTTCCTGCCCCTCTCCGGAAACGGAAGCATCCTCCCGCGGCGCTTCCGTGCCGCGCGCCGGAGCATACACCCGGAACATCCCCTCCTGTTCCGCCGGCTCCACCCTGGGCACCATGCCGGCATCCTCGGCGGCCCGCCACGCGTCCAGCTCCCGCAAAGACTCAATGCGTTCCCCGGAAAGGCGTTCTCCGGCAGCCGCGCTCGCCCGCTCCATGGAAGCCTGCGGATCCTCCATCCAGGAATCATGCAAATGGGAAAGAGCCTTATTCAAAAAACCTTCGGCGGTCTTTTCCTCCCTGGCTTCCAGATACCCCTGGATCGTGCCTCCCAGTTCCTTGTAATGTTGCAAAGAAAGGCCAAACTCTTGGGCCGCCTTTTTGATTTGAGGATAATTAAAGCCGGACATCCCAAACGTAAATGCCAGCAGGGCAAGACCCTGTTCTCCGTGCATCATCTGCCCCATATCGTCCAAATACTGACGGAAAGTCTGTTTTCCGCGTTCGTCCGTCAGGTTCATGCTCTGTACAGTACGCATCAAATATCCGGCTGTAGGCTCAAGAATGGCCTCTTCCGCAGCGCCGGAAAGCCCTTGAATAGCGTACTGGGACTTCGGACTCGCCATCCATTGAGCCCGCCACGGGGCCAGCTTCCCGGCGGCCTTCCCACCGCCAAGCGCCTTCTTCAACCACTTATATCCGGGCGTCAACCGCCCGATGGGGGAAAAAGCAATCATCTCTTCCAGAGCATCTGCCTGGCCGAACATCATGGCCCTCTTCTCCGTTTCCTCCATCGTTAACCCAATGCTTACCCCCTCATCCCTGCGGGATTGCATGGCGGAGGAAGCTCCGATAGCAGGACCAATGGCAGGAATGAACCAGGGAGCCGTATCTCCGATAATGGAACCAAGCTGCGAACCAATGCGGCCAACCAAATGACGGTCCTCCCCTTCCAGATATTCCTTTTCCCCGGCTTCCATAGTTTCAACCAGATCGGCAGCCCAGCGGCGTCGTATCTCAAGAAAAGTGGCATCCTTCTCAATCTGAGCGCGTGCTTCATCCACATCCATTCCGGAAGCAATCAACTCCGGCAGACGCTTAGCTGCATTCGTAACGGCATCCACCTCTCCCATTACCTGTAAATTCCGCCAGGCCTTCTGACCTGTCCGCCATCCCTTCACGCCCCCGGTGCGTACCATCCCCGTTACCCCCTGGGCTGCCTTATCTATCCAGTCAATCCCGGTCCACTCGTCACCGTGCTTATCCTTGGCGTGCTTCCTGGCGTCATTATAAAACATATTCAGCACAATGCGCCGTGCCAGCTCATCATCTCCCACCTGTTCCGCCAGATTATTGATGATCCTGTCGTCGTACAGGGTGCCCTGCGCATCATATTCCCGGACAAGTTGCATCCCTCTGCGGGCTCGTCTGACACTCTCCCAGGAAATGCCCGCCTCCTGCATCATCATTACCTGTTCAGGGGAGGGAACAACAGTGTCTCCGCGCACGTACCGGTCAATGAAGGGATCAATCGTAGCAGCCAATGCCTCCCGTGCCTGTTGCTGTCGCTCCTGCTCTGCCTGATAAGCACGGGCTTTTTTCTGGAAATCCTTCCAGACGGCAGCCTGTGCGTCCGCCACGGTGGCAAATTCAGGCATCTCTTTTCCCTGTGCCAGCCAATACATGGAGGGATTATCTCCATGGTTGGAACCAAACAAACCGCGCAAGGTCTCAAAACCGGCATATGCCGGGTCATCCATATAGGGGCTCTGCGCCGCTTCCGTTGGCTCTGACAATGCCTCTTTCTGGAGTTCTTTCAATAAATCCATATCTTGGGACAGCCCCAACCTCTCAAAAACATCCTGTGCAAACATATATTCTTGTGCTTAAAACTATTGATAAAGAGGAAGAAGGGCGGAGTCGCCAATATCGTTCACCTGCGTGTAAGTATCGTCTCCACCCGGCAAAGGAGGCAGCAACCCTGGTCCGTATCCATCTTCCGGCGCTTCCGGTTCATCCTTCCCGTCGTAAATGCTGACATTCCCGCTGGCCTGTTCACCGGGAAACCTTAACGCCATGCGTTCATAAAGCGGTCCTGAAACCTCAACTCCCCGCGGGGTTCCTTCATAGACCCCGACGACGGGAACCCTTAGGAAAGCTCCATTGCGTCCCAGAGAAATGCGGGCAAAAGGTCTATTCCCAAACTTAGCCTTGATAGCCTCATAAGCCTGCTTGGAAACATACGCTCCGGATGTAGCATGCCGGACAAAAGAAACAGGGTGGTTCTCAAGAGGGGGAGGCAAATAAGGTCTTTGGCCCTTAATATATTGTGCCGCCTTCTTTTGCTGGGCCTCCCTCTCTTCTGGAGACACGTTCAACTCTTCCTGTTGCTCAAAAGAATACAAAGGCATGGACTCCAGCGCCTTCTTCATGCGGCTCTCGTCAGATCTTTTCTTATCTTCTTCAATAATAGGACGATAGGCAAACCTGTTCCCGGCATGAAAAGCGGTAAATTGATGGATCTGCGCAAGATCTTGGGCAAGTGTGGCATTGGGATGAGCCTGTCTCCACTCCGTCATGGAAAGTTCCGTCTTATACAAAATATCTGCCTCCACCTCATCCCGCGTACTCTCTGCCTTCTTAATCTGCTCCTGGTCGCCACTCTTGTAAGCATTAGCTACCTGGTAAGAAAAATAAGGAATATACACATGATCTGGCATGGCCTTCAAAACGGCCTCTATATTATTCCGGTTCGTATTGGGTCTCCCCATGGTGTCAATCCGGTCTTCTACAAACAGGCGCAGCTTCCTTTCATCTCCAAGAACCTGTCCATACTGCCCCCACTTCTTCAACATGTCATTGACGTACCTCGTTCTCTCTTCGCCGGAATTGGCGGGAGGCAGATTCCGTAAATCCTCCCGGAAGGCAAACTTAATGGAAGGGGCGTATTTCCCGTAACTGCCGGTCCGGTTATAATGCTCCACCCAGTCGTATTCCTGCTCCGTGGCTCCGTAACGGAGGGAAGCTTTCGGCCAAAGAGAACCCTTTCTGTAACCGGGCGCTCCATCTTCACCTTCGGAGCGGTTCGCGGAACGTAAAAACCTTCTGGTCTTCTCCTTCCGCTTTAAAACCTCTCCTGCGCCCAGAGCATCAAAATAGCCGTCCCCAAGCTTCGTAAAAGCAACACTGGGGTTAATCAGCATATCCTGCTCGTATTCGTCCAAAAGGCCGTTCCGTATATCTTCCAGAATACCGTCGTTCATTCCATTCTCAGAAATAATGCCGGCCTCGTAAGCCTGAATGCGCCTACGGGTGGCTCCCTGGTAATCCCTCCGCAGCAAATCCCCCTTCAACCCTTCCTCAAAAGCCTGCCTGGACTCCTGAATCTGCCCCTTAAGCATCAACTCGGAAGCCCGCCCCTGGAGTCGGCGCATCACATCCTGCTGTCTGGCTCCGAACCTGGAAGCCTCCTCCTGGGAAACAAAACTCCCCTTCAACCCGCGGAACTTCCCTTCGTAATTCCGCACAAACGTATTCAGGGCGCTCTCTTTCAGCCTCCCGTCACGATCGTAAAAAGACAGCTCATGACCGCGGGCAAACCCCAATCTCCGTGTTATCTCCTGCTCAAACTCGCTGGCCAAATCATTCATCTGGCCTTCCAGCCGCGTCTGCTCGCCGAAATCCTTCATGCGCTGGTACTGGTGGGCAACATCAGACACAAACTCCTGGGCATTCTGCAGCGCCCTCTGAACGGGCTTGGAAGAAACATCCGGCATCTGGACCGGGGAAGGGGTGGAGGAAGCCGCATTCATCCGGGTTCCTCCGTACATGGGTTGCTGTAAATCACTCATCTTCGTTCATCTTGAAACGGTTAAAACTTAAAAACCTTGGGATGGAAATCTCCTTCCAGTCCTCGCGTCCGCGGATGCAGCGCTGCCACCTTGCCCGGTCAAAACGCCCCTGCACCAGACAAGCCAGCTCCCTGACGGCCTCCATGCGGCCGTGGGCAAAAAGAATAATCAACGTCCTGGGGGACTCCGGATCTGGCACCCCCGCAAAAAACAACGAAGGGCAGCACCACACGACCCCGCCTCCCGCATCCGCCAGGGAAACGGTCTCCCGGAACCAGCCGGGGCGCTGGGCTTCCATCAGTAAAAAAGCCTGCTGCATGGGAGAAACGCTCATCTCTTTCCAAAACCCATGAAATTAGCCAGCAGGGAATCCCTCAACCTGTTGGAAGACTGCATGCTCCCCGGCACCATCCCCCCCAGGGAACCGGAAAGGGAATAAGCATTCATCATCCCGGAAAAAGCCCCCTGGGATCCCCCTACCTTGGCTCCCCACTCCTCCCCTCTCTCGGTAACACCCCCCAGCAATCCTCCACCGGACATTCCTGCCGCCCCCATGACTCCCCCCGCCACCGTCAGGGCCGTCTGGATCATGGCAGAACCAAGGGCATTCTGTGAAAGCATCTTATACTGGTCCGCCTCGCTGTGTGCCGCCATCATGGCCAGATCACCCTGGTATCGGGCGGACTCCGCGGCAAACCGCTTATTGGCATCGGAAACCGCGTTGGAAAGGGCCGCATCCCCAATGGCGCTCTCCCACACATCCGCTACCGCCACCTCCGCCTGGCTTCCGGAACCCTCGGAAGTAAAACCGGATCCGCCTCGCTGTGCCCGTGCAGAACCCATGGCGGCATTCTGATTCTGGCGCATCCGCTTCATATTGCGGGCGGCCAGGTGGGAATCGGAAACCGCCTCTGCCTCCAGGGCGCGGGCCTTCTTCTCATAAGCCGCCTGCGTGGCGCGCCCGTTGCTCAAAGCCGCCTGCCCCTGATACTTATACTGCTGGGAAACCCCGAAATCGGAACTCATAACATCAGAAAATGGAACTGTTTAAAATCTCTGTTAACGGATCCTGGTCATTGGAAGCATGCTGGCAGGTGTCCCAATAAAGGGCCTTGCTTAAAAACGCCTCACCCTGTGCCTCCAAAGCGGCCGCAAGCTGGGGAGAAGAAGCCAGCTTCAAAGCGCACCTGCCAGCCAGAAGAAACACAACGCCCTTGATGAAAAACGGACTATGATCCGGCAGCACTTCGGAGCGGGCCACCTCGTCGGAAAGATAATCCACCACCAGCTTATCGGTCCCGGCGGCGCGTTTCCCGTAACGCTCAACCACCAAATCACGCCCCTCAATGCGGAACAAATCCGCCCCCACATACAACACGCGCAGGCAATCATACGGAATCGGATGCCTCATGACAGAGCGCTCCATCTCAACCCGTTTGGTTGCCCAGGTCCATGCCCCGAACAACAGCGCTTCCTGCAACACGGTAGGCCACCACAAATCAACGGCGCGACCGGCTGGGGAACCCTTCACATACTCCCGGTCCCCCAACTGGGCCAAAGCCTGGTTAAAAACGGTCACCTTATCCATTTGAGGCATCATGCCACATCCCCAGGCCTGATGAATACAACCGTAACTTGAACAAATGAAAAAAAGAAAGGGCGCCCCGCACAGCAGGACACCCCTCCGAACCAATAGTCAACGCAAAAAAACTAACCGGAAATCCCCACCAGCTTATTATAATAATCGGTAGCCTCCCGCCACTGTGGATGTGAAGGATCGGCGATTGCCTTATAATAACGGTGATTGGGGTCGGACAAAATAGCTTGAGCCTCGTCGGCAGGGTCCGTCTTCGCCGGAATCTGACCGCCGCCCTTCAAGCCTCCCTCGCCTATCATCCGGGAAATGGCGTGTAGAACGCGGAACCCGTCCGGACTCGCAAACACAGCCATCTTCTCCATAGGAACGCCGGACTCCACGGAAAGCTTCCGGGCAAAAGCCTTGGAGGCAGAAACATTCGTCTCATACTCCGCTCCCCATTCGTCTTTCAACGCTTCGTCAGCCTCCTTAAAAGCCGCCTCATCGTCCGCGCGGATGCTGGCAGCCACCTCGGAAAGAAACTTCCCGGCGGCATCGGCCGGCAGCCCTGCCGCCCTGGCATGTCCCTTCAACATATCCCGCAGGGCATCATTCTCCACAAACCCCTCCCCAAAATCAATCTCATACTCGGTCTCCTCCTGCGGAGGAAGCGGGGGAGGACTGCCGGGAGCCGGATCGGGCTCTTCCGTACCCCCTGAAAAATCGTAGGGATTGGACGGGACAGGAGGATCCGCGGGAGATCCGCCTCCCGCGGGATTCGCAGGAGGGGCGTCATTCGTGGGAGACGGAGCGCCATTGCCTCCAGAACCACCTTCCGGAATGGCCTCTTCGTATAAGAACCTGTTATGGAATAGTCTACTATAGATCATGTAAATCAGGGTTATATTGTTCAATCTCGTATCTTACCCACAGGAGAACCTCCCGCTGGGCGTCTCGGCGCATTGCGTCAAGGGGATCGTAGGAACCAGCCTTCCCTTGAAAGCAGGGCAAATTCGTCTGGAACTCCTTCTCTAAAATATCCAGCACCTCCGGAGTAAAAGCCTCCTTCAGCGCGGCTCGTCTCCGGTTGAGCCTCTTGAGAAACTCAACCTGTTCCGGTGTCGGCTTATCTTCAAACATATTCATCATCATTCCGTATTAAACTGTGCGGACGCCGCGGCACTATCCCTGCCGGCCCTGGCCAATTGTTCCGCAAGGGCGGCCTGACGCATCTGATCCTCCTGCGCCCTCTCCTCCTCAACCATCTTGCTATTCTCGGACGCGGACACAATGCACTTGGACGGGGCGCCGGAACTGTCCCACATAAACCGCAACACCTCCCATGCCTTCATGCGCTTGGCAATGCGGGTATCACCCGAAACCTGGATATACTTCGCCAACCCATTCAGCACCCCCTCAAGGCCGTACCTCTGCAAACGGTCAAATGCCTGGGCAATCTTGCCCAGATAGCGGGTGCGGGGAGTCCGCAACTCAAACTTCTCCCCATCGGCGGAACGGACAAAAAACTCATCAGGCGCGTCGCCCGGAAGCACGGCCCCCTGCATATTGCGGAACATCAGGCAGACAATGCGATTCATCATCGTCTGGAAATCCTGCGAAAACTGAATGAAAGAAGAAAAAAAGCAAATAATGCGTTCCGACTCGCGGGCATTCACCTCCGTAGCCGTCATCTCGCGGTCCACGCTTGAAACCACCTGGAGAATATCATTGAAAAACGCCTCCCTGATCAACTTCTCCTTCTTATCTTGCCGCTCCAGCATAAACCTCACATCCCCCACGTTCGCCCATTCCCTCGGAAACTGTGAACCAATAAGCTCATCCGGAACAACCGTCTTGCCTCCGGCCCGCAAATCAACCTCCTTTGCCATCTTAGCCGACACAATAACGCTGGGAATTGCCGCCCGGCTGCCGGCCACATCCATCACCCGATCCATCAGCAGGGTAGCCTTAATCTCCGGCAGCACAGCCTTGCCCGGAGCCTCGCCGTAAGAAGAAACGCCACCCTTCAAAAAGCGCGTCACCAAAAAAGGAAACTCGTAAAAGCCGCCATGGAAAACAATCTTCTCCGCCTCCCTGGCAATATACACGTCCAACCACTTGCGGCGGCCAGGACTTACCATGTCGGAACCGAACTGCGCCCGGCTGTTGGGCAGTACAAGGTGAACAAACTCGAACATCTCGGTGTACCGCCTCTCCGCATCCTTATACGCCTCCTGAATCTTGACAGGCAGATTGCGCAGCTTAAACATCTCCACGGCCTGCTGGGCAGTAAACTTCAACGTCCGCACCAGCGTATTCACCTCCCCGTGGGCTCCCTCGGCAATCGCATAAGTCCCGGTAGGGACGTGTTTAAACACCAGGGACCCGTCACGGGAAACATCTGCAAACATGCAGCCTGTCCCTGTCAGGCAACGGTCCAGGTAAACCTCGTGGGCCGCCGCATAGAAATTGGAATCCGCCAGCGCGCGGTAGACGGCCTCCGTCGCTTTGCTGTACCAATCGTCCTCATCGGTGTAATCATCCCTTTCCTCCTGCGGCCGCAGGGAAAACCACTTTTGATCCATGGGAGTAATAAAAAGAAGATGAGCGGACGCCAAATTCAAAAGGGACTTATGCGCCACCGGAGAAAAAATGGACGCAGCCGTCATCTCATTAGCCTGTTCCTGCTGGCGGGCCTTCCCCTCCATCCGCGGCATAATGCGCCGGCGCAATTCATCCCAATCCCCGGAATTCTTATTCATCTCCGTGAACAGGGCGTCTGCCGTCCTCAATAAATCTTTAACATTTTCCATGGATCTCCTGTGTAAAAATCAACCCAGCGTCTTCCTCAGGCCAGCCAGGGAAGAAAGAGGATTACTCCGGTTCGTCGTATTACTAAGCTTCAAGCGGCGGCGGGCAGACGAATTCACCGCATTCTCCGCTTGGGAAACATCCTTGGTTTCCGTAGTAATAACCTTCTGCTCCGGGGCATTCGCCATGGCATCGGCCATAGCGTTGGCGGCGCTTGCCTGCTTCTTGGCCGCCTTATTGGCTCCATATCCCCCGAACGTGGCGATATTTGCCAGGGCCCCTCCGACAGCTTTTAATGGATTTGAACTCATAACAACTAATGGTAAACAACTAAACAAGCTCCTGCGCCACGCTGAACGCATCGTCGCATCTGCTCAGCCATCCTTTGCCGAACACGGGAAACTGCCTGCAGGAGCGGTAAAACGCCTGACGCTTCTCCTGTAGGGCGATAAGGAACACCGCTTCACCCGTGGCAGCCAGCTGGTCCTGCAACTCCTGCCGGGTCCTGGGGCCGACAATCCCGTCCACCACAAGCCCGGCGCCGTGGATGTTCAGCGCGCGCTGCAAAATCTTCCCGGTATTCCTGCTTCCGGAATTGAAAAAATGGTCCCGCAACATAAACTCCGTGGCCGGAAAAGCGTCGGAACCCAGCCAGGAACGCACGGCGGCGGTATTGTCCAGGACGTACTGGAGACATCCCTCCCAGGCCTCTTCACGCCTTCCGGCATCCAGCAGGGCCTTCAATCTGTTAAACACGTCCGGTTCAATGCCGTCGCAAATGCCGCAAATCTCCCACTTGCCGCCCTTGTCGGCGGCGGGAAGGCGGGAAACGCGCAGGGAATCCGGCCCGGTAACGCGGCTGTCTTCAAACCGGAGGATAGCCGC
>ENA-OQLI01001063-OQLI01001063.1-human-gut-metagenome-genome-assembly--contig:-NODE-1063-length-23490-cov-3.829602_pt1 | contig 23490 bp, 13 predicted proteins | sample MGYA00242805_ERZ504812 | MGnify/ENA primary metagenome ERZ504812 (study PRJEB26092, sample SAMD00036430) | human gut metagenome | host: Homo sapiens | study: EMG produced TPA metagenomics assembly of... | reverse complement strand
CTGTATAGTCACAGCCAGCTTCCTGCCCCCGTACACGCCTTTCATAGATACGCTCAGGAAGTAGGGGGAAATAATCCCGATGCCTCGGCTAATCAGTTCATATCCGATCGAAACCAATATCGCGAGCACCAACAGGCCGCACAGCCACATAGAAGCGGCAATCGCCTTATTAGTGAACCGGCGGCGAAAACTGAGCGCTTTTTCTTCGCCCAGCCGGGCGGGCTGTAGCTTCGTTTTGGGCTCGGTATTTTCGGGTTTTTCCTGATATTTCAGCTTTCTCTCTAGGATTACCGCCTGAAGAGCGGAAGTATTATCCGAGGAAGATAAAGCCGCAAGCTTATCACTTTTACCTTGGCTAACTGCTCGAGTACCGGCGGAATCTTTGCCGATGCCTATAGATTGTTGTTTTAACTTCAGGTCGCCCTGATTCTGATTTTCTTCACTCATTTATTTCCCCGCACTTTCTTTACGGGCTACCAACCAACGGGCACCCGAATTGACCAGTAATGTCAGCATGAACAGCACTAGACCGGTGAAGATTAGCGCTGCCGCCATATTGGAATCAGCCTCTGGGAACTGGAGGGCGATATTGGAGGCAATCGTAGAGTGCGCTCCCGCCCGAAACAGCGACCACACGTAGGAGGCGCCAGGAGAAAGCACCATCGCCACTGCCATAGTTTCTCCTAGGGCTCGCCCTAACCCAATCATGGCTGCCGAGACTGTACCCGAACGCCCAAAGGGCAAAACCACAGTTTTTATCATTTCCCATTTGGTAGCTCCCAGTGCCAAAGCTGCCTCCATTTCCAAGCTAGGGGCGCGAGCATAAACCTCGCGGCACAGGGCGGTAATAATCGGAATCACCATAATCGCCAGCACTACGGAGGCCGAGAAAATTACCCGTCCTATCGGGGATACCGGTCCGGAAAACAGCGGAAACCAGCCGAAATAGGTGGCGAGAAATTCCATAATCGGCTGCAAGATTGGCAGCAAAACCAGTCCGCCCCACAGACCGTACACCACGGAGGGTATCGCCACCATTACGTCAATCAATCCCGCGATGATTGCCGAGATTTTCTGGGGAGCATAAAAGTTTATGAAGATTGCTAGCGCGATTGAAAGTGGCAACGCTATCGCCAAAGCAATCGCCGCTGCCAGCACTGTTCCAAATAGCTGGGGCGCAACATATTCCCAGATGCTCACCATTTCGGTGCGTCCACGCATTCGCAGGCGTAAATCCGGGTTGGAGATTGCCGGCCAGGCTTGCATAGTTAGGAACATTGCTACCAGGGCTAGCACGGCGGCAATAACTACCGCTGAACCTTTAGTAGCGAGATAAAACAGTCCATCCCAGTTGAAAATTCCCTTTCGAGAGGAAGCTGCTTTAGATTCTTGTTTTTCGGGGAGGGTTTTGGTACTCACGTTTCCTCCAGGTGGTTAAGACCAGGGGAACCGGCATTATTTTGCTGCCCCTGGTCGCCATGACCTATTTTGAGTTCTTACTTGATGGCATTTACCGCGGCACTAATTCTTTTGGTGATTTCCGTGCCTAGGGGCGCAGATCCGGCTGCCTCTGCTGCTTTCTGCTGCCCCTCAGCAGAGACCACATAGTTCACCCAGGCTTTCACCAGTTTCGCGGTGTTAGCGTCTTTGTACTGCGGGCAAACCGCGTAGTAGGAGACCAGTACCAACGGGTAGGCCTCAGGATCATCCGGGGTGCGGTTTAGTTTCAGAGCAAGGTCATTTTCTGCCCGTCCCTCCTCAACTTCAGCGTTTTCAACCAGTTTGGCGGCTGCCGCGGCTGAGTATTCCACGAAGCTGTCACCGGCCTTGAGCGCGGCAGTTCCAAAATCACCGGCTTGCGAGGCATCGATATAACCGATTGTGCCGACAGTTTTCTTCAGGTTATCTACTACCCCTGCGGTTTTATCTCCAGATTCGCCCCCTGCTACCGGCCAGTCCTTTGAGGGCTTATCCGGCCAGGCGCTAGGAGCTGCCGCGTGCAGGTAATCGGTAAAGTTCTCGGTGGTTCCCGACTGGTCGGCGCGGTGAATGGCCACGATTTTGCTATCAGGCAGTTTCACATCGGCGTTATCAGCGGCAATCGCGGGGTCGTTCCATTTGCTGATTTCTCCCCGGAAAATTTTGGCGATGGTTTCCGGTTTCAGGTTCAGAGTCTTGATGCCATCTAGGTTGAAGGCAACAGCCACTGGAGATACGTAAACCGGCAGGTTAATGGCCTTGGAATCTTTGCAAACCGCAGCGGATTTATCGATTTCTTCAGTGGAAAGCGCCTCATCAGTCCCCGCGAAGGCTACGCCTCCCTGTAGGAAGGTCGTGACCCCCGCCCCGGAACCAGTCGGGTCATAGGTTACTTCCACATTATTGGCTACTTGCGAGAATCCGGCTTTCCAGGCTTCAACGGCGCTTTTTTGGGAGGACGCACCAGCTCCTGCTAGTTTTCCGGAAATACTTAAGGTCTGGGTTTTATTTGAAGCTTCAGACGTTCCGGTGGCGTTATCAGAGCCGCAGGCGGATAGGCTGGTTGCTGAAAGGGCTATACCAGCGATAACAGCTAAAGATTTAATGCTCTTGCGCATTTCTTTCCTTCGATTCTTTTTGATCTTTCATTGACACTTGCAAGGTAAGTCAAAAAGTTAACGCCGCTCTGACCGCAAGGTTAATTCTTGGTTAATTTTTCAGTTCCCAAAGATTTTGGGCCGGCAGGATTTCCTGCCGGCCCAAAACATTGCCCAAGAACTTATGGGCAGTAGCCCAAACTTATTTCATCTGGGATTCTTCCGCTGGAATACCACCCTTTATCTACTGCTTAGAGGTTTTACGTCGTTGCAGATAAATAGCTGCCCCGGTCAGGGTGAACATTACCGCTAGCAGTAGGCTAGTTGGCGAGGCTCCGCTGCGGGAAAGGTCTTGAGAACCCTGGGTACCTTTTTGACTACTCCCTTTAGGTGGAACCGGTTTTTGGCTCTGTTTACCAGTATCCGGTTTATCGGTGGGGAGGGGTTGTTCTGGTTTATCCGTAGGCTTGGGAGCCGGAGGATTGTCTCCTGGAGTGGGCTGAGAACAAGGAACGATTGCGGGAATAGTGAATTCCCAAGTTTGCTCAGCTCCGGGAGCCAGCAGGTATCCGGGCTGCAAAACTGCTTTTACCTGCACACTATTACCGTTAGTTACCTGTTGATATTCGGCTACGCCCTCTAGCGGTTTCGGTAATACTACCTGAGCCTTTTCCCCACATTTCACCTGGTCAGCACTTTGGAGACTGGGAGCCAAGGGAGTGACGGTTTTTGCGTCAGACAGGACATAAACATGTCCAGCTTGGGTTTTAAACTGAATATGTTCATTATCCAGAACCGTTAAATCAACCAGTTTATTGGTGGTTTGGTCTAGGATTTTTTGTTTTCCGGCATCAGTAAATCGCAGTACCGCATCTTTTCCTTGATTCGATTTAATCTGCAAAACATTGATTTTTCCGGACTGCCATTGCATCGCAACCTCAAAGTTGCCACGAGCTACTAGACCACTCACGCTGCCTTTCCCGCTCCAGGCATCGGGTAGAGCCGGTAACAGATTCATGTAATTGTGGTATTTCGTTCCATCTTTCGTATAGGTGGAGTTGGACTGCAACAGCATTTCGTTAATACCAGAGGTGTTACCGAAGTTTCCGTCAATCTGGAATGGGGGATGGGCATCAAACAGGTTGGGGTACATAGCTTGTTTAAGCTGTTTTTCCACCAATTGGTAGGCATGATTTCCGTCCCCGGTTCGTGCCCAGGAGTTAATGCGTTGTCCTACTCCCCACCCGGTTGCATCATCACCGCGCTGACGCATACTGTATTTGGCTGCTTCCATATATTTCGCGTTATCAACGGTAATCAAGTCACCGGGGAATAACCCTAGTAAATGGGACATATGACGATGATTCTTCTGGTAGCTGGGAATATTAGTCCCATCTGCTTTTTTGCCTAATTGTCCCTCAAAGAACCATTCCTTTATTTGACCACTGTCACCTACCTCTATCGGTTTAAGCAAAGAGATAGCGCATTCAAATGACCGGTTGGACTGCGTAGACACAAAATTACCAGCATCATCTTTATTCCAGTTATCGGCTTTACATTCCCCACTACCTTTAACCAGGTTTTGGTCTTTACCTAGGACTTGGGCAGCTTCGATAGCATCATTTAACAGTTGCCACACCAGCGTGGACTCATAGGCGTTACCATCAGTTCCCTGCGGACCGTGCTCGGGTGAATAAGCCACCCCGGTGGTTAAGCGTTCGCTGCTGTCAGCAGCTTTCTGGCTGCCTTTGTGCAACATATAGTTCACATAGAACTGTGCTTCTTCTTTCAGTAACGGATAGATAGTGTCCTCTAAGAGTTGTTTATCGCCACTAAACTCGTATGCCTCGTACACGTTTTGCAACAGCCAAGGCATTGCAGCCGGGCTCCAGCCCCAAGAAAAGTCCTTACCGGGGGCGGTCCAACCGTAGGCGGTGTTCTCGGTATGCACCATATACCCTGCTCCCTGCCCGATGGGGGCATCCGGTTTGGAGGAAGCACCAGCATAGGTTTTAGCTGTCACCCTGCCGGGTTTCACTAAAGATTTCGCATAGCTAATCATGGGGGTTGCTAGCTCTGCCATATTCGCCGAATAGGTCGGCCAATAGTTCATTTGCAGATTCACGTTCATATGGAAATCTGCTCCCCACGGAGTTTTACCGTGAGCATTATCGTCAGCGGTGCTTGACCAGATTCCTTGCAGGTTCGAGGGCAGCTGACTGTTTTCGCGCGAGGAGCCGATAGTTAGGTAGCGTCCATAGTTATAGACCAACACCTCTAAAGCCCGTTTTTGCTTTTCATCGGCGCTTCCAGCTTTATAGGCTTGCAATAGTTTGTCGGTAGCTAACGCACCGTCTCCGTAGGTGGGGTCTTGTCCTAAATCAAGTTTTACCCGGTTGTAGATGCTTTGATGATCTGCGATATGATCCTTCTTGACCTGCGCATATCCTTTATTAGCTGCTTTTTGCACGTTTGCAGCCAAGCGGGTATCTAGCGCTTTCGCGTCCTCCCCGTTTCGATAGCTGGGGTAAGTGTTTTGATAATTGGTTCCCGCAGCGATATACAACGTCACGGCACCAGCATCTGAAATCTTTAATGCTTTTCCGTCATCAGAGCTAACGCTTCCCTCAGCGCCCTCTACAACTGCCTTTATCTTCGCGTTATAGAGTAAACCGTTGTTACCCAAAGCGCCCTTAACTGTCAAGGTATCCCCGGTGACCGTGGTGGTTTCCCCTTTCTTAGTGAACCCGCTGTTAGTTGGGAAAGTGACTTTAAGGTTCAAGGCTTTGGCTTGGCTGGCAGTCAAACGAACCACCATAACGTTATCCGGGTTGGAAACCCAGAATTCTCGTTTGTAATCTACTTGACCGGAACGGAAACTAACATTTGCTTTCCCCTCTGATAGATTCAGGCTGCGCTCATAGTTTTCTGCCGGTTGTGTACCTAAACCGTAATCAATATAGATATTGCCCCAGTTTTGGTATGAGCCCTGTTCGGCAGCATTTTCACCCCCGGTCAGATTGGAGGGATTAACAGTTTGCGCACCTTGTTCTAGCTTCTTGTTAAGCTCACGTAAAGTGGCGCCATTTCTGCCTTTAGAGTCGTTATTGCCACCTTTATAGGACGCGCTGGTTCCTGGCCCACCTGTCCACAGAGTTTCTTCGTTAAAGGTGATTCGTTCTTTGGCGATTTCTCCCCAAACAGTGCCGCCAACTTTACCGTTTCCAATAGGTAGGGTGTGGCGCTGCCATTTGTCGTCATCTCCTTTAACTGTTCCGTCAGCGATATTTCCATCTGCGGTTTGCGAGGCGGGCTGGCCGTACCAAAGTACGTCACTTCCTCGATTATCACCGGGGGTATCAACGCTATCTTTGCCCACGTAAACATGGAAAGTGGTTGCAACCTTGGGGTTTTCTTTAAGCGTGACTTTAATCGGGTAACTTCCGACGTTCTTCCCATCAAACGCGGACGAATCTAAAACATATTTATCCGCAGTTAATACGGTTTTCTTTCCGGCAGCGGTTTCAGTTTTAGTTACTTCGATACCGCTGGCATCAAAGCTCTGCCCAACTTGGTAACGAATTTTTGGATTCTTGGTTACCTCAATAGTGAAAGGCGGCTGCTCAACTGTCATCAACAGCTGGGGAGCCATGTCCTGGTTTGCCCCCTGCAAAGCCCCGTTCGCGCCCTCGTAAGAAGCAAAGCGAATCTCGTTCCCTTTATTCTCTTGTAGGGCGAAGGTAATGCTCTTATGTCCGGCCTTAATCTGGGAAGCCACAATTTCAGTAACATCTACGGTTACTTCTTTAGTGTTAGCGGTCACTATTTTTATGGCGTCGCCCGTATAGGTGGTGTTACCGAACTCGAAAGCGCCAGAGGTCGCAATCTTTGCGTTATCACTGCTAAAACTAGGACGAGTTGCCCAAGTAGCACTGCTCGGGGGACAACTGCTGGCCTGATTCGTGCATTTTTGGGTATCAACTGCCATGACGCTAATCGAAGTCGTATCGGTTGCCCGCGGAGAGCCTCTAAAGCCCACGTAAGTTAGCTTCAAAACCGCCTTTTGCGGTGCTTCCTCGTATTTAGTTAAATCAAAGGACAATAACCCCATTTTCGCGTCAGTACCGTCACTAACGTCACTTGAAACAAACTTTTCCCCAAAAACACCGTAATTAGTGCCGGGACGCAAAGCCCCAATATAGGGTTTGGCCGCCATAGAAGTTACTTTTTCGTTCTGCCATGACTGCAAGGTTGTATCAGCACTGGTGTAAACCGAGTTGGTAACCGTAGCTGGCTTCGGCTGGCTAGGTTCGGTGGAAGTATTTGTAAACTTGCCTTCCCAGCTCCAGTCACCTGGAGCCAATTCCCAACCGGGGGCTGCTGTTGCAGTGATTTGTACGGTAGTAGTTCCGTTGGTTACTTTGTGAACCCCGGGCGCAACTTCATTGCCATTAATCAGGTATCGAACACCCTCAATTTTGGGAATAGTATAGGTGTCGTTATCGGAGCCATCTTTATCGGTGAAGGTTGGAGCCTCAGGAGTGGCAGTGACGTAGCTTCCCTTAACATCAAGTTCGGCAGCTCCAGCAAATGCTTGGCTATTTTGAGCCGAAATAGCAGTAAATCTTATGTATTTAGCTCTATGAGTGGCATCAAAATTGATAGTTGCCGGCTTTCCGTCGGTTAAAGTGCCCTGCGCTGCTGGGTTCCATTTATTGGAATCCAAAGAATACTCGACCCGATATTCTTTGACTATCCCGTTAGCGGGATAAGCATCTTGGCGGGGAGTGTACTTCAATGCAGAAACATCTGCTATTTTCCCTAAATCTATTTGTAACCAGTGCGGCATAGGTTTTACTCCACCACTATAGGCAGAATGCCACTGGGTATCCAGATTGTTGTCGCAGGCATGTTTTGGCCAACCACTGTTACCATTGTTTTCGCCCGTGGCTTCATAGTCAGAGGCGGAACATTTCCAGTTTTCTTGGTCTAACCACTCACTCTTGCCAGCTGTACCCCAAGCTCTAAGCTCGGCCGCTCCGGCAAATGCCTGCCCGTTTTGTGCACTTTTAGCCGTTAATTTGAAATATCGGAACTCTTGTTTGTCTTTCGGTATTTCTATAGCTTTTTCTTCTTTATCATTTGCGAAAGTTCCGTCGGTTACGACAGTTTGCCAGTTATTTCCATCTTTTGAAACAGCTAAATCATACGTCTTGATATCGCCGTTATTACCTCCGCTTTGGCGAGGCAAGTAGGTCAAACGACAAACTTGATTTAACCGCCCCATATCAACTGTTGCGCTGTGAGGATACTGCGCAATGGCAGGATCCCAAGCGGTATGCCAAATCGTATTAGGATTATTGTCGATTGCGTATCGACCGAGGTCTTTCTCGTTTCCAGTAGCTTGTTCAGAATCGACTGTTATTTCCCAATCGCTTTGCGATATTTGCTGATAGCAGGGGTCTACCTTTGGTTTTTCAGATTGAGTAGGCTCTTCATTGGTAGGTCTACCCTCAAATAACAACACCTCAAATGGTTTCAATTGAATGTAATAGGGTTTATTGTCTATAACCCAAGAGTTCGTTTTATCATCCCGCTCGGTAAACTTAAATCGAGTAGCTTGACCACCAGGTATCTGCAAATCTGAAACAGCAGTAATAGCTATATACTTTGGCTGGTTGCTCGGATTTCGAACCGAAATCATTGCTCTGGCATCATCCGCGCTAGTTCCTGGATTATGCCAGGCAGCTGTCCCGTATACTTCCCCTTTTCCTGGAGAACCGCCTATCCAGTGCGTATCGGTAAGTAAATCAACATTTTGCCGAGCCCATTTCGCATTTTTGGCTATTTCGTCCCATGCAAATTTAGCGTTATCTGCTCCTATATTTTTAGCGTTAAAAAGGGTATTACGAAGATAAAGCTCTTGTAACCCAATCCCCATAGAGAAGAAATTCTTCAAATCGTTAGAGAAAGCGGTTCTCACCGATTTATTGGAAAAATCATGTGGCTGATTTGGTACTTGCCCATCAGTTCTGTCAGAAAAAATCACGCCATGATTCATAACCGAATTTATCGGAACCAGCGGATTCTCGACAATCATATTCTGATATACTTGCTGGTCACGATAGTTTACATATTTTTCTTGCGAATTTCCTTGTCCGGTTTGACCGGCATCATTTCCATCACGATAGATAGAATCTGCATACCAGAACCAGTAGGGTGATCCCCAGGTTCCAACGGTGGCATTAATCCACACATCTTTGTTTTTACCCCGCATATCTTGCATGAGTTCAAACAGTTTTTCATAATCGCCGATTAGTTCATTTTTAGCTCCGGTTATATACAAATCTCCTTGGGCAATGCCATCAAATTTGAATCCCTGCACCCCGTTATCCATCATGTAAAACACTTTGTCACGGAAGTACTTAAAATAGATTGGGTCAGATAAGCGCATAACTTTATTAGATTTTTCCCAAGGACGCTTGTTCTGATCTTGAATTTTACTGTTACCTAACTGCGCTCTACGTTGAGCTGAAGTTCCGTATCCTCCAAAAGGAGACATCCACACTGATAGCTTTGCGCCCTGGCTTTCCATGACCTTGAGGTCTTCGCTAAACCCATTTGAGAATTCGGTGGGGTCGAAATCCCACACATTTAGTTTGCTTTCATCATTCTGCTTGGGGTCTCGCAAATAATCCCAACCATCGTCTACCCAATAAGAATCGACAGCAGCATCTCGCTTGTTCATTTCATCAAAAAACATTTTTTCTGCTGCCAGCATTTCCTGATGGTTAATCATCAGACGGGCAGAGCCGGTCGGTTTTAAATCAAACCAACTTTGGAAATGCAAGAAAGTACGCCGGGAGCGACAGCGTTCGCGCTCTATATAGTAGCTGAAAGCTCGCCTCATCTGATCTTGGGGCACTACCCCGATAGTGGTAGCTATTTCCCAAGGTTTACCCGGCAGGAGGTCGTGGACGCGGGGTAGTTTCACAAGAGCTTTTCCAGAGGAAACACTGACCTTTGCTAGCGGACTCTCACCTCCCACCCAGGCGGTTTCTTTTTTATCTTGTCCTAACAGGATTGGGGAGCCGTCATCTTTACCTTCGACTCGTCCAGTAACCTGCGCATCAACCATAGTCACGTTAGTAATATCAACGGGCAGGTTACCTGGATTTTCTATTTCCAGCACTTGACGAACATAATTTGAATCTTCTAGGAGCTCTGCCTGATACACCAGTTTCAGTTTTTTAAGCTCATCTGGAATGTTTTGCCCGCCTTGGAATACTTGAACTATTGCTTTCCCTGGGTAAGCGTCAGCGAATGAACCAGTGTTCTGCTTAGGGGTAAGGGAGACTACCTGTGGTTGTGAGGTAGCAGAGAAACTTTCTAAACTGATTTCTTTCCCTTGATAGGTAAAACTAAACGCAGATTTTGAACTAAAGGGGACTTGCGAGTTAGTTAGCTTATTTTCTACTTTTTTAATTGCAACCCCGGAAGTGAAATCGAAATCCACCGAGATGGCATTGTTTGCAATATTAGCCACTTTCCCATTTACGCTAGCTGTTGCCGTGCCCGGCAGAGTTCCGGGGAATGTTACCGGATTTTTGGTCGGCTGGGATAGGGAGGGCGCCGCCTGAGCATCGGGAAGAGGGCTGACTATCGGAAGTACGCTAAAAGTTAGAGCGAGAGGCAAAGCCATTAATACTGATAGCGCTCTAAAGTAGGTTTTCTTCATTGATAACGTCCTAGAAGATAGTAAACGGAAGTGGGGGTTTGCAGCTTATTGCAATCAGCACTGATTCAACACCTGCTCGTTCAGAATACAGCCTGCCAGATAGTAAAGACAAATGGGTTAGTACACAGCCCCGATACGGTTTCAGGAATCAAAAACTGTAAAAACAAAAGGCTGTCTGCCTGGAAGATTTTCACTTCCAGGCAGACAGCCTAATTCAGGGTTAGGGTTTAGCGTGCCCGTCTGCGCAACGCCAACCCAATACCGACAGCGCTCAGCGATAAAGCAGCAAGCAGTCCGGCAGTGCTTCCAGTAGAAGCAATCCCAGATTCAACTCGCACTTTCCTCTTACCCTGATTAGCTGCACTTTGATTACCGGTTTTATCTTTACCAGTAGTACTACCCTCTTTATTCCCAGGGGTAGCGGAGCTGCCACCAGGACCGGCAGGATTAGTCCCTGGGTTATCCGGTTTTTCGGGATTATCAGGCTTATCTGGCTGCTGCGGATTATCCGGCGTTCCCGGAGTGTCTGGCTTATCTGGGGTAATCGGTGCATCTGCCGCTTTTAACGCTTTGATTGCCGAACGCAAATCATTTAACGCCTTGTCCACATCGGTTTGCTTAGCATTCTTATCAGAATTTACGTCTTTAGCTTTTTGCAGATTCTGTGCCAGCTGTTTCCAGGTTTCTTCACTGTAATCCTTCTCAGCAAGCGCCCCAGCAGCCTGAATCGTGTTATCAAGCAGAACTTTATCCACCGGTTTCTCGGTGGGAATCTCAGGGGTAGGATCAGCCGGCTCCACTTCGCCACCTGATTTCTTCAAACCCTTAATAGCCATTTCCAAAGCGTTAGCGCTCTGATCAATCTCATCTTGGCGAGCAGTCGGATTGGCTTGCACCCCTTTGGCGGCCTGTAACGCCCCGGTCAAAACTTGCCAGGTAAAGACCGTATAGTCGGCTTCTTTAAGCTGCTCTGCTTGGGAAATCTGGGTATTTAATGCGGTTTTATCTGGCATATCGCTAGCATCAACCCCAGAAAGTTCGTTTACCTGCCACCATTTATTAGTTTCTTGCAGATTACGAACCCGGATAGCTTTTGCTTTCACCGGAGTTTTCAAGGTAGTTGTTTGCACCTTGTCCCCATTAACATCAGCCAGCTTTTCCCAGTTAGTGCCATCAGCGCTATATTCCAAAATCCCGCTGTCGATAGTGTCATTTCCCGGGCCTTGCGCAAAAGTAACTTGCTTAAGATTCAAAACTTTCCCGTAATCAACGGTTACCGCAGCTCCCACCGGAGTTTTATCCCTACCTTCACCTTCATAAGGGTCGCGTTTCAACCATAACGGGGTTCCGGCCGGGTTTCCGTCAGTCACATTCGATAGCTCCCCAGAATGCTTTTGCATACTGGTCAAGGTAACTGTAGGAGAAACTTTATCGGTTCGATTAACCTCGATTTCTTTAACCACAAACCAGGCATCACGGGCATTATCTGCGGTAGCAATCAAACGTGCACCTCGAATCTGTTTCAGATTCAGGTTCTTCAAATCTACAATGGTTCCGGTCAAATCAGTTTTCCCGGGAACATCATTCCAATTGGTGCCATCAAAAGTTTGCAGTTTAGCCCGATCGAAGAAATCTTTACCGCCTCCTAACACAAAAGTTAAACGGTCAGCATCGAAAGGCTTGTCGCTGGTGATTCCGGCAAAAGTTCCGGCAGTAATCTTGTTCGGATTTTTGTAGGTCACCCCAGTTCCATCGTTACCATCCATTACCGAGGCTATATTCCCCTCGGGGGTATCACTGCGACTGGTTACATACTGATAAATCACCGCATCGGGATCCAAGGCGCGAGCAACCTTAGATTTTAGGCTGCGCGCCATAGCGGCAACAGTTGGAGTTAAATAGGCTTTACCAACTTTGGCATATTTTGTTTCGTTCACGTAGTTAAAACCATGCTGATTATAGGCACTTAGCTGGGCATTCCCGGCTAAATACTTGTTTACCAGCCCATCTTTATCATTATCTAAATGAGCGGAATAGGCATCAAGATACAGTTCGGCAGTCTTTACTAAATCAACGAACGCCCCTAGCCAAGGTTCCATTTGCGAGCGCATAGCCACATTCTTGGCTTTACTGCGATAGGTATCTACCGCCGGTTTAATGTCGGTATAAACCTTGCGCACCTTTGTGATTTGTTCTTTCGTGACCTGATTATTCTCCAGAGCACGTTGGAATGAAACCAGAGTATCTTTAAACTCCGCAGATTCTCGTCCTTCCCAAGTAGCTCCCCCACCATACATTCGCCGCAGATGCTGCGAAAGGTCGCGCAAAGCATTTGCTGCATCACTAGCTAGCGGAGAGTTATTATCCAGGTAACTAAAGGAATCCAGCCAAGTCTTATCAGCGTGATCTAGGCTGCGCCATAGATTCCAAGAAAAATCAGCATTCATGAAAATTCCCTGTTTGCTGGGTTCTGACTGCTGCATCGGATTCATAACCAAGCCCTCTAATTGACCAGGTTGAACATTCAGACCAAGGAAATTTTCGTAATTTCCCATATGGAGAGCATCTTTATCGTTATCGGAACAGGGGAAATTCATCCACATAAATGTGGCTCTACCACCGGAATTATTCTTAAATCTGCTGAGGAAATCGCCATCAGCTTTACCCCAAACTCGTCCTCCTGTATTAATTACTTTCACAGTTTCCGGAAGCTGGTTGTACCAAGCTTCCCCTGCTCCCCCGTAATTAACCGGACAGAAAATGATTACCTCTTTTAGACCGGGATATTTAAGCTCACCGTTAGCAGTCTTTTCTTTTTGCAGCTGTTTAACCCAATCAGTGAGGTCTTTAAGCAATCTGATATATAAATCGTTGCCCTGATTTTTGGCATCATCTGCCAGAACTGAAATCTGACGTACCCCCGCATCAATTACTTGCCGATATTTATCCTTCGCTATTTTCAAACCTTGATCATAGTTTCCGCTGGTAATCGGGTTATACATAAAGGGGTGCAGGGCGTAAACAAACCGGGTCTTAGATTCATTACCCGCTTTAGCTAAAGGCGCGATTTTATTATTCAGCTCTTCACTGCTGTAAAGCTCCCGCCATTTCGCGTTGTGTTTCGGATCGTCCTTGGGGGCATAAATATAGGCATTAAGCTTGTAGTAGCCTCCCCATTCCATGAGGTCAATACGGTTTTGGGTGCTCCAGGGATTACCGTAATAGCCTTCAATGAAACCGCGCGTGGGCACATCCGCCCAATCGGTTACGGTGAGGGCGTTTAGAGAGGTTTTCCCATTATCAGACGGTATTTGCTGAAGTATTTGATAAAGAGTAGTTAAACCGTAATACGCCGAATCCGTATCGCGCCCTAAAACTAAAATTTGCGGCGGATTCCCCTCAGTTCCGGGGATTGCAGCTAATAGATAAGAATCAGTGTTTTCAAAAACCGCCGGATCATAATCTAGTTTTCCCGCAGCTTTTAAGGCTGCCACCTGTTTATCAACTACTCCGCCAGAGCCTTTGATTCCAACCAGCACAGCCAGGTTAGCTTTCGTAGATAGCTGTTCCTTAGGCAATCCCACAATCTTTTGCAAGGCCAGCGCATCGTCTAAGCGCCGCGCGGTGTCAGAATCTATACCGTCCTCAACTACCAGGTCTGCCACTCCAGATAGGGAAAGCTTTCCGGTTTGATATGCGACTTTATGCGGGGTGGGATAAATCTGATAGCTGCCGCCTGCCTGCGCCTGACCCTCTTCACTATTAGCAGGTTCTGCATGAGCGGGTATCGCCCAAACCAACATCAGAACAATTGAAAGCACGGACACTACCAACAATTTGCCTATTTTTAGCTCTCGAAGTCGGAAATAACTCATTAAATGTCCTTTCAAAACGGCATTCATATCAGAGAATGGGCGGGGGTTCGCGCTGTTAAAATCATGCTTCTTCACATAATCAAGCAGCCGAAAGTATGCTCATTAGTTTAGCATCTCCAAGGCGTTAAACGATTAAAACTTTTTCCCTAACCAGGGCGATAGCTGTCCGGTTCCCCAGTTAAATTTGGCTTTAGAGCAGATTTGCCCGCCACACCAGGGTGTAATAAGGCAAAGTCACGCTTTGCTCAGGGTTTAAAGCTAAATCATCGAATAAATAAGAGCGCAGATTGGCTTGCATATGGGCTTTGCCGCTCCAACTAGCTCGCAAATAGGAAGAACGGGTTTTAGCGAGGGCGAAAAGCGCGGAAACTGGCAGCGAGATTCCCCATTGAAAAAGACTAAGTTCGGGTCGGCTAAACTGTTTTCCCAGTTGGGGAAGCTTATCGGGGTGATGAACATCTCCTGAACGCATCACCCTAGAAAGCCGCTTTACCCAGGGAAACGACACATTCATTTGGTTATATACAATCACTAGCCGCCCACCGGGTTTAAGTACTTTAGCTGCTGTCGCGCAAGCCGCCTCCTTATCAACCCAGTGCCAACATTGCGCAAAGCACAGCGCATCAAAGGTTCCGGGTGCAAATAATTCGGCCACGTCCTCGGCTTTCCCGGCATATAAGGGAACTTGCGGGAGGACGCGCTGAAACATTTCCCGCATTCCCGCTGCCGGCTCTAGGGCGCTAACCGCTACCCCCTGCGCCAAAAGTAGCCGCGTAAACTTACCGCTACCAGCACCTACATCTAGAACTTGCGGGTTTTTTAGTCCCGCTACCGCCGCCTGAACAGCTGGAAGCGGATAGTTAGGTCGGTAACGTTCATATTCATCACCAGCCAGGGTGTAAGGATTTCCTCCCCCAGCAGCGCCACCCACCCTATTTTTATCGGTAATCGAACCGGGAGACGGACCAAACTTAACCATAGGTATCGCGCGGACCGCGCCCTTTCACCGAACGTGGGCCATGCTTCCAAGAGGGCGCTTTTGGTCCTAAGATAATCAAACGTTTAATCACCACCGAACCGGAATAATCCTCAATTAATCCCATCAGCTGCGGAATTAGATTCCTAAGCTCCGATGCCCAGCGGGTAGAGTCGCAGCGCAACACTACGTCCCCGTCTTTAATGGATTCAATATGTGCGTGTTGCGCGACCTGAACACCAACTATTTTCGCCCAATCAGCTTTCAGCTTCCCCGCATCTAGCTGAGCGTTTAACCCGAATTGGCGCACATATTTTTTCCAAACCATTCCCAAAGGGCGCGGATCTCGCCGCGACCAGCGCCCTCCGTGACCTCCCTCCGCAAGCCCCGGAGAGGGCTGTAAACCGGCTAGACCGGGGACTTTATCGCGGGCATAGCTATCATTTACCCCTTTAACCTGCCCTAGAGAGATTTCTGCGGAAACTGGCAACGCTTCATCCTTGCCCACAGATTGAGAAGCTATCCCATCCCAGTTACGCCGTCCCCGCAAACGGCGCAGCTCCTCGCTGGACATTCTCACTAGCCCTTTAGAAAAAGCATGTTCCTGCGCGGCGCGAATAGCCTGTTGGGTATAGGTGAGCGCTGGTTCAGGCTGATTTGTGCTCATCAGCTATCCTCAACTGTGCCGGTCAGGTCAGTGGAATCGACCCTGGTCAGCCCCGAATCCGTATTGGAGTGACTCATCTCAGGGTTGTCCATCGCAGTGATAACACTGCCCTGACCTCCCCGCAAAACCTGGAAAAACTTCCCCGCTATTTCACTGGGTAAATCCTTCCGGTTAGTGGCAGTTATCAATACCTGGTCAGCGCGGTTCATAAAATCTAGCAGTGCAGATCGGCGAGCCGGATCTAGCTCTGCAAACACATCATCGAGAATCAAAATCGGGGTTTTGCCGCCTTGGCGTAGCAGCTCAAACTGTCCCAGACGTAATGCCAGGGCAGCGCTCCAAGTCTCCCCGTGAGAAGCAAATCCTTTCACCGGCAGAGTATCTAACATCACCGCCAAATCGTCACGATGCGCACCCGCCAGGTTCACCCCCCGACTAAGTTCTTCTTCGCGGCGCGCTGCGAAAGTTTCTTGCAGCGCGCCCGCAACCGCCTGTGGATTGGTCAAATCGCTAGGAGGCTCAAAGGAGGGAACATAAGATAACCCCAAAGTTTGGGAAGAGTGTGCGCGATGGGTATTTCCCAAAACCAGCAAATATGCCTGGGCAGCGTGTGGGGATAACGCATTGAGCACCCGCACTCTACCAGCAATTAAACGCCCAGCAACCTGCGATAACTGATTATTCCAAACCTCAAGAGTGGAAAGCTCTAAAGAAAGGTCTGCCCCGCGCCGCTTCTTTTTAGCTGCCTGTTTTAACAGGGCTCCCCTCTGCCGTAAAATCTTTTGATGCTGAGCGATAGTACCGGCTTCTACCGGCCACATTTGCACCAGTAAATCATCTAGAAATCGCCGGCGAACCGCGGGGTCACCTTGTAAAATATCTAAATCCTCGGGAGAAAACAGGGTAGTAGCAATCAAACCGCGAATATCTTTTAACGGCACTGGAGTTCGCGCCAAACGCCCCCGATTAGCTTTTCCGGAAACAATCTCTAAATCTACCTGGGTTTCCCGCTCCCCTAAATGGGCTTTCACGCGAATAACTGCGCTAGAGGGCGCACTGGTTTCCTCCGGGCTAGGTTGGGATTGCCCGTTTTCTCGACTCAGTAACGCTGCTGATTGAGGCGCAAAGCGTACCAAGGCACTATCGGCACTAATGCGGTGGGAATGGAAGTTGCTTAAATACCCCACGGCCTCCACGAAATTGGTTTTACCTTGACCATTAGGACCAAGCAGGATATTTACCCCCGGCGATAACTGGGCTACACAATGATGAAAACTACGGTAATCATCTAGGGCAATATCGGTAATATACATGGCCTTGTAATGCCGAGCGAGTGATTTAGGCAGAATAGCGAATCGGCATTAACAGGTAACGGAAGTCCGAAGAATCGTCCCCATCAAGTTCTTCTTGCCCGGTAATAACCGCTGGTTTAGTGGGGTGGGTAAAGGACATTCGCACATATTCCGTTCCCAAAGCCCCTAAGCCATCCAGTAAATACTGGGAGTCAAACACAATCATCATCGGCTCATCAGCAATAAAAGTGCAGGTCATTTCTTCATGTGCCTGCGCATCATTGCCCTGACCAGCCTCTAAAGTGAGAGTACCGTCCGCAAAATTCATACGAATCTGGGCGCTGCGATCAGTGACCAAGGACACGCGCTTAATCGCCTGTTCAAGTTCATCACGGCGAATAACCGCTTTAATTGGAGCTTCTTCGGGGAAAAGACTGGCAACCGGCGGGTAATCACCCTCGGTGAGCTGGGAAGTAATTTTGCGTCCTCCCGCCTCTAAAGCCACGATAGCCCCGCCCTCGGCAGAGTTCTCTAAACCTAAATGAATATTTCCCGCACCGGAAAGCGCCTTGGCCATTTCGGAAAGAATCCGCGACTTGACCAGCGCATCTGAAGAGAAATCAGTCTGATTTGGCTGCCAATCCATGACCCGCACGGCCAGGCGGTAACGGTCAGTAGCCAGCAAAGTTAGCTGAGTTTTAGAAAGCTCCATCCGCACGGTTGCCAGCAACGGCAGGGATTCATCAGAGGAGGCGGCGCGAGAAACCTGACCCACCGCTCGGGCAAACTCTATGGAATCAATTTCGCCAATCGCCTCGGGAATTTGTGGTAGTGCCGGATAATCATCGAGGGGCATTACTGCCAGTTGGAAGCTGGAAGCTCCACAGGAAATACTGACTTTGCCCCCCTCCATCCCTACGGTTACCGGTTCCTTCGGTAACTGTTTACAAATGTTAGCCACCATTTTGCCGGAAACCAGGACTTCGCCCTCGGACTCCACATCGGCTTCAAACTGGTTACGGGAAGAAACCTCATAGTCGAAACTGGAAAGAGTTACGATACCGGCCTTGGCGCTCATCCACACCCCGCCGAGTACTGCCACTGCCGGACGTGCCGGCAAAGTACGCGCGGTCCAACTGATAGCGTCCTCAAAAACATCACGCTCGGCTACGAACTTCACTGCGCTGCCCCTTTTATCCTCTTTACCATGGTTTATGGCGCAAAATCTGCACAACCCAGCCGGCGAGAACCGAGCTGAATCATTTTGTTTCAGTCTCCCATTATAGGGTTTTGCTACTCGATTAGCACTAAAGTACTAAAAACTGGGGATAACTCGCCGATTTTCCCCTCGGACCGGGCTTATTATAACTCTAGTTACCGGCTTATCGGCAAGGTTTAGCCTCCTAGTTTCAACCTGGGGGTGGAAGCAATCAGTTCGCGGGTGTAATCATGACGGGGAGCGGAAAGAACCTGCTCGACTGCGCCCTCTTCAATGATTTTGCCCTGACGCATCACTATTACCCGCTGGCAAATATGTCTCACTACCGCCAGGTCATGACTGACAAACAGCAAAGTGAGGTTATCTCGCGCTGCCACCTGCATAATCAGGTTCAAAATTTGGGCACGAACCGACACATCTAAGGCTGAAACCGCTTCATCCGCCATTAACACTTCCGGACGGGCAGATAGGGCGCGCGCTAAAGCTATCCGTTGGCGCTGTCCTCCCGAAAACTGATGGGGATATTTACGTGCGTCCTCGCTACTTAAACCTACTTCCGCGAGCACTTCCTCTAAACGAGAATGAATATCGCTGGGTACTCCTTCCCGCCCCCGCACCCAGGGAGAACGCAGCGGTTCGGTAATAATTTTGCCCACCTGCATCCTGGGGTCTAAAGAACTGAGCGGATCTTGGAACACGATTTGTACCCGGGAACGCAAGTTACCTAGCTGCTTTTCCTTTAATCCCGTAATCTTTTGCCCACCGAACCAGATTTGACCACTACTAGGACGAGATAGGGCGCACAACATCCTGATTAAAGTAGATTTCCCACTCCCAGATTCCCCCACGATTCCTAGGCGTTCTCCCGCGTTAATCTCTAGATTTACGCCATCAACTGCACGCACCTGAGCACCAGAACGCGGATAGATTTTCACTAAATCCCGAGCGCGGTAAATCGGTTCTTCACTCATTTAGCCCCTGCTCCCTCTCAAAAAATCAGCTAATACCGGTAGCGGTTGCCCGGGGCGAACCGAGCCGATATTGGCGGTAGCCATTAGACCGCGAGTGTAGCGGTGTTTAGGGTGTTCTAGCACCTCACGCAGGGAGCCGCGTTCAATGATTTCCCCTTGATACATAACCAATAGCTGCTCACAAATTTGGCTAACTACCGCCAGGTCATGGCTGATAAACAGACAGGCAGAGCCGGTACGAGACAGTTCTTTATCTAATAATCGCAGCACTTTCGCCTGCACAGTCACATCTAGAGCGGTAGTGGGTTCATCACAAATCAGCAGTTGAGGGGCATTTATTAGCGACATTGCTAGCATTACACGTTGGCGTTGCCCTCCAGACAGCTGGTGAGGGAAAGCGTTGGCACTGTTAGCTGGCTCTGGTAAACCTACCCGCTCCAGCATTTTTATGACTTTTTCACGTTTTTCCTGCTGGTCGCGTTGATGCAGGGTTAAAACCTCTGCCACCTGTTTACCCACCCGCATCGTGGGGTCGAGGGCGCTCATCGGCTCTTGGAAAACCATCCCGATTTCCGACCCTCTCAACTGTGACATTTCCCTATCTGTCAGCGATAATAGCTCTTGTCCAGCCAGGGAAATAGAACCGGTAATCTTCGCGTCCTCACCGAGTAAACCCATTAGTGCTAGTGCGGTCACCGATTTACCGGAACCGGATTCTCCAATCAGCCCCACCCGCGCCCCAGTGGGGATTTCAAAACTGATTCCTTTAACTACCGGGCGGTCACGAAAAGAAACCTGCAGGTTGTCTACTTTTAGTCCCGTTTTTTGTCCCGTCATTGTCGCTCCCTTAGCCGCGGATCTAGCACTTCACGCAGCCCATCACCTAAAAGGTTGAATCCTAAAACCGTCAGGGCGATACAAAGCGCTGGAAATAGCGCTAACTGCGGGGTAACCAACAGTGATTTTTGCGCCTCAAACAACATTAACCCCCAGGTGGGAGTATCTGGGCGGGTCCCTAATCCCAAATAAGATAGGGCAGCCTCTGCCAAAATCGCGAGCGCGAAACTCACCGATGCCTGCACGATTATCGTCGGCATAATATTGGGAAGCACATGGGTGAAGGTCGAGCGATACCGGGGGGTACCCGATGCCCTAGCTGCCACCATATAGTCCTGCGACATTACCCCCAAGGTAGCTGCCCGCACGTTACGGGCAAAAGCGGGAATTGAGGCAATTCCAATCGCCACCATAGCGGTCCAGGTAGAACCAGAACCGCGCGCCGCCGCCAGTAAAATCGCCAGCAGCAGGGCGGGGAAAGCGTAAAGAATATCGAGGGCGCGCCCGATTATTTTCTCTGGCCAACCTCCGCGTTGAGCAGCATAAATCCCCAGAGGAACCCCGATAAAGGCTCCAATACTGACGGAAACTATCCCCACCAGTAGGCAGATTCCAGCCCCGGAGAGGATTCTCGAAAACACGTCCCGACCAAAGTCATCGGTTCCGAAAATATGGGAGGGCGAGGGCACACTTAAACGCTGCTCACTAACTTCTGTAGGGTCGAAAGGCAGGTAAAGGAACGAGACTATCCCCATCAGCACTATCAGGGTTACTAAAACTATCCCTATCAATAAGCTAGGGTGACGAAGAAGCATTTTAGATTTATTCACTGCTTCACCCCCTGCCGGATTCTCGGGTCAAGCAGGCGATAAACCACATCTACCAGCGCATTTATCACCAGTACCGCAGATACCAGTATCATCACTACCGCTTGTACGACGGTTAAATCCCTCTGGGAAACTGCCGAAATCAGGTAGGTACCTAAACCGGGAATCGCGAACACCTGCTCCACCACGATTGCCCCTACCAGCAAGGTGGATAGTTGTAATCCCAGAACCGTAATTACCTGTAACGATGCATTTCGCAGCCCGTGACGCACCAGCGCCGCCCAGTAACGCCAACCAATCGCCCTCGCCGTGCGGAAATAGTCCTGCTTTAATACTTCGATAAAAGCCGAACGGGTGTAGCGGGTTAGTACCGCTCCCTGCACAATCGCTATCGATAGTACCGGTAAGACCAGGTAGTGAGCCCATTGCACGGGATTATCGCGAAAAGGAACATAACCGTTCGCCGGAAAAACCTGAAGTTTGACCGCAAACACAATGGTTAGCACCATTCCTGCCAGAAAAGCGGGGACTGCCATTCCCAGCTGGCTTAACACCGAAACCATAATTCCTGATTTACGTCCTCTGCGTAGGGCTCCCATCATTCCCAGGGGAATAGCGAGCAAGAGGGCGAGAATCATCCCGGTGAACACTAAAGAAAAGGTGGCTTCTAGGCGGTGGGGAAGTTGCTCAGAAATTGCTTGCCCAGTAAAAATAGAGGTACCGAAATCTAGATGTATCATCCCGGATAACCAGCTGAAATAACGCATAATTAGTGGCTGATCTAAGCCCATAGCTGCCCGCAGTTGCGCTACCGAACCGGGGTCAGCATTCGCCCCTAAAATCACGCCGGTAACGTCGCCGGGTAGCAGATTTATCAGCAAGAACACCACTAAAGAAGCGACTATTAGACTAACTAATAAGATCGCTAACTGTCTGAGGATATTTCTTGCTGTCGCGTTCATCTCAGCTCTGGTAGCTGATAGAGGATAAATCGAAAGACAACCCCGTAACGTTAGCAGCCAAACCAGAAATATCTGCCTTGGTCACAATCAGGTTTGGCAGCAGCCACAAGAATGAAGCGGCAGCGTCATCAGAAAGCATCTTCGCTGCCTGTTTCATATATTTGACCTGTTCTTCGGAGGATCCTTGATCGGCCTTTTGATAAAGCTCGCGGAAAGCGGCGGAATCGTAATGCCAGTAATAGTCAGTGTTGGTAAAGCGGGAAATATCGCGCGGTTCCAGGTGAGAAACAATGGTCAGGTCATAGTTAGATTTGACCATCACTTCATCAATCCAACGCGCCGGGAACTCTAGCTGCTCAATCTCTAGGGTAATCCCCACTTTGGACAGCTGGCTCTTGATATGAGTGGCAGCACCCGAAGCATAAGGCAAGGTAGGAATCCGCATTTTTAGGGTGAGCCCATCGCCATATCCCGCCTCTGCCAGCAGTTTCTTCGCTTTTTCTAAATCGAGGGTATATGCAGCGGAAAGGTCTTCGTACCAAGGGTCGGTGGGGGGAACCATTGAGCCAATCAGTAGACCTTTTCCTGCCCATACCGCGTCCCGTACCGCTTTACGGTCAAGCGCGTAGTTTATGGCTTGGCGTACCCGTTTATCTTTGAGGGCAGCCCGCTGTTGGTTCATGCCCATCACTACTTCACCGTTAGTGTTTCCCTCTAGCACTTTAAACCGCGAGTCACCAGTGAATTTATCGAGAGCCTGCGGGGCTGCCAGGTTAGAAATAATATCGAGCGAACCAGACAGCATCGCGGTATTCATAGCGTTGGGGTCCGAATAATAGCGGAAAGTAGCGCCTTTAACCTTGGGTTTTTCTCCCCAATACTTTTGGTTAGTGGCTAATTGGATTTCTTCCCCTTGTCGCCACTCTTTCAGGGTATAAGGACCAGAACCAGCCGGTTTAGTTGCCAACTCGCCCTTATCAAGAGCCTGCGGGTCATAAATAATCCCGGCAGTCGAACTTAAATAGTACAGCCAGGCATTCGAGGGGTGGGAAAGCTCAAACTGGACTTTATTTCCCCCCAAATCTTTAACCGCTTTCAGGGCTTCCATCTCTTGCTTGCGGGTGGGGCTGACAGTTTTATCGTTAAGGAGATAATTGAAAGTTTTCGCGACCGCTGCCCCATTGACGGGAGCACCGGAAGCAAACTTGGCGTCCTTCAAAGTAAACGTATAGGTCTTTCGGTCCGGTGAAACCTCGTAGCTCTTCGCTAACAGCGGCACCAGCTCGCCCTTACCATCCACCCGCAGCAACGTTTCATATACGTTATAGAGCAGCGCATAGGTAATTGCTGCCGCATCGTTATGCGAGGGATCTAGGGTAGAGGGCGTGGCATGAACCCCGATAGTTAGTCCCCGCTCTGAATTATTGGTTGCAGAATTGGTGCCAGCACATCCGGTTAGCACCAGACCGGCCGCCGCTAGACAAGCCAAAAGACGCTTACGCACGGTTCCCCCCTTCGTTGGTCATGGTCAAACTCATTTCAATAGTTGT
>ENA-OQLI01001056-OQLI01001056.1-human-gut-metagenome-genome-assembly--contig:-NODE-1056-length-23667-cov-3.519201_pt1 | contig 23667 bp, 19 predicted proteins | sample MGYA00242805_ERZ504812 | MGnify/ENA primary metagenome ERZ504812 (study PRJEB26092, sample SAMD00036430) | human gut metagenome | host: Homo sapiens | study: EMG produced TPA metagenomics assembly of... | reverse complement strand
GCTCTCGATCCTGCGAACTAGTCCGATTTCCTTTTTGCAGGGCGCGAAAGAGGGAGAGAGGGAACCGAAAGTGAAAAAGATTCCTGCGGTGCTTGGCGTGATCTTTCTGGCAACAGGGTATGGCCTCGCACTGTTTGCAGATGGCATTTACGAGACAATCAAAGTGTTCCTTCCTGCGGTGCTGCTGGTGATTTTCGCCACATATTTCCTCTTTTTGGCGGGCAGTATCGCTTTGTTGAAATGGATGAAACGGCGGGAGCGGTTTTACTACCGTCCGAAAAATTTCATTACCGTATCCGGGATGCTTTACCGGATGAAGCAAAATGCGGCAGGGCTTGCGACGATCTGTATTTTGTCCACCGCCGTGATTGTGTCGGTCTCCACCAGCTTCAGTCTGTACCTGGGGGAAGAGGACATCCTGAAACTGCAGTTTCCGAGAGATTATCATGCAAGTTGTATACTCGAAAAGGGCGAGGAAGAGACGGCGGATCTTCAGGCGGGAATTGAGCATCAGGCAAAGGAGAACGGCGTCGCCATGAGAGACGATTTTGGTTATAAACAACTCTGGATGGCAGGACTTGCTGCGGGAGAACCAGGAGAATTTACCCTCTCCGACGGGGAGCAGATTTCTCCGGAAAATCTGTATATTTTTGCTTTTTTGACCGAGGATGACTATAACAAAAATACCGGAGCAGACCTGAATCTTGGGGACGATGAGGTGGCTGTCTATGAAAAAGAGGAAGAAAGCGTGGGGCAGTCGCTGAAGCTGGATGAACTGAGCTGGAAAGTCAAATCCAAAGTCGAGGATCCCGGAGTCTGGAATCAGGCACTTTATCTGACAGAGACACATTACATGGCGGTCATTGTACCGGATATGTCGGCTCTGCAGGAGATCCGGGATGTATACAACGAGAAGTATGCAGGAACACAGACAGGCTACCGGGTCATCACCTACGAATATTATTATAATATAGAAGGAACGAGGAGTCAGAAAGCAGATTTCATAGAGACTCTCCGAGATACATTGATCCAATACGTTGAACATCCGATGGCAGTGGGAAATGTAGAGCTGTCAAGGACGGACTACTATGAGCGGTTCGGCTCCTTCCTCTTTATCGGACTGTTTTTGTCCATCCTCTTCTTGCTGGCGGTATCTCTGATTATCTATTATAAACAGATCACAGAGGGTCTCGACGACAGAGAGCGGTTCCAGATTATGAAGAAAGTCGGAATGACGGACGACGAAATCCGTTCTACCATCCGGCGGCAGATCCTCCAGGTATTCTTCTTGCCCCTGGCAATGGCGGCTCTGCACACCGCGGCGTCCTTCCCGGCACTGGTAGACCTGATGCGGGCAATGAACCTCATCAATCAAGAGATTTTCGTACGGTGTACCATCGGCGTTGTACTTACCTTTGCGGTCGTGTACTTTATTATTTATACAATCACATCGCATACTTACTACAAAAAGGTGCAGCAAAATGAATAAAAAGAAAAGGGCTGATGCAGAATGTGCGTCAGCCCTTTCCAATGGTGCTGTAAAAAATACCAATTCCACTTATTATCAGGGCGAACTGCCCAAATATTTGACATTATGACATATTATTTGGTCATTCTGCCATTCAAGCTTTCTTTTCCAAACAGTATAATTACAGACGAAGAAGAGAAGTACTATTTGTTTTCAGAAAAACCGGTTTTATGTTTTCGATATGCAGACGGAGAATATCCGGTCGCATTGCGGAACATTTTTGAAAATGCAAGAGAATCTTCATATCCCACAGCATGGGCAATATCTTTGATAAAAATATCGGTGGAACCGAGCAGCTCCTTTGCCTGCTGGAGCCGGTAGTTCAAAAGATATTTTTGTGGAGACATGCGCAGCTTTTTATTAAAAATATAAAAAAGGTATGATCGTGTGATGCCAATATAGTCGGCGATATCCTGAATATGGATATTTTTGCCGTAATGAAAGTGGATATACTGTATTGCATGCTCAAAATAGGTTTCAGGCAGGTAATCATGGTGATCCTTCGTATAATCTGAGGACATCTGATAGGAGTCTGTCAGTAAGGAAAAGAGGGAAAAGAGCAGACTGACGCGTTTCAGCTCATTGGTAATGGTCAGTTGGTGTGTTTTTAACATTTCCCGGATGATGGATACATATATCTCCGGATCTTTAACACAGTCGCGGATATATGGGCAATCCCCAAAGCCGGCCTGTTGTATATACTGTGCCGATTTATTCCCTTGGAAGCTGATGAAGGCATAGGTCCAGGGATTCTGGGAGTCTGGGTAGTAGCGTGATACTGTATCAGGGGGGATGAGAAAAATCTGGCCTTGTTTCAGATGATGGATCTGATGGTTGATTTCAAAATATCCGCTTCCCTCCAGAATAAAATGCATATGGTACTGCGGACGCTTTTTCGGACCCCATACATAACCAGGTGAAGGCTGGTGGATACCGCATCTTGTCAGATAGAGATCGTTTGTTTGATGTTCAATCTGGTCAAGACATTGAAAATCCACACGGTCATAGTATACGTTTGTTTCCATAGCAATGAGTCCCTCCTTTGAAAGTGCAGCTCAAAGTTGAATATAGCATATAAAGATTTGATAGAAAAGTCAAGGCAAGGAGAGAAAAATGAGGATAACAAGTAATATAAAAGCAAATATAAGACAGACATTAAGGGACCTTCCGGATGGCAGACAGGTATATGACATCATACTGGATCAGATTCCATCCCAGGAGGATGAGATCACCATTACTTGTGAATGGGATTTCCCGATCTGTAACATTGCGGGAAGATGGCATCCAAATTGCAGATATGACAGAACGCTGAAAGCGGACTGGGCACATGGGGAAATTTCTATGAGTTCTGTGTCAGCGCCGTTGAATGTATTTTTCAGTACTGACGGGCGAAATATTAAGACCATAGCTGTCTCAGAAGCAGAGAAAAAAGTCAATATGAATGTGGGAGTCCATGAGGAAAATGGAACGATGAAATGTCGTGTGAAAGTTTTTGCCGGAGCGGTAGAAACGCCGGCATACAAAGTCAGGATTCTTCTGGATGACCGGGACGTCCGGTATGAGCAGGCGATTGGGGATGCGGTAGACTGGTGGGAAACAGACTGTGGATTTCGTCCGGCATTTGTACCGGATGAGGCCAGAGATCCGATGTATTCTTTCTGGTATTCCTATCATCAGGAGTTCACGGAAGAAGACGTCGAAGCAGAGTGCCGGCGTGCGGCCGAGCTTGGATTTCGGACTGTGATCGTGGACGATGGATGGCAGACGGACGATACGAACCGGGGCTACGGATATTGCGGGGACTGGGAGGTCACTGAAAAGAAAATCAAAAATATGAAAGATCAAGTAGATCGTATTCACAAGCTGGGGATGAAATACCTGCTGTGGTTCAGCGTACCTTATGTCGGAATGTATTCCAAAGTATGGAATCTGTTTCATAATAAACTGATTGCAGTGGATGAAGAGCAAAAGACGGGAATTCTGGATATCCGCTATCCGGAAGTGAGGTCGTATTTGAAAACTATCTATGTAAATGCCGTAAAGGACTGGGGACTGGACGGCTTGAAACTGGATTTTATCGATGAATTTTATGAGAGAGCAGATACCCCGAAAGTGAATGAAGATATGGACTGTATCTGCTTGCAGGCAGCCCTTGATAGACTTCTTGGGGAGACGATGGCAGAGTTAAAACAGATAAAACCGGACATCCTTATCGAATTCCGACAGCGGTATATCGGGCCGTTTATCAGGAGATATGGCAACATGTTAAGGGTCTGTGATTGTCCGGAATCGGGGCTTGCCAATAGGGTAGGAAGTATCGATCTGCGGCTGATGAACAGATATACGGCGGTACACTCTGACCCAATCGTCTGGAACGAAAGAGAGACACCGGAGACAGCGGCTCTTCAGATCATCGATACGCTTTTTTCAACGATGCAGTTTTCGGTGAAAATGGAATACCTGACAGCAGAACACCGCAATATGGTGGAGAATTACATGGATCTGATGAGGAGATATCGAAGACTGCTTCAAACGGGCCCGATTAAAGCAGAAGAGCCGCAGAATCTCTATCCGCAGGTCAGTGTCAGAGACAACGATACGGAGATTACAGCAGTATACTCAGCGGGAAGAGTCGTTACTATCGGAAAACAGCAGAAAGAAACCATCATTATCAATGGTACAAAGGCAACAGAAATCTATATCAAAGCAGAAAACGAAACTCCTGCCAAAGTGATTCAAAAAGATTGTTATGGGGAGATTGTGGAAGAAAAGGACGTGATTCTTGCTGGAATTACAGAGCTTCCTTGCACGGCGGCGGGACGATTGGAAATTATCAAACAAATGTGAAAGGTGGAGGTCAGTATGAAAAAGAGAATGAGAAGACTTGCGGCAGTTGGTCTGGTAACTGTAATGACAGGTTCCATGCTGCTTGGATGCGGAGGAGAAAAGGAGAAGGAAGATGGAAAGACAAGTGATGGAAAAGTCCAGCTCCGTTTCGCAACCTGGGATGACGCAACCGCATTGGACAGCCAGCAGGAATGTGTCGATAAATTTAATGAGAGCCAGGATAAGATTGAAGTTGTACTGGAAGGATGGGGATCTGATTTTGATACAAAGATGACGGCCAGCATGGGAGCGAAAGACGCTCCGGACGTGATGTACATGTGGGATTATCCAACCTATTCAGAAAGTCTGGAACCACTAGACGAGCGGATTGAGGCTGAGGGAGAAGAATACAAGAATAATTTCTTTGAGGCACTCTGGCCGTACAATTCCAATGACGGGAAGATTTACGGTGTTCCGGTCAGTGTCGTAACATCTTGCCTGTATTATAATAAAGATTTATTTGACCAGGCCGGAGTGGAATACCCGTCAGATGACTGGACCTGGGAGGATGTGGAAAAAGCGTCAAAAGAAATTCAGTCCAAGATCGACGGTGTCAATGGATTTACCTTTCCGATTGGCACGCTGCCTTATACATTGGAAATGTACTTATGGAGCAATGGAACTGCGTTTGTGGATGAGGACGGTAAACTGGATGGTAATATCAACAGTAAGAAATCCATTGAAGTGTTTGAAAAGTTCCAGGATATGGAAAAAGACGGCGTGCTGTATGCGTCCGAAGAAAGCGGACAAAGCGAAATGCTGGGCGGCAAGACGGCAATGTATGTCGATGGAACATGGCCGAACAAGCAGTTTGAAGAAGAAGGACTCAATTATGGTATCGCACAGATTCCGAAATTTGAAGGGACCGAACATTCCATCAGTGTCATCAATACGTCTGGTATCGCAATTTCCAAAACCAGTAAACACAAAGATGAGGCATGGGAATTCCTGAAATACTGGACAGGAGAAGAGATGAATAAGTACCGGATCGAAACGGAACTCCCGGCATTAAAATCGGTAGAAGAGTCTGAAAATCTTAGAGAAAATCCAAACTGTGCTCCATTCTATACAGCGCTTGATAACTGTGCAGGCTATGCACCGGCAAGTTTCATTGCGGACGGCTGGACCGAGATTGACGCCGATGTACAGCTTGCATTTGAAAGTATCATCAATCCAAGCAGTTTAGCGGATCCGAAAGAAGCTTTGAACGAGGTTGTAGCAAACCACGAATAGTTGCCGTAGATCAGCGATCGATATCGATTGTGCAAGAGAAAGAGGGGGATCTTCCCCCTCTAAATCATAAGGAGAGAGTTACATGAAAAAATGGAAGACCATAACGCCCTATCTGTTTATCACACCGTGGATTATCGGATTCCTTGTTTTTACACTTGGACCACTGATCTTTTCTCTGTGCATCAGCATGTTTGACTGGCCGGTAGTCGGGGAGAGAACTTTTGTAGGGCTTGGAAATTATATAAAAATGTTTACTGAGGACAAGCAGGTGCTGAAATCTCTGGTGATCAGCATTAAATACGCGGCAATTTTTGTACCGCTTAATATCTGTATTGCTCTGTTCCTTGCGATGCTGATCAGCCAGCCGTTGAAAGGGATCAAAATATATCGGACGATATTCTATATTCCGGCTGTAGTCTCCGGTGTTGCGACATCCGTAATCTGGAGCTGGGTGCTAAACGGTGATTATGGTGTTTTGAACTATCTTTTGTCTTTCATCGGCATTGAAGGACCAAAATGGCTTGTAGACCCTTCGTGGGCGATTCTGGCGGTCGTTATCGTTAGCGCTTTCGGAGTCGGGACTATGATGCTTGTATTCTATACGAATATTAAGGGGATACCGGCAGATCTTTATGAAGCTGCGTCTCTTGACGGAGCCGGACCGGCACGGCAGTTTTTTAGTATCACTCTGCCGATTATCACGCCGACATTATTGTTTAACCTGATTACCTCGATTATCAGTTCTTTCCAGCAGGTTACGCTTGTCATGCTTCTGACTGCGGGCGGACCGATGAAGTCTACCTATTTTTACGGACTGATGACTTACGAGAATGCGTTTCGCCATCACAAACTTGGGTATGCCAGCGCCAACGCCTGGGTGATGTTTGTCATTATTCTGTGCCTGACGGCATTGGTTTTCAAATCCTCTTCTATGTGGGTATTCTATGAAAGTGAAGTCGGCGGTTCTAATAATAAGAAGAAAAGGAGGAAAAAGTAATGAGAATGTCTAAAAAAACGAAGGTAATTCTGTATGTGATCCTGACATTACTTGCGGTTTACTTTTTGTTTCCTTTTGTATATATGTTTTTCTCCACATTTAAAACAGAATCAGAGGCGGTAGCATTTCCACCGAAATTCCTTCCTGACATCTGGAATTGGCAGAATTATGTGGACGCATGGAATGCCCAGCCGTTTGCGACATTTCTGAAAAATTCCGTGACAGTTACCGTACTGTCGGCGCTGGGATCCATGGTATCGGCTGCACTTGTAGCCTACGGGTTTGCAAGATTTCAATTCCGGGGAAAGAATGTACTGTTCATGTTGCTGCTTTCTACTATGATGATTCCGTGGGATGTTACGATGATCCCACAGTATATGGAGTTCAACGCATTTGGATGGCTGAATACTTTAAAGCCACTGATTATTCCGTCCTGGTTCGGATCAGCATATTATATCTTCCTGATGCGCCAGTTCTTGATGGGCGTGCCGAAAGATTTTGAGGAGGCGGCCCGGATCGATGGGGCAAACTCATTCCAGATCTTTTACAAAATTTATGTGCCGATTATGAAGCCGTCCCTGATTCTCGTCGGTGTACTGAATATGCTGTCTGCATGGAACGATTATCTGGGACCATTGATTTTCCTGCAGGAAAGATCCAAGTATACACTGGCTCTAGGACTGGCTTCGTTCAAGGGGGTTTACTCTGAATCCATTGTTCCGATGCTGTGTATCACAGTGATTATGATCCTACCACCGATTTTGATTTTCTTATTTGCGCAGCGGTATATTATAGAAGGAACCGGAGGGGCGATCAAATAACACGGAAAGGGAATCTTTTGCTATGAAAAGATTCTCTTTTTTGGTAAAATATAAGAAAAGTACATGGAAAAAGGAGACGAATATGGCGATTAGATTTCATCAGACTTCAAAAGAATTTCATCTTTATAATGAAAAGATCAGTTATATCATTAAAATTCTGGAAAACGGGCAGTTAGGGCATGTCTATTATGGCAAGCGCATCACAGATCGGGAGGATTTCGGGTATCTTGTCGAGTATGTGTCCAGAGATATGGCTCCGTATCCATTTGAGGGCAGGAGCAATTTTTCTCTGGAACATTTAAAACAGGAGTATCCCGCCTTTGGCTCCGGGGATACGAGGTATCCGGCTTTTGAACTGGAGAGTGGGGACGGCAGCAGGGTAGTGGATTTCAAATATCAGTCCCATGAGATCTATGCCGGGAAGAAAGGGATTGAGGGTCTGCCATCAGTCTATGTGGAGAATGAAAATGAGGCGGATACTTTGGAGGTTGTGTTGGAGGATGCTTTTTTAAAAACACGTATCATACTGTCATATAGCATCTTTTCGGACCGTCCGGTGATTACCAGACATGCGAAGTTTGCATGTGAGAAAGAAGATGGCATCACTCTTCTGAACTGTATGAGCGGTTGTCTCGATTTGCCGGATATGGAGTACGAGATGGTGGAGCTGGCGGGAGCGTGGGGCAGAGAACGGTATCCGCAGACCAGAAAGCTTGGCTACGGTACACAGGCCGTGTACAGTATGCGGGGGTGCAGCAGCCACCAGTTCAATCCGTTTCTTATGTTAAAGCGGTCAAATACCGATGAGCACCAGGGAGAGGCGATCGGATGCAGTCTGATCTACAGCGGTGATTTTCTCGCCCAGGTGGAGGTGGACAACTTCGATGTGACACGGGTTGTGATGGGAATCCACCCGAATGAATTTCGTTGGGAGATGGCAAAGGGTGAATCCTTCCAGACCCCGGAGATGGTGATGGTCTACTCGGACAGGGGGATGAACCAGATGAGCCGGACGTTCCACGATCTGTACCGGACCCGGCTTGCGAGAGGCGTATGGAGGGACAAGGCAAGGCCGATCCTCATCAATAACTGGGAGGCGACCTATTTTGATTTTAACGAAGAAAAGATTTTGCGGATTGCCGAAAAAGCAAAGGAGATTGGCGTGGAGCTCTTCGTCCTGGACGACGGATGGTTTGGAAAGCGCAATAAGGATAACGCTTCCCTGGGTGACTGGTACCCGAATCTTAACAAGCTGCCGGGAGGTATTACCGGGCTTGCCAGAAAGATTGAGGAGATGGGGATGAAATTCGGGCTCTGGTTTGAACCGGAGATGACGAATAAGGACAGTGCTCTCTTCCGGGCGCATCCAGATTGGCTGCTGGCAGACATTCGCCGGAATTATTGCCACAGCAGGAACCAATACGTGCTTGATTTCTCCAAATCGGAGGTGGTGGATTACATTTACGGACAGATGAGAAAAATCTTAACGGAGGCTCCGGTTTCCTATATCAAGTGGGATATGAACCGGGCGTTCTCAGAAGTCTTTTCCAATGGAAACGATAGAACGTACCAGGGGAAGGTACGGCATAACTATATTCTTGGGGTGTACAGTCTTTACGAGCGGCTGATTCAGGAATTCCCGGACGTGCTCTTTGAGTCCTGTGCAAGCGGCGGAGCCCGCTTTGATCCGGGAATGCTCTACTATGCTCCGCAGGCATGGACTTCGGATGATACGGATGCGGTAGAGCGGATTAAAATCCAGTACGGTACATCTTACGTCTATCCCCTGTCCAGTATGGGAAGCCATGTGTCCGCGTCACCGAACCACCAGATTTTCCGCAGCACGTCTCTGGAGACGAGAGGAAATGTGGCGTACTTTGGAACTTTTGGTTATGAACTGGATATCACGAAGCTTACGGAGAAAGAACTGGAACAGATGAAGGAGCAGATCACATTTATGAAACAGCACCGGGATCTCATCCAGAAAGGAGAATTTTACCGCCTCGAAAGTCCGTTTAAGGGTAATCAGGCGGCCTGGGAGGTGGTCGCAAAGGATGGAAGCGAAGGACTGATGGCGTATTTTCGGGTACGGCAGCCGATCCAGGGTAAGCTGGAACGCATCTATTTCAGTGGTCTGGAAGAGACAAAAGCTTATGAAGTGCGGGAATGTTTCGGGGAGAAGACAGATTTCGGCGTTCATTATGGGGACGAGCTCATGTATGTGGGATTTAGCGTTTCAGACTGCTCCAGCGGGCTTGTGGGAGTAGCAAGAACGGGACAGGGAGACGGATACTCCAGACTCTTCCATTTCCGGAAAGTAAACTAAGTAAAAAAGAGAAAAAGCAGACCGTAAGAAACGGTTTGCTTTTTTTGGCGTAAGAAACTATAATAATACAGGAACAATTTTGAAAGAAAGGGGAAAGATGATGCTGAAAGGAAAGACAGTGGTTCTTGCTGTGACAGGTAGTATCGCGGCCTACAAGATCGCGTCGCTTGCGAGCACTCTGAAAAAGCTGGAGGCGGACGTCCATGTACTGATGACTGAGAATGCGGAGAATTTCATTCATCCTATTACGTTTGAGACTCTCACCGGCAATAAGTGTCTGATTGATACATTTGACCGGAATTTTCAGTACAGTGTGGAGCACGTGTCCCTTGCTAAGCTTGCGGACGTGGTGATGATCGCACCGGCCAGTGCTAATGTGATCGGAAAGGTCGCAAATGGCATTGCAGACGATATGCTCACGACGACGGTGATGGCCTGCCGATGCAAGAAAATCGTCGTCCCGGCCATGAACACGAATATGTTTGTCAATCCGATCGTTCAGGACAATCTGGACAAGCTTCGCCACTTCGGCTACGAGGTGGTAGATCCTGTCACCGGATATCTGGCGTGCGGGGATACGGGCCAGGGCAAGATGCCGGAGCCAAAGCTTCTTCTGGAGTATATTTTAAAAGAGATCCAGTATGAAAAGGATCTTGCCGGGAAGCGAGTACTGGTCACGGCAGGGCCGACTCAGGAGGCCATTGATCCGGTGCGGTTTCTTACGAACTATTCCACGGGTAAGATGGGCTATGCGCTGGCTACAGTCTGCATGAGGCGGGGAGCCGACGTGACTTTAGTCACAGGACCGACCCAGACAGAGAAGCCAAAGTTCGTCCGGATGATTCCGGTTCGTACGGCAAAGCAGATGTTTGATGCTGTGACAGAATATGCCGGTGATCAGGACATCATTATCAAAGCCGCTGCTGTGGCGGACTACCGCCCGAAGTACCAAAGTGATGAGAAGGTAAAGAAACAGGACGGAGAGCTTGCTATCGAGATGGAGCGTACTGATGATATCCTGCAATACCTTGGCGACCACAAAAAAGAGGGGCAGTACCTCTGCGGATTTTCCATGGAGACAGAGCAGATGATGGAAAACTCCCGCAAAAAGCTGAAGAAGAAACATCTGGATATGATCGTGGCAAACAATCTGAAAGTAGAGGGCGCCGGATTCGGCGGCGACACCAATGTCGTCACGATGATTACGGACGATGCGGAGATTTCACTCGGAAAGATGACAAAGGAGGAGACAGCCGCACATATCATCAGCCAGATTTTAAAGGAACAAGAGAAACGAAAATAGGGAAACAGAACATGATTTCTGTGCCGTAACGTATTGTATCTCGTAAGAGAATGATAACAAGGAGGCAATCATTATGTATCAGACAGGAAAAAGCAATAGTAGAAACAGCGCACTCAGCGTAAGGAGCATGACCCAGGTGGCATTATTCGGAGCAATCATTGTGCTTTTGGCATTTACCCCTTTTCTCGGATATATTCCGCTTGGATTTACAAGGGCAACCATCATCCACATCCCGGTCATCATCGGATCTCTTCTGATGGGACCGAAAAAGGGAGCGGTACTTGGACTTGTCTTTGGAGCGACCAGCTTTATAAATAACACGATGAATCCGACCGTGACGTCCTTTGTATTCACCCCGTTTTACAGCCTGGGAGAGTTCAGCGGAGGAATCGGAAGCCTTGTGATCTGCTTCATTCCGCGGATACTGGTCGGTGTTGTGCCACACTATGTGTATAAGGGCGTCCGGTCCTTATCCAAAAATGAAAAAGTTTCGTCAGCAGGATTGATTCTGGCTGGGATGTCGGGAGCCCTTGTCAATACCCTGCTTGTGATGAATCTGATCTTCGTGTTTTTCCGTGACGCCTATGCGCAGGCAAACGGGGTCGCAGTCAATGCGGTGTACGCATTTATTCTCTCCGTCATCGGGACGAACGGAATTCCGGAAGCCATAGTGGCGGCAGTATTTACACTTTGTATCGGAAAGATTTTGATGAGGAAAAATATCAGAGACAGACTGGGAGTTTAAAGTATGATTTTAGCGATTGATATAGGAAATACCAATATTGTGATCGGATGCATGGAGGGAGACAAATGCAGTTTTATCGAGCGGCTCTCCACAGTCCGCACGAAGACGGAACTGGAGTACGCCATTGACATAAAAAATGTCCTTGATATCTACCAGGTTGATCCGGCAGCTCTCCAGGGCGGGATCATATCGTCTGTTGTGCCCCAGATTACAAAGATTTTCCAGCTTGCGGCAGAAAAGATCCTGAAAAAGGAGATTCTGATCGTTGGGGCGGGTATCAAGACCGGACTGAATATCCGCATGGATAATCCGGCTTCTTTAGGCGGCGATCTGGTGGTGAACGCAGTGGCAGGAATCAAGGAGTACGAGGCGCCGATGCTGATCTTTGACCTCGGTACGGCGACGACAGTCAGTGTCATCGATAAGGACCGCCGCTATCAGGGCGGCATGATCTATCCGGGTGTAGGGGTCTCCCTGGATTCTCTGACCGCAAGGGCGGCGCAGCTCTCCGGTATCAGTCTGGAGGCGCCGGAGCATCTGATTGGAAAGAATACGATAGAATGTATGAAAAGCGGTGTGATTTACAGCAGCGCAGCGGCCATTGACGGTATTATCGACCGGATGAAGGAGGAGCTTGGGGGCAAGGCGACGGTCATCGCCACCGGAGGTCTTGCAAAGAAAATCGTTCCGCATTGCAGGCGAGATGTGATTCTGGACGACGATTTGTTGTTAAAAGGACTTTCGATTTTATATTATAAGAATAAAAAATAAGGTTCCACCAAAATCCGGCGGAGTATAAAGGAGAGTACCAAAGAGGGGGATGCAGATCATTGAAAAAGAACAAGTACGAAATTGATATGTGTAACGGGACGATCATGGACAAGCTGATTTCATTTTCCTTCCCACTGATGTTGACAAGTATTTTGCAGTTGATGTTCAATGCTGTGGATATTATTGTTGTGGGGAGGTTCAGTGGAAGCCAGTCTCTGGCGGCAGTGGGTTCTACGACGGCCCTCATCAATATTTTTACGAATCTGTTTATCGGCATTTCCCTTGGAGCCAACGTGCTTGCGGCCCGCTACTATGCGGCCGGAAGAGACAAGGAGATGTCAGAGGCCGTCCATACGGCGATCTTTCTGGCGCTGATCAGTGGTCTTATCATGGCTGTGGTAGGCATCGGCGCCTCCCGGTTTGCATTGACGCTGATGGGAACGCCGGACGACGTGATCGATCTGTCCGTCCTCTATATGCGGATTTACTTCATGGGGATGCCATTTTTCATGCTGTATAATTACGGGGCGGCAATTTTACGGGCGGTGGGAGATACGAAGCGCACACTGTTTTATCTGATTGCGGCAGGACTTGCCAATGTCATACTGGATCTGCTTCTTGTCATTGTGATCCCCCTGAATGTGGCAGGAGTGGCGGTAGGAACAGTGGCATCTCAGATGGTGTCCTGTATTCTGGTGCTTCGATGTCTGTACCGGACAGAGGGAAGCTATCAGCTCCGCTTCTCCAGACTGACCATCAAATCGGAGCATTTAAAAATGATCTTTCAGGTGGGAGTTCCGGCGGGCATCCAGAGTACGGTTATCAACTTTTCCAATGCGCTGCTGCAGTCCTCGGTCAATTCTTTTGGATCGACGGCTATGGCGGGCTATACGGCAGCCAATAATATTATCGGATTCTTGTACTCTGCAGTCAATGCGGTTACTCAGGCGTGCATGAGCTTTACGAGCCAGAACTACAGTGTCGGTAAGCCAAAGCGGATGGATCGGGTGCTTGTGAACTGTATTATCCTGACGGTCAGCGTCTCGGCGGCTATGGGAATCGGAGCCTATGCTTTTGGAGGGCAGCTTTTGAAGATTTATACCTCGGAGGCTGACGTGATCCGGTGCGGCTTGGAAGTGCTTTCCATCACCACGGTGCCGTATTTTCTTTGCGGGATTATGGATCTTTTCCCTGGAGCTATGCGGGGAATGGGGCACTCCGGAGTACCGATGATCCTTTCCGTGATTGGAACGGTAGGAACGAGAATCGTATGGGTTTATCTGTTATTTCCGCACCACAGATCCCTGTATTTTCTGTTTATTTCCTATCCGGCGTCCTGGATTCTTACGATCATCATGCAAGCAGTCTGCTTTTATTTTGTGCGGAAACAGTGCAGAATGGAGATGCATATTCTTGGCGGCGAGTAAGAGAAAGGGCTGATACGAAAACAGATACATAGGAAGTATAAAAAAGCTCCTTTCGGGATGATGGCTTTTTGCCAGTCTCTCGAAGAGGAGCTTTTATTATGAGATCTTAGAAAGGATCTGTAGTGGTCTTGATATTGTTCCCATATTTTCGGAAGATGTACCGAAGCATCAGAATCGCGCAGACGCCAAGAATCAACTCGGCTGTAAACTGTGCATAAGCGAGTCCGTAAAGTGGGAAGATGGCGTTTAAAATCAGCAGCGCCGGGATTTCCAGCACGAGTTTGCGCATCACTGCGAAAAGCAGAGCATATTTTCCGAATCCAAGGGACTGGAACACACCGACTGTCAGAAAGTCCAGACTGAGGAAAGCCAGTCCAAGACTGAAGCCCCGTAGAAATCTGCTTCCGTAAGCGATGATGGATTCATTTTTCATAAACAGGCTGATCAGTTCACCTGAACCGATATAGTAAAGCAAGGTGACGACAGCCAGGGCCGGGACAACCAGCTTAATAGCAAAGAGAATCGACGCTTTCATGCGTTTTCGATCCCCGGAGGCAAAATTGTAGCTGACTAACGGCATGATCCCCTGAGAGAATCCCATGGACACCTGCATTGGCACCATGTAGATTTTGTAGGAGATTCCCATAGCAGCTACTGCGTCGGCGCCGTACGCGGAGGTGAAATTGTTGAGAATTGTCATCCCGGTTACGTTGAGCAAATTCTGGATGGAGGCTGGTATGCCAACGCCGCATACTTCCATGACAATCTCCTTTTTGATCCGGAATTTCCGCGGATTGATACAGACAAACGTATTTCCACGTTTCACATATAGGAGGACGAAGAAATACAGACAGGCAACACAGTTGGATAAAAAAGTAGCGCATCCGGCGCCCGCAGCCCCCATACCAAGTCCCCACGGCATAATGAAAATCGGATCCAGAATCATATTCAGGAAACAGCCGCTCATCGTTCCAATGCTGGCGTGCAGAGCAGCTCCTTCCGAGCGGACAAGGTACGCCATCACGACATTTAAGATAGCCGGTGCAGCTCCAAGGAAAACGGTCCAGAAGAGATAGCCCTGCGTGGCGCTCCTGGTTGTGGCGTCCGCACCGATCAGGGACAGGAGCGGATTCTGCAGCAAACAGCACAATATTCCGAAGAGTACACCGCAGATGAGCGAACAGTAAAATCCAAAAGCAGAGCTTAACGATACAACCTCGTAGTCTTTCCGGCCAAGAGCGCGGCTCATCATGCTGGACGTACCGACGCCGAAAAGATTATTGACGGCGTTGAAAGCAAGCAGAACCGGGGCAGCAAGAGAGACTGCTGCGTTTTCCACCGGCTGATTCAGCATTCCCACAAAATAGGTGTCTGCCATGTTGTAGAGAACCATGACGAGAGAACTTAAAATCATCGGGATGGAAAGCTTTGCAACGGCCGACGGAATGGACGCCCTCTCAAACAATTCTATTTTCTTATCATCGTGCATCTGAAAATCCCTCCTATTCTGTCGGAAGCCACAAAAAAGCGGCAGATCACCGAATTCGTAATTGTGCACAATACTTTTAGTATAGCACAAAATCGGCGGGAAGGGGAGAAAAAAATCCCTTGGAAGATGATCGGGAAGTATCGACTTCGACTCCTTTCTGTGATATCATTATGTTTATGCAACGATAGAATAGAAAGGGGTATTCTCGTGGAAGATACGTCTGAAAATACAAGACTTTCCAATCAGATTTGTCTTGGTCTGGTCGCCCACGTAGATTCGGGGAAAACGACGTTGGCTGAAAGTATTTTATTTCAAAGCGGACGCATCCGCACCATGGGGAGGGTGGATCACAAAGATGCGTTTCTGGATACCTATGAGCTGGAAAAGAGCAGAGGAATCACGATTTTTTCCAAGCAGGCGCAGACGAATATCGGAGAGAAGCAGGTGACTCTTTTGGATACACCGGGTCATGCGGATTTCTCGGCGGAAATGGAGCGGACGCTCCAGGTGCTGGACTATGCGGTGCTTGTGATCAGCGGACCGGACGGCGTACAGGGTCAGGTGCGCACACTTTGGACATTGCTGGACCGGTACCGGATTCCGGTCTTTCTTTTTGTAAACAAAATGGATCAGCCGGGGACGGACCGGGCGAAGATTCTTCGGGGACTGAAAGAAGAGCTGGATGAACGGTGCGTGGACTTTGGAAGTGATCAGGACAAGGACCTCTTTTTGGAAAACATCGCGGTATGCGAGGACTCGCTTCTGGAGAGTTATCTGGAGACCGGAGAGATTGAGGAGGAGACGGTACGGATTCTTGTTCGTGAGAGAAAACTGTTTCCATGCTGTTTTGGGTCCGCACTGAAAATGCAGGGCGTCGAAGAATTTCTCGGGGTTCTTGATACATACATGGCGATACCGCGGTATCCGGAGAAATTCGGGGCGAAGGTCTATAAGATCGCAAGAGATCAGACAGGAATCCGGCTGTCCTATATGAAAATCACGGGAGGGACGTTACGTGTCAAAGATGTTCTTTCCGGGCAGCAAAAGGATTATCCTGATAAGACTTGGGAGGAGAAAGTTCATCAGATCCGGATTTATTCCGGATCTGCGTTTCAGAGTGTGGAGGAAACTGGGGCAGGAAGTATCTGTGCCATTGCAGGTCTTGATTCTACATGGTCCGGTGAGGGAATTGGTGTCGAACCGGATGCTCAGGTGCCAATACTGGAGCCGGTGCTTTCTTATCAGGTACTCTTTCCGGATGGAGAGGACCTCCACCTCATGCTTTTGAAACTGAGAGAGATTGAGGAGGAAGTGCCGGAGCTTCATATTGTATGGAATGAACAAACGGAAGAAATTCACGTCCAGGTCATGGGAGAAGTACAGATTGAGATTTTGCAGAACATGATTTCAGAGCGGTTCGGTGTCCGCACGGAATTCAGTTCCGGAAGTATTGTATATAAGGAAACAATCACAAAGAGAGTGGAAGGCATCGGCCATTTCGAGCCGCTGCGCCATTATGCGGAGGTCCATCTGATTCTGGAGCCGGGGGAGCGGGGAAGCGGGCTGGTACTGGAGAATCAATGCAGCGATGACATGTTGGATAAAAACTGGCAGCGCCTGATTATGACCCATCTGGCGGAACGGAAACATCCGGGCGTTTTGACCGGATCGGAGATCACAGATTTGAAAGTGATATTGGCGGCCGGGAGGGCACATATAAAGCACACGGAGGGTGGTGACTTCCGGCAGGCAACGTACCGGGCGGTGCGTCAGGGACTGATGAAAGCAGAAAGTATTCTTCTGGAACCGGTGTACGATTTTGTCCTGGAAGTGCCTCAGGAAAATGTGGGTCGGGCAATGACTGATATCCAGAAGATGGGCGGTACATTTGCACCGCCGGAACAGAGCATGGACCAGACAATCCTGAGGGGGAGTGTTCCTGTATCCGAGGTTCAGGACTACCAGATGGAAGTGGTAGCATATACAAAAGGCCAGGGTCGGATGTCCTGTACACTGCGGGGGTATGAACCATGTCACAATAGCGAGGAGATTGTAGAGGCCACAGGATACTGTGCCAAGAACGATTCGGACAATCCGGCCGGATCGATATTTTGCTCCCACGGTACAGGGTTCTATGTGGAATGGGACGAGGTCGAAAAACACATGCATGTGGAACGTGTTCTGAAAGAAGAAAAGCCGGAAGTAAAAACGGAAACAACACCAAGATCTTATACGCTGACTTCCAGTTATGGGTGGGGAGATGAAAAAGAGCTGGAAGAAATTTTTAAGCGGACTTATGGGTCCGGGCAGGAGCGGAAATACGGGTACCAGAAGCAGAGGACGGCTGCTTTGGCACCGAAAACAGTTTCAGCCAGAAAAAAGGAGGAGTCAGAAGAATATCTCCTGGTGGATGGGTACAATATTATCTTTGCGTGGGAGGAACTAAAAGAGCTCTCAAAGGTGAATATTCAGGCGGCCAGGGACAAACTGATGGATATACTCAGCAATTACCAAGGGTATAAAAAGCAGACGCTAATCCTTGTTTTTGACGCATACAAAGTAGAGGGGCAGATGGGTGAAGTACAGAAATACCACAATATTTATGTCGTCTACACGAAAGAGGCGGAGACTGCGGATCAGTATATCGAAAAGACAGTACATAAGATCGGCAGGACGCATCAGGTGACGGTTGCAACCTCGGATGGTCTGGAACAGATTATTATCATGGGTGCGGGGGCAAGGAGATTGTCAGCAAAAGGGCTGAAAGAGGACATTGAGCAGGCGAACATCGATATCCGGGAAAATTATCTGGGACAGTACGAGCGAAAAGGGAAAACGTACCTTTTTGACCAGCTTTCCGAGGAGATGACTGATTTCATGGAAGAAATTCGAAAAGGACGCAAACAGTTCCAGGGTTTCAAAAAATAGTCAAAAAAGAGAAAAAGGACTGAACCAATTAAGAAAATGGTTCAGTCTTTTTAGTTTACGGTAAACTGTGCAGTAAGAGTAAATGAGAGAAACTTTGCTAATACTAAAGAAAAACCACAGTAAGGGAGGAACCGATTTATGGAAAAAAGCGTGACAGGGAGATCGCTGAGACAGTTTCAGACTTTTTTGATTCACGAAGAGAAGAGTCCGGCAACTGTCCAAAAGTATATGCGGGAATTACAGAGGCTTACCGTATTTTTAGATGGTATGAAGATTTCCAAACAGAAGATACTTGAATACCGGGAAAAACTGATGGAAATATATCAGCCTAAGACCGTCAATACCAAGCTGTCAGCAGTCAATGCGTACCTCGAATTTTCCGGGCTTTCAGCCTGTACCGTAAAACTTCTGAAAATTCAGCGGCAGGCATTTGCGGATGAGGAAAAAGAACTGTCAGAACAGGAATATCGTCGTCTTTTACAGGCGGCAAAACGTAGGTCGAATCATCGTCTGTACTATGTGATTCTTACTATTGGAGGGACTGGAATCCGGGTAAGCGAATTGAAATTTATTACAGTGGAGGCATTGAAAAACAGAAAAGTACAGATTCATTTAAAGGGGAAAGACCGTACCATTTTGCTCCCCCAAAAACTGCGGAAAAAGCTGAATCAGTATGTAAAAACACAGTCTATCCATCAGGGGCCGGTATTTCAGACCAGAAGCGGAAAACCATTGGACAGGAGCAACATCTGTCACGAGATGAAGGAGATCTGCCAGGAGGCGGACGTGGATCGAAAAAAAGTCTTTCCTCACAATCTACGGCATCTGTTCGCCCGGTGCTTTTATGCGGTGGAGAAAAATCTGGCGCTTCTGGCAGATATTCTCGGACACTCTTCGATTGAAACGACACGGATTTATGTAGCGGAGGGGGCTAGAAAACATGAACGAATCCTGAAAAAGATGCACTTAATAATCTGAAAATACCACAGAATGGTTATTTTGCGGTAGAAAATAGATACCACAGAATGGTTATTCCGTGGTAAAAAAATACATAATGAGACATCCTTATCTAGCATGTTTCATTTTAATATTATAAACGTAAGAAGTCAATAGTTTTTTTGCATACAAAGAAGCCCGTTTAAATTTTAAGAAAGCGGGCCTTTTTACCTGTACGCTTTTTTTAAAGAAAGAAGGGTGAATCGTCAGATTCAGAAGGACAAAACAAGGGAAAAGCCCTTGTTTTCTTGTTGTTTTGGGTTTGTTACCACAGAATAACCATTCTGTGGTATAGCGGACGCATAAAAAAGCAGGTGGGATGGCAAGTGAAGGAAATGATAAAATGTCTGGTTTGCAGACCAGAAAAAGTAACTTTTGGAATGAAAGAATTTCTGATCTGGGAAAGAGACCTGGATGAGAAACTGACGTGCCGCACGATTCCTTATGACACTATGGTGCTTGCCTATCCGGAAGCGTACGACGAAAAGACCGGAGAGATGACAGCGCCGGAGATTCAGGAGATTACCGGAAGTATGAAGGGGAATTTAATTATCTGGGACAGACAGCGCACGATGTTTCGGGTTGAGCTTTTCGACTACGAGGAGGACGTAGGGAGCATCTTTATGCGGCTGGCGGATCAGATTCCCTTTGCATTTCTGGGATCTACACCCTGGATGCAGATTCAGGATGATCAGGACTTTGCGGAAATGCTGAGGATGATTTCTTTATATAAGAATTTGAATCCACAATGTTATGACTGAATCGTCCTTTATCTTATATATGCGGATGCGCCAGAAACTATGATACAAACAAAGATAGCGGATTGAAAATCCGGGAAAAGGAGTGGATGCCTATGAAACTGAAGGACGGGTTGATTCTGCGGGAAGTGGCGGGGCAGTTTGTAGTGGTGCCTACGGGAAAGAGAGTGCAGGAAGTGACATCCATTGTATACATCTCTTCTTCGGGCGCATACCTTTGGGATTACATGAAAGACCATGAATTTCAAAAAGAAGATCTTGTAAAGAAGATTCTGGAACATTACACCGGGGTGACCGGAGAACAGGCGGCGGTTGATATTGAGAAATTTTTGAAGACGCTTGCCGACAACAACATTTTAGATGATGGAAAAATTCGGGGGCAGGTTTTTGTAAAAATGCCGAAAGGAACTGGGAAAGATGGGGTATGAGTTTGAATCGGCCTGCAGCAGAATGGAATGGCTGGATCCTTTCTACAAGGCAGTCTGGGAAAAAGCCTTTGTGGATGCTATTCCGATTTCCGGAACCTTTGAATTGACTCCCAGGTGTAATTTTCGCTGTCGGATGTGCTATGTTCATCTGGAACCGTCGGAAATCCCGAAATATGGGAAAGAATTGACGGCCAGGGAATGGATCCGTATAGCAAAAGGAGCCAAAGAGGCCGGGACGACATGGCTTTGCATTACCGGCGGGGAGCCGCTGATGCATCCGGAATTCAGGACGATCTGGAGAGAATTGTCGCAGATGGGATTTTTTATTACTCTTCAAACAAATGCGTCCATGATCGACGGAAAGTTTGAAAAATTGTTGGAAGCCTTTCCTCCCCGGCAAGTCAAGATCACCCTCTACGGCACCAACAATGATGTTTACGAGCAGGTCTGCCGGATTCCCGGCGGGTTTACGAAGGTAGATAGGGGGATTCAGAGGCTAAAAGAGATGAGGATTCCGATCCAGCTTGTCAGTACCATTATTCGGCAGAATGAGGAAGACGTGAAACGGATGGCGTTCTATGCCTATTGCAATCAGCTTCCATGGACAATGACGGCAGGAGTCAAATCCTCAGTTCGAGGTGCTGACAATGAAGCAGGGGATGTCCGTATTCAAGAAAGGCTGGACGAACAAAAAAAGAAAGAGATTCAATATTTGCTGAAGAACAGGCCTGTTGAGATTGAACGAAAACCATGTACCTATTGTAAAGATTACCGGATAGGCTACTGGATTACATGGAACGGAGAAATACGGTTTTGCAGCTTTATGAATGAACCGCATATCAAGATAAGAGAGCAGGCATTTCGGGAGGCGTGGGAAAAGCTGATCCGGTACGAAGAAGAATTGGACTGGCCGGAAGAATGTAAGACCTGCAAGGCACAGAAAGGATGTTTCAAATGTGCCGGGATGTTGAATGCGGAATGTGGAAGTCCGCATAAGGTGACGGAAGAGTTTTGCGACAGAGTAAAAAGATGGCTTGATGAAGGGAAAGGAGAATGGAGGATATGACACAGACAGTATATGTACCAGTGGAAGCATCGGGTGTAAATACTTATGCAGTAAATATACCATCGGGTGCTGATACAACAAGCGGATATTATCTCAGCTATAACGTTGGGGGTGAAAACTCAGGATTTACGGGCATTAGTTGGTACTTAGATAAACCTGGAAACCCGTTTTCGGGATTTCAAGGAATAAGTAATGAGCAAGACATAATCGAATATTACGAGAGCAACCAAAATTTGAATGCCGTATTTTCAACGTGGATCAATCGAGTTGGCGAGGTTGCTGTCAGTGATTTTTGCAATGATTTGATGCATGGTGAAGCATACAGTAATGGATGTATAACAATGGCTCGCTAGCGGCAAACAATATGGAAGTAAAGTATAAGATTATTGAAATAACATTTGTTTCACAATTTAGAATCCATTCATTGGATGAGAAATTTATATCAGAAAGTGAGCAGAATATAGATTTTCTAATTAAGGAGTTTGATGAGGAAGATTCGGGAAGTTTATTCAGGAAATATAAAATACAGCCTAAAGGCCAGTACATAATTACCTATGAAAAAGAAATAGCCATTGTTGATAAGGAATGGAAGACAGTACAGTGTCTGCCCCAAAATTATCAAGAATTTGAACTGTTATTACTTCAAATATTTCGAATCCACGCTGTCCAGCGACATATGATCCAATTCCACAGCTCTCTTATCGACTTTGATGGACATGGCCTGATGTTTCTTGGTCCTTCCGGGATCGGGAAGACTACCCAGGCAGAGCTGTGGCATACATATCGTGACGCTGTTATTATCAACGGCGATATTGTGTTTGTGCAGGAGACAGAAGGGAACTTCCTTGGATGGGGCACGCCATGGCATGGTTCCTCTCCTTACTGTGAAAATGCCAGTGTTCCGGTGGATGCTCTCATCATTTTAAAGCAGGCTCCCAAGAACCGGATTCGGAAACTGGAAGGTTTTGAAAAGGTCTCCGCGGTTTCCGGCAGTATCTTCTACCCTCGCTGGCTGGAAAATGGAATGGAGCTGTGCTTGGAGACGTTGAATCATTTGTTGTGTGCGCTTCCGGTTTACGAGCTGTCCTGCCGGCCGGACGAGGCGGCAGTGGAGCTGGCGGAGAAAACCGTTTTTGGCGGGGAGAGATTCTGAAGATACCATGAGTGAGATTAGACGAGTCCTTCAAAAGGTCAGGGAGGGGAAGTTAAAGCGCCTGATTACGGAACTGCTCTGGATGTATGCCTATGTGCGGAAGTACTGGCTGTTGATCGGCGTGTATATCCTTCTGGGAGCGTCCGGGTCGGTACTGTCCTTGGGAACATCCGTTGTCAGCCGGGATCTGGTAGATGCAGTGACCGGAGTGAATTCTGCTGAGATTATACAGGTTGCGGTTGTCTATGTGGGCGTCGGCGTATCACAGATTTTTATCAATGCTGTGAAAACAAGTTTATCACTGAGAGTCCGGCTGAAGGTCACAAACGAGATCCGGAGCGACATCTATCAGCAGATCCTTCAGACGAATTGGGAATCCCTGGCGAAATACCGGTCTGGTGATCTTTTATACCGGGTTAACGGGGATGCGAGTGTGGTGGCGAATACGATCCTCACCTTTCTCCCGAATGTGGTGACGACACTCATTAGCTTTGGGGGGGCATTTGTTATTGTGGTGAGACATGATCCGGTTATGGCTGCGATTGCGCTGATGGGAGCGCCGGTTTCCTTTTTGACATCCCGGTATTCTATGAGGAAGATGCGGGATTTCCAAAAAGATAATCAGGAAGTTGCCAGCAACCGGACGGTGTTTGACCAGGAAACCTTTCAGAATCTTCAGTTTATTAAAGCTTTTGGTTTGGTAGACCGGGTTATGGAAAAATTCAACAGCATCCAGAAAGCAACGGTGGCCGTGGCGCTGACGCCGAATCATTTCCAGCCGTGGACGACGATTACCACACATCTGGTAGGAC
>ENA-OQLI01001055-OQLI01001055.1-human-gut-metagenome-genome-assembly--contig:-NODE-1055-length-23701-cov-5.019937_pt1 | contig 23701 bp, 18 predicted proteins | sample MGYA00242805_ERZ504812 | MGnify/ENA primary metagenome ERZ504812 (study PRJEB26092, sample SAMD00036430) | human gut metagenome | host: Homo sapiens | study: EMG produced TPA metagenomics assembly of... | reverse complement strand
ACTATCCTGCGAGGTGTTTTGGCATGAATATGCCAAAATCCCGAGACATACAAGCCAAAATTCCATTGCCGCAGGCAATCTGGAATGAATTTTGGCTACGTTACTGTGAACGGAGTGAACAGTAACGTAAATTTTGGTGACTCCGTAATTTTCTTGGTTTGTTCATGAAAAATTCATTGTTTTCCATAACGGAAAGTGTTAGAATATACAAGTATTGTGTATTATAGTAAGCGTTTGTAATGTTCGCATGCTGCTGACATGTCTGCTGTGGACGGAGTGAACAGAAATTATTCCGCACAGTAGCAATTGTTATATGGCAGCAATGCTTGTATAAAAAAGAAATAAACAGGAGTAAAACCTAATATGAATATGTTTTCAAAAGTATTCGGGACCCGCAGCCAGCGAGAGGTTAAGCGTATCATGCCTCTGGTTGAGAAAATTGAGAGCCTGCGCCCGGACATGCAGAAGTTAAGCGACGAAGAACTCAGAGGAAAAACAAGAGAATTTAAGAAACGTCTTGAAGAGGGAGAGACACTGGATGATCTGCTTCCTGAGGCATTTGCGGTTGTACGTGAAGCAGGCAAGCTTGTTCTTGGAATGGAACATTTCCGTGTGCAGCTTATCGGTGGTATCATTCTCCATCAGGGACGTATCGCAGAGATGAGAACAGGTGAAGGTAAAACACTTGTCGCCACACTTCCGTCATATTTAAATGCACTGGAAGGCAAAGGTGTGCATGTCGTAACAGTCAACGATTACCTGGCTAAACGAGATGCGGAAGAAATGGGAAAGATCCATGAGTTTCTTGGCCTGACAGTCGGTGTTGTTTTAAATGATATGAAGCAGGATGAGCGTCGTGCTGCATACAACTGTGATGTTACCTATGTTACGAACAACGAACTCGGTTTCGATTATCTGCGTGACAACATGGTTATCTATAAAGAACAGCTGGTACAGAGAGATCTGCACTACTGTATCATCGATGAGGTCGACTCCATTCTCATCGACGAGGCACGTACACCTCTTATCATTTCCGGACAGAGCGGTAAGTCAACCAAGTTATACGAGGCCTGCGATATCCTTGCTCAGCAGTTAGAGCGCGGTGAAGCCAGCCATGAGATGACCAAGATGGCAGCCATCATGGGTGAAGAGGTTGTTGAGACCGGTGACTTCGTAGTAAATGAAAAAGATAAGATCGTAAACCTTACAGAGCAGGGCGTTCATAAGGTTGAGAAATTTTTCCATATTGAAAACCTGGCAGATCCGGAGAATCTGGAGATCCAGCATAATATTACACTTGCACTTCGCGCCCATAACCTGATGCATAAGGATCAGGATTATGTAGTTAAAGATGATGAAATCCTTATTGTTGATGAATTCACCGGACGTATCATGCCGGGACGCCGTTACTCAGATGGTCTTCATCAGGCAATCGAAGCGAAAGAGCATGTTAAGATCAAACGTGAGAGCAAGACTCTGGCAACCATCACTTTCCAGAACTTCTTTAATAAATATGATAAGAAGGGCGGTATGACCGGTACAGCTGTCACAGAGGAGAAAGAATTCCGTGATATCTATGCAATGGACGTTGTAGAGATCCCGACTAACAGACCGGTTATCCGAGTTGACCATGAAGATGCTGTTTATATGACAAAGAAAGAGAAATTCAACGCAGTTGTCAATGCTGTAGTGGAAGCTCATGCGAAACAGCAGCCTGTACTGGTCGGTACCATTACGATTGAAACTTCCGAGCTTCTCAGCCGTATGCTGAAGAGACAGGGAATCAAACATAATGTATTGAATGCCAAGTTTCATGAACTTGAGGCAGAGATTGTCTCACAGGCAGGTCAGGCAGGAGCAGTTACGATCGCCACTAACATGGCTGGTCGTGGTACAGATATCAAGCTGGATGATGTGGCAAGAAATGCAGGTGGTCTGATGATCATCGGTACAGAACGTCATGAGTCCAGACGTATTGATAATCAGCTTCGCGGACGTTCCGGACGTCAGGGAGATCCGGGTGAATCCCGTTTCTACATTTCCCTGGAGGATGACCTGATGCGTCTGTTCGGTTCTGAGAGACTGATGAAGATCTTTACATCTCTTGGTGTTGCAGAGAATGAACAGATTGAGCACAAGATGCTTTCCAATGCAATTGAGAAAGCTCAGGAGAAGATTGAGTTTAACAACTTTGGTATCCGTAAGAATCTTCTTGATTATGACCAGGTAAACAATGAACAGCGTGAGATCATCTACAAAGAACGTCGTCAGGTTCTCGACGGTGAGAATATGCGTGAAGCAATCTATAAGATGATCCAGGATACAGTGGATACTTATGTTGATATGTGTTTCTCTGATGATGTAGATTCTGAAGAGTGGGATCTGAATGAATTTAACGGTGCTCTTACTCCGATCATTCCGATCAGACCGCTTACAGCTGAGAGTGTAAAAGGCAAGAAACGCGATGAGATCAGACATGAACTGAAAGAAGAGGCAGTGAAGCTCTATGAAGAAAAAGAAGCAGAGTTCCCGGAACCGGAGCAGCTTCGTGAATTAGAGCGAGTTGTACTTCTGAAATGCATTGACAGCAAGTGGATGGATCACATTGATGATATGGAAATCCTTCGTCAGGGTATCGGACTTGCTGCTTATGGACAGAGAGATCCGGTTGTTGAATATAAAATGAGTGCATTTGATATGTTCAACGAAATGATCACATCCATTCAGGAAGATACTCTTCGTATGCTGTACCATGTACATGTAGAGCAGAAGATCGAGCGTGAACAGGTAGCTAAAGTTACCGGAACAAACAAGGATGACAGTGCCGGTCCTAAGAAACCGGTTCAGAGAAAAGAAATCAAAGTATATCCGAACGATCCCTGCCCATGTGGAAGCGGTAAGAAATACAAACAGTGCTGTGGACGTAAGAATAAGGCCTGACTCATTTATCTCAGTTGAGAAGATTCCCATTTCTGTATGTGGTGAGTTCATTACTACAGAGCGGGCAGTAATGATTTTGTAAAAAGAACATTGTGAGCAGATCATGTCTGCTGCAAAATAAAAGGGCTGAATCATGAGGCCCTTTTATCGTGCGCAAAAACACGTTAGCGCGTTGAATTGGCAGATTGTGAATATCTGTCTGAACTGTTCAGTACATCCACAGCTATGTGATTATGATTGATGAACAGTCACATAACAATTCCATAAAGGGGGAAAAACAGTATGAAAAGAGAGTCTTTCGGCTCACGCCTTGGTTTTATCCTGGTGTCAGCAGGATGTGCCATCGGTATTGGAAACGTGTGGAAGTTTCCGTATATCTGCGGGGCATATGGAGGCGCGGCCTTTATCCTGATCTACTTATGTTTTCTGGTTATTCTCGGTATTCCGGTTCTGGTAGCAGAATTTGCGGTAGGACGGGGAAGCCACACAAGTGTTGCGAAATGTTTTGACAAACTGGCACCTGCAGGAAGCGGCTGGAAGCCATTGAAATTTATTGGTATTATTGGATGTTATATGCTGATGATGTTTTACACAACAGTAGGAGGATGGATGATCTACTATTGTGTGAAGAGTCTGCGGGGAGATTTCGTTGGAGCGACTCCGGAAGCAGTAACACAGTCTTTTTCCGATATGCTGGGAAATGCACCGACGATGATGCTATGGATGGTGATCATCTGTCTGATCGGATTTGCAGTCTGTTTCATGGGATTGCAGAATGGTATTGAAAAAATCTCCAAAGTAATGATGAGTGCACTGCTTATCATTATGGTGATCCTTGCGGTTCATTCAGTAATGATGGAAGGCGCGGGAGAAGGAATCAGCTTCTATCTGATTCCTGATTTTCAGAAGATTAAGGAAGCAGGAGTTGGTAATGTAGTATTTGCGGCATTGAGTCAGTCATTCTTTACATTATCCATTGGTATTGGTGCCATGCTGATCTTCGGAAGTTATCTGGACAAATCCAGAAGCCTTACCGGAGAGGCGGTAAGCATCACCGTACTCGATACTTTTGTTGCGCTGACAGCAGGATTTATCATTATTCCGGCATGCTTCTCCTATGGAATCCAGCCGGATGCAGGTCCAAGCCTTATCTTTATCACTCTGCCCAATATTTTTGCAAAGATGAGCGGAGGGGCTTTGTGGGGAAGTCTGTTCTTCCTGTTTCTGACATTTGCTGCGGTTTCAACGATCATTGCTGTATTTGAGAACCTGATCGTGTTTAATATGGAACTGTTTGGCTGGAACCGTAAAAAGAGTGTTGTTGTCTGCGCAGTTCTTGTTGTGATCTTAAGCATTCCATGTGTGCTTGGATTCAATGTACTTTCCGGATTCCAGCCATTCGGAGATGGAAGCAACATCATGGATCTGGAAGACTTTATTGTTTCTAATAACCTTCTTCCTCTTGGAAGTCTTGGTTACCTTCTGTTTTGTACCAGAAAGAACGGATGGGGATGGGACAATTTCATTGCAGAGGTGAATGCCGGTACAGGCATGAAATTCCCGAAATGTCTGAAAAATTATGTTGCCTATGGAATTCCGGCGATTATCATTGTGATCTATCTGAAAGGTTACTATGATAAATTTGCAGGTCTGGGAACAGCAGCACTGGCCGGATGGATGATCGTGGCACTGGTACTGCTGGGATTCGTATTCTACTGTGCGACAGCGAAGAAGAAAGTGAAATAATAAGCAGAGTGTGAATATCTGCACGACCTGAGAACAATAAAAGATGTAATTATGTCTGAGAGGAAACAGTCTTTCAGACATGGTTACATCTTTTTGTGTTATGGAATTGTTGTGTAAAGGTAGTGGATGCATTATTTTAGAGGATTGCTATAATGAGGCAGTTCTTCGCTGGGGTTGGTTTTGAACTGTTTACGGTATGCCCGGGAAAAAGTGCTGTATTCTGCGAACCCGCTTTCCTGTGCTGCTTTTGTCACAGGCATTCCATTTGAGATCAGAGTACGTGCCATAAGAAGCCGCTTGTTTACAATATAATTATGAAGGGTATAGCCGGTTTCTTGTTTGAACTTCCGCATCAGATGGTACTTGCTTACATAATATCTGGCAGAAAGCGTTTCTACAGACAGATCTTCTTTCAGATTGTGGTTGATATACTGAAGGATACTGGCAATCTGCGAGTCAAAGGTGTAGGATTTTTTATCAAAAATGTACTGCTTTTCCAGAAAGATACGGTTCAGATAAACCATAAACTGAAGAAAAAGTGACTGTGTCAGGATTTCTCTTCCATATTCATCGGATTTTGCGGAATTTTCCAGTTCAAACAGGATGTCTTTCATCTTTTCCTGAAGAGCAGAGTTCAGACGTACCAGATTATAGCTTCGGTCATTTGCTTTCTGGAAGCATTTCAGCAGTTCCTGCCAGGGAATATCGTTTTGGATCCAGAGAATAAAACGTTCATATGGAACAGATGGATCAATCTCCGGGCGGTGGATGGCATGGCGGTTTACCAGAAGAATGTCCCATGGTTTCAGTTGATAAGCTTTTCCTTCTATATGATAAGCAGCCTTGCCGGAGATGAAGATAACTACCTTGTGAAAATCATGATAATGGTAAGAGAATTCCTTTCTGGTCTGGTCTTTAAGATGAAAAAGTCGGAATTGTTCGTTCAGGTATCCTGTTTTTTCTGTCTGATAGAACTGTTCTGATAATAACATATCTGCCTCCGATATCTGCAATGATTATTTAATCGAATCAAGCAAGTCCTCTGTGGAGATTGTGAAAAGAAATAAGCAGTGGAAAGCAATAAGCGGAGGGAAAAGTTTGATTCATGGTATAATCATATCATTTAATGCGTAAATGTACAATTATTACTAAGAATGTAACAAATAGTAACGAATATATTTTATAATTTCTGAGAAAATATGCTACAAAGATATTGACATTATTACACGATAATAGTATCATGCAATTACAAAGTAATCGTAAAAACTTTGTAACTATTTCGAAATAGGGTAAAGAAATAGAAAACTGAACAGAGAGGAGCGATGCTGCTGTAAGGCTGTTATATCAGAGAACTGATATAATGGTCTTTTTTGTAATACCTACAGAGCATTTTTTGCAATGTTTTAAGCATTTTACTCTATATACATGGTAAAAACAATAAAATATAATGAATATAAAGTCAGGATGTGATATGAGAAAATTACCTGACACAAAATTTAACCGAATCAAGTAAGTCCCCTGCTTCAATTGCGAAGAGCAATAAGCAGTGGGTGGGGACTCAGACAAGTGGCGAAGTGAGTTGGAAAGATTGCCCGACAATTGATTATCGATGCAGATACAAAAGCGGGAAGTATCCGGGATTATAAATCAGAAGGAGAGATATGGTTATGGCAAATACAATTATTATGAGTAAATATCAGGGACTTGGAAACGATTATCTGATTCTTGATCCGAAGAAAAATCAGGTACAGCTTCAGGGAAAGAAGATTGCACTTCTCTGCCAGAGAGGATTTGGGCTTGGCGCTGACGGTGTGCTTTATGGACCGGTAGAAATTGATGGGAAATTGGGTGTGCGTATTTTTAACGCAGACGGAAGTGAATCTGCCATCAGTGGAAACGGCGTGCGTATTTTTGCCAAATATCTGATGGATAATGGATATATTACTGAGAAAAAATTTGACATTGAAACTATGTCAGGCACGATTCATGTGGAATGCCTGAACAGCCGGGCAACGGAATTTAAAGTAAACATAGGAAAACCATCTTTTATCTCCAGCGATATCCCTGTTTCCGGTGAAGTTCGTGAAGTAATTAAGGAGAATTTCGTATTCCATGGAAAAGAATACAAGGCTACCTGCCTGACAGTTGGTAATCCACACTGCATTATTTTTACAGACAATGTAAGTGCAGAAGCTGTAAAGAATCTGGGACCTTATGTGGAAAATGCAGATGAATTTCCGGAGAGAATGAACCTGCAGATCTGCCGTCAGGTCGACAAGGGAAATCTGGAGATTGAAATCTGGGAAAGAGGCTCCGGATATACAAAGGCTTCCGGAACAGGAAGCTGTGCGGCGGCAGCGGCAGCCTATAAGCTGGGGCTGGTAGAATCCCGTATTAATGTAAATCAGCCAGGCGGAATGATACAGATCGATATGGAAGAGGACGGAACCATCTATATGACAGGAACAGTGGGATATATTGCAGATATAAGTGTTGCAGAGAGCTTCTTCTCATAAATTACACAGACTTTATGCGTAATTCAGTGTAAAGTATGATTACCCACAGTGTGAAATGATTGTTATGATAAATGATTGTTATGATAAATGATCATTTCACGCTGTGGGTAATTCTTTGTTTGTAATTTGCTTAAAGATATGGTATTATTTTAAACGAATTATTTACTAGGACTGCTATAATCTATAGCAATTCAGTCGGTTATCCACAGGGAGTCCGACAGAGAATATTTATAATAAGAAAGTGGGTGAAGCTGTGGTTGAATTAGACCAGTTCAAGAGCATTCTTGCGACTTATACAGAACCATTAGTGGAAGTGAGGGATTCACTTTGACCTGGCTAACAAAGAGCAGAAGGTCGAAGAATTAGAGCGCGAAATGGAAGCGCCTGATTTCTGGGATGATGCAGAAGTCTCCCAGAAGAAAATGAAAGAATTAAAAGACATGAAAGATGACATGGAGACCTATCAGAATCTGGTTACACAGATGGAAGATATGGAAACCATGATCGAGATGGGATATGAGGAGAACGATCCTGCACTGATTCCTGAGATTCAGGAAATGCTGGATGAGTTTCAGAAGGATTTTGACAATATCCGTATCAAGACACTTCTTTCCGGAGAATATGACAGTGAGAATGCTATCATTAAGCTGAATGCAGGTGCAGGCGGAACAGAGGCCTGTGACTGGTGCGGTATGCTTTACCGTATGTACAGTCGCTGGGCAGATAAGAAAGGATTTACCCTGGAAGTGCTGGATTATCTGGACGGCGATGAGGCAGGTATCAAATCTGTTACTTTCCAGGTAAACGGAACAAATGCTTACGGTTATCTGAAATCAGAGAAGGGAGTTCACCGTCTGGTGCGTATTTCTCCTTTCAATGCAGCAGGTAAGCGACAGACATCTTTTGTATCCTGTGATGTTATGCCGGATATCAAGAAGGATCTGGATGTAGAGATCAATGACGATGAGATCCGTATTGATACTTATCGAAGCAGTGGTGCCGGCGGTCAGCATATCAACAAGACATCATCTGCCATCCGTATCACACATTATCCTACCGGAATCGTGGTACAGTGTCAGAATGAACGTTCTCAGCACATGAATAAAGATAAAGCCATGCAGATGCTGAAAGCCAAGCTGTATCTTCTCAAGCAGCAGGAGGCAGAGGAAAAACTCTCCGGTATCCGCGGTGAGGTGACAGATATCGGATGGGGAAATCAGATTCGTTCTTATGTTATGCAGCCATATACTATGGTAAAGGATCATCGTACAAACGAGGAGACCGGAAATGTGGATGCAGTGCTTGACGGAGGAATTGACATTTTCATCAATGCATATCTGAAATGGATCGCACTGAAGAAATAAAAGAATAAAAAAGGCTGTCTGAAATCAGGACAGCCTTTTTCGTGTGTGCGCCATAATGATTCTGCAGAAGATATTTCTTGCGTATTTTTGTGTGGTGTGATAATATATCCAGTGTGTAAAAACAAATGTCTTTAAAGAACGGACAGGTAAATTGATATGCAGAAACCAGTAACAGAGAAAAAGAAATATTTTGTAGTGAGGGAACGAGCAGTTCCGGAAGTCCTGCTGAAGGTGGTGGAGGCAAAGAAGCTTCTGGACTCCGGCAAAGTGGACACTGTACAGGATGCAGCAGAGCGCACAGGAATCAGCAGAAGCTCTTTCTACAAATACAAAGATGATATTTTTCCATTTCATGAAGAGACAAGGGGAAAGACGATCACCTTTATTATCCAGATGGATGATGAACCGGGGCTTTTGTCGGTTGTCCTGCAGACGATTGCACGGTTTCATGGAAACATTCTCACCATTCATCAGAGTATTCCTATCAATGGGATTGCCACACTTACTCTGAGTGTGGACATTCTTCCGGGCGAGGGGGATGCAGAAGCAATGGTAGAGACGATTGAACAGAATGAAGGAATTCATTATCTGAAAATATTAGGCAGGGAGTAAAAGAAAATGATCAATGTAGCAATTTTAGGATATGGCACAGTTGGAAGCGGTGTATTTGAAGTATTAAATGAAAATAAAGAGAGCATTTCCAGACGTGCCGGACAGGAACTTCATGTAAAATATGTTCTGGATCTTCGTGATTTTCCGGGACAGCCGGTAGAGAAGGTTCTGGTCCATGATTATGAACAGATCGTCAGTGATCCGGAAGTAGATATTGTAGTAGAGGTTATGGGCGGTGTGGAGCCTGCTTATACTTTTGTAAAGAAGGCACTTCTGGCAGGAAAGAATGTCTGCACTTCCAATAAGGCTCTGGTTGCAAAGCATGGCCGCGAGCTGATGGATATTGCAAAGGAAAAGAGCATTAACTTCTTATTTGAAGCAAGCTGTGGCGGCGGAATCCCGATCATTCGTGTCATCAATTCTTCCCTTACAGGAGATGAGATTGACGAAGTAACAGGTATCCTGAACGGAACTACCAACTACATGCTTTATAAGATGAGCACAGAAGGCTGTGAATTTGACACTGTATTAAAGGAAGCACAGCAGAAGGGTTATGCAGAGGCAGATCCTACCGCCGACGTGGAAGGATACGATGCATGCCGTAAGATCGCAATCCTTTCCTCTCTTGCTTATGAGAGATATTTTGATTTTGAAGATATTTATACAGAGGGAATTACAAAGATTACACCTGAAGATATGGAGTATGCTGCGAAGCTTGGCAGAACCATCAAACTTCTTGGAACTAGCCGCAGACTGGCAGACGGAACCTGTTATGCAATGGTAGCACCGTTTATGCTCGGCCAGAACAGCCCTCTTTACAGTGTAAATGATGTGTTTAATGCAGTATTTGTACATGGAAATATGCTTGGAGATGCCATGTTCTATGGAAGCGGTGCAGGTAAACTGCCTACAGCAAGTGCTGTAGTTGGTGATATTGTGGATGCCGCAAAACATCTCCATGTTAATATTGTGACAAACTGGAACAGCACTCCGGCAGTACTGAAACCACTGGATGAAGTGACAGGAAGATTTTTTGTGAGAATTAAAAAAGAAGCAGCAGAAGAAGCGAAGAAGGTATTTGGTGATGTTGAGATCATCAGCCTGGGACATCTTCCACAGGAATGTGCATTTATCACTGATGAAATGACACAGGGAGCATTTGAAGAGAAACTGGCTCAGATCGGAGATCAGGTACTTGCAAAGATTCGAGTTAAAGATTGATAAACTGACAGATTTCGTGTATCATATAGTGTGCCTGATAAGGTGGACACTGATACAATACTTCAGATAAATATTTGTACAGTGATTACTGTAAACAGAACAGGAAAGGGAAGATATGAGAATCTTCTCTTTCCTGTAAACTTATTATGGAGGAAGTAAAACAATGTTGATTGTCAAGAAATTTGGCGGTACATCGGTTGCAAATAAAGAACGTATCTTTAATGTTGCCAACCGCTGTATAGAAGAGTACAGAAAAGGAAATGACGTGGTTGTCGTTCTGTCCGCAATGGGGAAATATACGGATGAACTGATCACTATGGCAAGGGATGTCAATGAGAAACCGCCGAAAAGAGAGATGGATATGCTCTTTACCATCGGAGAACAGATGTCTGTTGCACTGATGGCAATGGCGATGGATAAACTGGGAGTTCCTGCGGTTTCCCTGAATGCTTTTCAGGTTTCCATGCATACGACAAGCAGTCATGGAAATGCACGTTTAAAAAGAATTGATACAGAGCGTATCAGAAGAGAGCTGGACAGCAAAAAGATTGTAATAGTTACCGGCTTCCAGGGAGTTGACAAGTATGATGATTATACGACTCTTGGAAGAGGCGGTTCTGACACAACAGCGGTTGCTCTTGCGGCTGCTCTTCATGCAGATGCCTGTGAAATCTATACAGATGTAGATGGTGTTTACACAGCAGATCCGCGTAAGGTTCCGAAAGCAAGAAAGCTCAAAGAGATCACTTACGATGAAATGCTTGACCTTGCGACTCTCGGGGCAGGTGTGCTTCACAACCGTTCTGTGGAGATGGCGAAGAAATATGGCGTGCCGCTTGTGGTACGTTCAAGTTTAAACAACAGTGAAGGAACTGTGGTAAAGGAGGAAGTTACAGTGGAGAGAATGTTGATCAGCGGTGTTGCGCTGGATACAGATGCAGTGAGAATTGCGGTAATCGGATTAAAGGATGAGCCGGGTGTAGCTTTTAAATTATTTGATACCCTTGCGAAGAAGAATATTAATGTAGATGTGATCCTGCAGTCTATCGGACGTGCGGGCAGAAAGGATATTTCTTTCACAGTCGATGGAAATGATCTGGATGATGCAGTTGCAGTTCTGGATGCAAATCAGGCAAGACTTGGATTTGCAGAGCTTCATTCTGAGGGAAATATTGCGAAGCTTTCCATCGTAGGTGCAGGAATGATGAGTAATCCTGGAGTAGCAGCAAAGATGTTTGAGAGCCTCTATAATGAGGGCGTAAACATCAATATGATCTCTACATCCGAGATTCGTGTGACAGTTCTGATCAATGAAAAGGACGGCGTGCGCGCAATGAATGCAGTACATGATGCCTTTGGTCTGGCAGACTGATTTAGGAGAATTACATGACATCGAGACGTGAATTAAAAAACTATGCGAAGCAGGCCATGTCAGGAAAATATGGGATACTGATCTTGGCATTTGTTGCAGTTCAGGCACTGGCTCTGATCAGCAGCATGATATCCTCGGCTTTATTTCCGGGAGAGGAAACAATTGATATTGTGCTGTCGTATGCATTTACATTTATTCTGACTCTGCTGATCAATGTGGTAGCGGCAGGTATGAATTATATGTATCTGAATATTGCCAGAGGGAAAGCATATTCATTAAATGACCTGTTTTATTTTTACAGACATCATCCGGACAGAGTGATCGTTGCCGGATTTTTTATGGCAGTACTGAATCTGCTTACCATGCTGCCCTATACGATTTACAGTAATGCGAATCTTCCGGGTGAAGATGCTTCTGTGGAGGTGCTGATCACCTGGCTGTATACAGGTGTTGTTCTGATGATCGTTGGAATGATTGTTTATCAGATTCTGGTTATTCCTCTGGAGATGACTTATTATATTCTGGCAGATAAGCCGGAATTGAAAAGTACAGAGGCTATGAAAGAGAGTCTGGAGATGATGCATGGAAACTTCGGAAGATATCTGATGCTGAAGATAAGCTTTATCCCATTGATGTTTCTTTCTGTTTTTACATTCTATATTGCACTCTTGTGGATATTTCCATATATGGCCATGACAGAAGTAATGTTCTATCGTGATCTGACAGGGGAGCTTAAAGTGCAGAAAGAGGAAGAAGAACGTGTGGCACGAGACTATGTGAATCCTATGTTTGACAGCTATTCACAGAGTGAACAGCCACAGGAAGATCAGACGCATCCGCAGCAGTTTTGGAGTGTGACAGGTGATTCATCAGTGGCTTCGGATGAGAACAAAGAAGTGCAGAATAATGCAGCAAGTGAGAATACCCAGGATAGTTTGTATGGTTCTGTGGAAAATAATAGAACGACACAGGATAACCCATATGATTCTTCAGAGAGTAAAGAATTACAGGACAGCCTGCAGAGTCAGACAATTCCGGAAGAGGAAGAAGATAACGAACCAAAACCATGGGATGAATACTTCAATAGCTTGAAATAAAATCATAATATGAAAGACCTTTAACTGACACAATGTAAAAATGTTGATAAAGGTCTTTTTTATTTTTATTAATTTGGTTTTACTGAATTTTCTCATTTATAATGGTGGAAAAAGCTTATACGTAAATGGTATAATAGGAATAATTGCTGGTAGCATAAATATATTTGAGGAAGGTTTTTACAATTATGAACACAAATGAAATCAGTGGAAAACGTCAGATGGAGTTTCTGGCGGAGTTTGATTATATCAGAGAGGCAGGAACTGTAGGAGAGGAAAAAGCAGCAACGATTATTCAGGAAACATTGAATAGTTTTGGTGTGGAGAACCATCTGGAAGAGTTTTGTTTTGAAACTTTTCAGGTAAAAAAGGCGAAGCTTACGATAACGGAACCATATGCAAAAGAATACATCGTAACCGGATATGGAAGATGTGCCAATACAGATGAGAATGGACGGAATGAATCTTTTTTGTATGTGGAGAATGCTGATGAGATCAGCCTCGCAAATGCCAGAGGAAAAATTGTTATGGTAAATGACCCGGTAAGAAAGGAACTGTACCAGAAACTGGTGAAAGCAGGTGTAGCCGGTTTTATCAGTATTGCCGGTTCCCCATTGGACGAGGGCGTAGATTTGACACCGCGTGCATACAGCTTACCGAAGAATCTGCCAGGTGAAGAGAAAAAAGCAGCCGGGATAGAAGCGGCAAATTACGATAACAGAATTCCGGGTGTAAGCATTCATTATAAAGATGCTGTCGAACTAGTGACAAGAGGGGCAGCTAAGGCTTGCCTGTCCGTAGAACAGGAGACAGTGACACGTACATCCCGAAATGTAGTGGCACGAATCAAAGGAACAGATAAAGCAGAGGAGATCCTGACTCTTACTGCACACTATGATTCAGTACCGGAGGGACCTGGTGCTTACGATAATATGTCCGGTGCCGCGATCATCATGGAACTTTGCAGATATTTCAAAGAACACAGACCACGCAGAACAATGGAATTCGTATGGTTTGGTGCAGAAGAGAAAGGTCTGCTTGGAAGTCGGAACTATATTAAAGAACATGAAACAGAACTTCCGGCTCATCGTTTCAATATGAATGTAGACCTCGCAGGACAGCTTGTGGGCGGAACGGTTGTAGGAGTGACAGGTGATGCGTCAATCTGCAATATGATCACATATATGGCTCATGAGACAGGAATCGGCATGTCTACAAAGAATCAGATCTGGGGAAGCGATTCTAACACCTTTGCATGGAAAGGTATTCCGGCTATGACATTAAACAGGGATGGATTTGGCATGCATACACGTCATGATACCATTGCACTGCTGTCGGACTGGTCGTTGGAGAGAAGCGCGATTTTACTGGGGCATATCGCGGACAGACTGGGAAACATCGAAATTTTTCCGTTTGAACGGAAAGTGCCGGAAGAGTTTATCAGACAACTGGATGAATATTTTGGCTAATGTTATTCCGGCAGTATGTATCATATTGGCAGAATCAATCCCACACTTGACAAATGAACGCCAGATTGATACCCTATCACAAGAGCGTTTTTTATGCTATAGAAGAAAAACAATGTGGATGCAAGGGTCGATTACACGTATCTGCATTCTGAAAAGCAACAAGAGGAGATAAAAAATTAATGGATATTATTCAGGTAATCACACAGGAATTGAAGGTGGAGAAATGGCAGGTAGAAGCCGCAGTCAAATTAATTGACGAAGGCAACACCATCCCATTCATTTCCCGATACAGAAAAGAAGCAACAGGTTCCCTTAATGATGAGCAGCTTCGTGCACTCTTTGAGAGACTGACGTATCTGAGAAATCTGGAAGATAAGAAGAATCAGGTATTAAAGAGCATCGAAGACCAGGGCAAGCTGACTGAGGAACTGAAGAAACAGATTCTGGATGCCCAGACACTGGTTGTAGTAGAGGACTTATACAGACCATATCGCCCGAAACGTCGTACCCGTGCGACAATTGCCAAAGAGAAAGGGCTGGAACCACTGGCAGATATCATTCTTCTGCAGATGACAGACAAGCCGGTAGAAGAGGAAGCCAGGGCGTATGTCTCCGAAGAAAAGGGTGTTAAGAATGTTGCAGAAGCATTGAACGGAGCTAAAGATATTATTGCAGAGCGTATTTCCGATGAAGCAGACTATCGTATCTACATCCGTAACCTGACAACAAAGAACGGAAGTATTTCTTCCACAGCAAAGAATGCGGAAACTCAGTCTGTATATGAGATGTATTATGAATTCGAGGAGCCGGTCAGGAAACTGGCAGGACACCGTATTCTTGCGTTAAACCGTGGTGAGAAAGAGAAATTTATCACTGTTAAAGTAAATGCACCGGAGGAAGACATCCTTCGTTATTTGAATAAGAGAGTGATCAAAAAAGACAACCCGAATACAACTCCGATTCTGAAAGCAGTTGTAGAAGACAGTTACAAACGTCTGATCGGACCGGCTATTGAACGAGAGATCCGCAGTGACCTTACTGATAAGGCGGAAGACGGCGCAATTCATGTATTCGGCAAGAATCTGGAACAGCTTTTGATGCAGCCTCCAATTGCAGGCAAAGTTGTACTTGGATGGGACCCTGCGTTCCGTACAGGCTGTAAGCTGGCAGTTGTAGATGCAACAGGTAAAGTTCTAGATACAACAGTTGTCTATCCCACAGCTCCGACTACTGAAAAAAAGATCCGTGCTGCCAAGGATACAGTGGAAGGTATGATCGAAAAATACGGTGTATCCCTTATTTCAGTAGGAAACGGTACAGCATGTCGTGAATCCGAGCAGGTGATCGTAGATATGCTCAAAGAAATCCCGGAAAAAAAGGTGCAGTATGTTATCACAAATGAGGCAGGAGCATCTGTGTATTCTGCAAGCAAACTGGCGACAGAGGAATTCCCGAACTTTGATGTAGGACAGAGAAGTGCGGCTTCCATTGCAAGACGTGTACAGGATCCGCTTGCAGAACTGGTTAAGATCGATCCGAAATCTATCGGTGTGGGTCAGTATCAGCATGATATGAACCAGAAGAAACTGGATGAAGCATTAAGCGGCGTTGTAGAAGACAGTGTAAATAAAGTTGGTGTAGATTTAAATACAGCATCTGCATCTTTGCTTGAGTATATTTCCGGTATCAGCAAAGCAATTGCCAAAAATATCGTAGCTTACAGAGAAGAGAACGGTCAGTTTACAGACAGAAAAGAACTTCTCAAAGTAGCGAAATTAGGACCGAAGGCATTTGAACAGTGTGCAGGTTTCATGCGTATTTCCGGTGGAAAGAATCCTCTGGATGCAACAAGTGTACATCCTGAGAGCTATGAAGCAGCATCTGCACTTCTTTCAAAACTTGGATATAAGCCAAATGATGTTGTGGCAGGAAATCTCCTTGGACTTTCCCTGCAGGTAAAAGACTATAAGAAGATGGCAGCAGAACTGGGAATCGGTGAGATCACACTTCGTGATATTGTGAAAGAACTGGAGAAACCGGCCCGTGACCCTCGTGATGACATGCCGAAACCGATCCTTCGTTCAGACGTTCTTGAAATGAAAGATCTGAAAGAAGGAATGGTGCTGAAGGGAACTGTCCGTAATGTTATTGATTTCGGTGCATTTGTAGATATCGGTGTACATCAGGACGGTCTGGTGCACATTTCCGAGATGACAGAGAGATTTATCAAACATCCTCTGGAAGCGGTGAGTGTAGGGGATATCGTAGATGTAAGAGTAATCGGAGTTGATATGAAGAAAAAACGTATCAGCTTATCCATGAAAGGATTAAATAAATAACATCAATAAAACAGGGATTACCACTGCAGACCGGATATCTGCAGGAGTGATCCCTGTTTTTGGGGGTACTGCTGTCTGCAGTAACAGTTATTCTGTTTCCCGGTGTGATGTGAGGTGTTCTTCAAGGCTGCGTGCTGCAATGCTCTGTGGCCTTTTTACATTGCGGATCAGACAGATCTTTCGTTCAGGAAGAGGCTCTTCAATGGGAATCTGGACGATTTTCCCCTGAGCAATATGTTCAGCAGCAAGCTCTTCAGGGAAGAATCCGATTCCCAGGTTGTGCTGCACCATAGGGAAGATCTGGTCAGTAGTTGCCACTTCCATATCAGGTGAGAAGGGAAGGTTATGGCGCATAAAATACTGTGTATATAATTCTCTTGTACTGCTTCCGGGAGCAATCCCGATCAGAGGGATATCCTGCAGATCCTGAAGACAGTGTTTGTTGGAAGCTGTTTCCGCATATTCCTCTCCACCTATAAGGATCTCGCGGAAAGAATAGAGGGGAATTCTCTGAAGTGGTTTTTTCAGAGCGACAGGTGTGGTAACTACTGCAAAGTCTACCAGACCGTTTTCCAGTGCCTGAACTGCCTGTGGTGTGGAATGATTAGAAATCCTCAGCTTTACATGTGGATAACGGTGATGAAAGACTTCCAGTTCGTTCAGCAAGAATAAACGCAGTGCGATTTCACTGGCACCAATATTTACAAGTCCGCTTTCCAGACCTTTATCTTTGAGAAGTTCATTTTCTCCTGATACAAGCTGTTCTATTGCAATTGATACATGTTCAAAAAGTCTTTCTCCTTCAATGGTCAGCTGTACTCCGCGATTGGAACGGATAAAAAGTTTACATCCCAGTTCATTCTCCAGAATGTTCATACACCGGGTAATGTTAGGCTGATTGTTTCCCATAACGTCGGCTGCTTTGGAAAAACTCTTATACTGGGCAACATAGTAAAAAATACGATAATAATCAAGAATCATGATACAGTCGGCTCCTTATGCTATATAAAAATAGAATATCTGATATAGAAAAATAACGTTTGTATACCAATGTGTGAATCAGTATAATACGACTGGGTCAAAAAATCAATATAAAAGTCCTGACAATAGGACGGAGACCAAAAGGGAAGGGAGATTACCGAATATGACAACAGCAAATAAGACAATTAAGATTAATGACGTAGAGGCAGCAAAGAAACTGGTCTGTGCGGCAGTCAGATGTCCATTTGATATTGACATTGTATCTAAAGGAAAAATTTTTATTGATGCCAAATCTATTCTCGGAGTATTAAGCCTTGATGTGGAAGAACCTCTGGAACTTAAATATGATGGTTATGATGAGGATTTTGAATCAGTGATAGCAGGTCTGGCATGTTAAGATTAAAGAAAGGAATTCGCAGGTGCAGATGACATCTACAAATCTTCTATATATTTATGTGATTATCATTAATGTAGTCACATTTTTTATCTATGGCTTGGATAAAAGCAGGGCAAAAGCCGGACAGTGGCGCATACCGGAAGCGCAGCTGATATTTCTGGCGGTGATCGGAGGGTCGGTGGGAGCTCTGGCCGGTATGAAGGTATTTCATCATAAAACAAGAAAGCCGAAATTTAAGACAGGAGTTCCGGCGATACTGATTATTCAACTAATTATTTATTTTTTGTTTTCGGGAAATGAGGGGATTATTCTGCGCTTATAGCAATCCTTATAAATAAGGCATATTGATTTTAGCTCATCAGAGCGTGAAATCCTGTGTCAGTAAAGCGGATATATTGTCCGCTTTCTTTTTTTGCCCGAATAAAATTGATTGTTACAGAAAATGAGGTATGTTATGCTACTCTTATATGAGAATTGCGGGATCTGCAAAGTAGCGGAGTAATTCGTAGATATCAAGTCAGGGGAAAGACATCTTTTAACCCTGATATTATATGAAAAGCTGCCTGTTAAATGAAAGAAGGGCAGAAAAATAATACATGACAAAAATATAAGAGAGCAGGTGAAAAATATTGGAACAGGAAATTCAGGAGGCAAAAAGTTTATATTACAGCTATAAGCAGTATTTTTCAGACTATCTTCCGGCTTTGACGAAACTGGGGCTGAAAGTAGTAATGGCATTGCTGGTATTTGTGGGCGGGCGCAAAGTGATCCAGTGGTTTGTTTCTTTCATAAAGAAGTCCATGGAGCGTGCGTCTGTAGACAAAGGTGTGATCCAGTTTACAGGGTCGCTGTTGAGAATTGTACTTTACATTTTGCTGGTATTTAGCATTGCCACTCATTTTGGTGTAAAGGAATCTTCTATTGCAGCACTGCTTGGTACTGCCGGTGTAACGGTAGGTCTTGCATTGCAGGGCGGCCTTGCAAATATCGCAGGCGGGATCATGCTTCTGATCTTCAAACCATTTCAGGTGGGGGATTATATCATTATCGCACAGCAGAATGGGTGCGAAGGAACTGTATACAAAATAGAAATCTGTTATACAACTCTGATTTCCATAGATAACAAACACATTGTAATCCCAAATGGAACGCTGTCCGGCAGCATTATTACAAATGTAACTGCCAGAGATCTTCGTAAGCTGGAGATCAAAGTAGGAATTTCTTATGATTCAGACATTAAGAAAGCAAAAGCAATCCTGGAAGAAATCCTTCATAATGATGAAGATACGAAAGACGACCAGGGAATGGTGGTGTTTGTAGATGAGCTTGGAGAGAGCGCAGTGGTCATGGGCCTGCGTGTGTGGGTGGCTACGGAGAAATACTGGCCTGCCAGGTGGCGGCTTAATGAACTGATCAAAGAAGCGTTTGATGCAAACGGAATTGAAATCCCGTACAATCAGCTGCAGATTCATGTGAAGAAACAGATATGATAACAACATAAGTCCTCTGAACCAACTATAAGGTTTAGAGGACTTATTGTTTGTACAGATTATAGCCAAATAATACCAAACAAGAATAAATAATCCTTGATCCATAGTGATTTATACCAATTTCACTGTCAGATATTGGTATAATACCACCAAAATAATATAAAATACGACAAAATAATTGACAATAGGACAACAGATTGCTATACTGGAGTCAAGTTAAACAACTAAGTGTTTTTATGAAGATGCAAAGGCGCATGTAAGTAAATGGATTGCTGCACGATTTTTATACATTGCAAAGACGCAAAAATATAAAAACACTTTTTTTGTACCCAAAATTAACTTCGTGATTGTAACTAAGTAACAATGTACAGAAAGAAAAGGAGAGAAAACTATGAAAATGTACAAAAAAGTTATGGCAGCAGCTCTTGCAGGAGTAATGACAGTTTCCATGTCCGCTACAGCATTTGCAGCAGATGATGACGGCTATATTCTCAAAGCCACAAATGAAGATTCCAAATCATCCGACAATGATCTGGTGATCGCAATCGAAGGAAGCGTAAGCTCCATGGACCCGGCAAACATTCCGGATACAAACGCAATCTCTGCTACACGAGGTGTATACGAGACACTGGTTTCTTTTGATGAGAACCAGGAATTAACAGGCAAACTTGCTGAATCATGGGAAGTTTCCGATGACTCTCTTACTTATACTTTCAAACTTCGTCAGGGTGTTAAATTCCAGGACGGAACAGACTTCAATGCAGCAGCAGTTAAAGCAAACTACGATCGTGTAGTTAACAAAGACAACAATCTTCGTCAGAGAAGAACATTTATCGTAACTAACGAAGACGGATCTGAAACACCTCGTGTAGACAGCATTGAAACACCGGATGATTACACACTGGTTATCAAACTGACACAGGCATGGGCACCATTTATCAACCGTCTGACACAGTTCTGTATCATCAGCCCTGCAGCTCTTGAAGAGTATGGCAATGATATCATGAACCATCCATGCGGAACCGGTCCATATGTATGTACAGAATGGGAAGAAGGCGACCACACAAGCTTCGAGCGCAATGATGATTACTGGGGAGACAAACCGGGCGTTGACACTGTAACAATCAAAGAAGTTCCGGAAGCAGGTGCACGTACAGCTATGCTTCAGACAGGTGAAGCAGATTTCATCTATCCTACACCATCTGACCAGATTGAAGCAATCAAAGGAACAGACGATGTAAACATCCTTACAACAGACTCCAACATCATGAGATATGTAACTCTGAACATGGATCTGGAACAGCTTTCTGATGTAAAAGTACGTCAGGCTATGAACTATGCAATCGACAAAGATGCATACATCCAGTTAATGTATTCCGGATACGGAAAACCGGCTACATCCGTAGTTCCATCTATCATCGGTGGATATGAAGAGCAGGAAGCTTACACATATGATGTAGACAAAGCAAAAGAACTTATGAAAGAAGCCGGATACGAAGACGGATTCAAACTTACTCTGTGGGGCGATAACACAACACAGGAAATCAAAGGTATGACATTTATTTCCCAGCAGCTTGCTCAGATCGGTATCGAAGTTGACGTTCAGCCAATGGAGCCTGCAACTGTAAGTGACAAGATTTATGTTGACAAAGAAGATGCTGAGATCAATATGTGGTATGTAAACTGGTCTGCATCTGACTTCACAATGGATGGTTCTTTACGTTCCCTGCTTTACAGCACAATGTGTCCTCCGACAAGTGCAAACACAGCATACTTCAATGATGCTGATTTTGATAAAGATATGGACGAAGGTCTTGCAACAGCTAACGAAGAAGAGCAGGCTAAATACTACGGCGATGCTCAGAAGATCGCATGGGAAGCATGCCCATGGTTATTCCTTGGCAATGACCAGATCATCTATTCTACAAAATCTTATCTGTCTGGCGTATATGTATCTCCGGACGGAGCATTTAACTTCGCAAATGCAACTTTAGCACAGTAGTAATTTGTTTGAGACCAGGCTGCGAAGAACATAAATCTGGCTGCCTGATCTGAAATTGCAGCAATTCCATAAAAATACTGCCGATACAGCAGTGTGAATACAGGACAAGGATGTTCAAACCGGAGAACTGCCATAAGATTCACTATGGCAGTTCTCCGACTATAAAGCATCAAATATAAACAACAGGTAAGAAAATGATAAGGAGGAAAAATATGGGACGTTATTTAGGTAAACGTTTGATAAGCACGATCCCGCTGCTTCTGGTTATCTCATTCGTAGTATTTATGTTTATCCATATGATTCCCGGTGATCCGGCAAGACTGGTAGCCGGTCAGGATGCAACAAAGGAAGATGTGGCAGTTGTACGTGAACAGCTGGGACTGGATGAGCCACTACTTGTACAGTATGGCAAATATATGAAAGGTCTTTTTACAGGAGATCTGGGAAGCTCTATCAAAAACGGTAAAACCGTAGTAGAGACAATCGCACCAAGACTGAAACCAACTATCATGCTGACATTCTCATCCATGATATGGGCTGCAATCATCGGTATTGCAATCGGTATCATCGCTGCCGTATTTCATGGCAGAATTCTTGATTATGTAGGTATGATCATAGCAATCGCAGGTATATCTGTTCCAAGTTTCTGGTTAGGTCTGGAATTAATCCAGCTTTTTTCAGTAAGCCTGGGATGGCTTCCAACCAGTGGACTGGAAACCTGGAAGAGCTATATTCTTCCATCACTTACAATGGGAGCAGGAATCATGGCCGTACTTGCCAGATTTTCCAGATCTTCCATGCTTGAGACCATGCGTGAGGACTATGTGCGTACCGCACGTGCCAAAGGTCTTTCTGAATCACTGGTTGTTATGCGCCATGCATTTAAGAACTCTCTGATCGAGATCGTAACAGTAGCCGGACTTCAGATCGGTGGTCTCCTTTCCGGATCTGTTATGGCAGAGACAGTATTCTCCATTCCCGGACTTGGACGTCTTCTGGTAGACTCCATCCAGATGAGAGATTACAAAGTTGTTCAGGCATTACTGCTGTTCTTTGCTACAGAATATATCCTGATCAACCTGATCGTAGATGTTCTTTATGGCGTGATTAACCCAAGAGTACGTTATGAATAGAGGAGGAGAGAAGATGGCAGATAAGAACACAACATCAAACATTAACCTTGCTGCTGCCGAAGAACTCCCTAAGGCACAGAGCAAGTTCAAAGAATTTGTCAAGAAATTCATGAAGAGAAAAACAGCAGTGATTTCTCTGGCATTTATAGTTTTTATTATCTTAATGGCGATCATTGGACCATATGTAGTTCCGTATGATCCGCAGGCACCGGATTACACAGCTATGATGCAGGGGCCAAGCGCAGCCCACATTTGGGGAACCAATGAATACGGACAGGATGTTTTCTCCCGTCTGATGGTTGGTACCAGACTTTCTCTTACATGCGCGCTGACAGCGACGATTATTGGTACGGCTATCGGTGTTGTTCTCGGACTGATCGCAGGTTTCTACGGCGGAATTATCGATGCCCTGATTATGAGATGCTGTGATGTACTTTTCGCTTTCCCTGATATCCTGCTGGCTATCGCAGTTGTTGCCATCATCGGACAGGGTATGGTAAACGTTATGATCGCAGTTGCGGTATTTACAGTGCCGTCCTTCGCACGAATCATACGAAGCGCGACGATTTCCGTAAAGCAGGCTCCTTATGTAGAGGTTGCCCGTTCCCTGGGATGCTCAAACACAAGAATCCTGTTTGTACATATTTTCCCTGGTACGATTCAGTCCATGATCGTTAACTTTACCATGCGTGTAGGTACTGCGATCCTTGCTGCATCATCCTTAAGCTTCCTGGGATTCGGTGCAAACGTTACAGAGCCTGACTGGGGTTCCATGCTTTCCACAGGACGTAACTATCTGAACACAGCTCCTCACATGGTACTGTTCCCTGGTATTCTGATCTTCCTTACAGTTCTGGCATTCAACCTGCTGGGCGACGGTCTCAGAGATACCCTGGATCCAAAGATGAACTAGGAGGAAGAAACCATGGCAGAAAAATTATTAGAAGTAAAGAACCTCCGTACGGAGTTTAAAAGAGATAAAACATGGGTGACAGCAGTTAAAAAGGTAAGCTTCTAACTTAAGC
>ENA-OQLI01001040-OQLI01001040.1-human-gut-metagenome-genome-assembly--contig:-NODE-1040-length-24182-cov-4.090834_pt1 | contig 24182 bp, 33 predicted proteins | sample MGYA00242805_ERZ504812 | MGnify/ENA primary metagenome ERZ504812 (study PRJEB26092, sample SAMD00036430) | human gut metagenome | host: Homo sapiens | study: EMG produced TPA metagenomics assembly of... | reverse complement strand
CCCAACAACAAGTACGCTCAGTTCGTAAGTATCACGCTCGATGACGGCGGTGCTGAGATTTACAACAGTGGTCTTACCCAGCCCAACTACCACATTCAGACCGATAAGCTGTCCCAGCCGCTCGAAGCAGGCACCTATGACTGTACTGCGACTTTCACGGCTTATGACACTTCTGATAGCGAGAATCCGATTGAGGTTGGTTCTGCTGCCGCCAAGATTACTATTTCCGTTCTGAGTTAAAGTATGCCGATGCCCCGGTGCAGACCCATCCGTTTCTGCTGGGGCATTTTTTGAAAAACACAGGAGGCAATTCCATGAAGCGTTTTGCAAAAGCATGCGCGGCGGTATCGATGGCATTGATGATGTCTACCGCTGTGGGTTTTGCTGCCGAAACGGAACACCCGAACATGGACCACGGTACTACCAATAAGGCTGCGGTGTCGGATGAAGTAGATACTGCTCTGAACATCACGCCGAAAATGGGCACGAAGTTCACCGTGTACCTTGCTCCGGATATTCCGGAAACCATCCCCATTGTCCATGAAATCCCCAAGATGGGTGATGTGGGCATCGACCAGAAGACGCTGCTGGAAGCATTGCTGGTCGCGGGTGGCTGCTACCTTGTGAGCGATGGTGTTGCCACCGCCTGCAAGGGTAAGCGCAAAGACGATAAGGCTGCAACTCCCGCTTAAAATGCAAGGTCCCGATGCCGTTATGGCACCGGGGCTTTTTTGTTTGTGGGGCAAAACCAAGAAATCATACGGGAGCTCTCAGAAAATCAGGCGCGAGCGTTGCCGAAATGTGCGAATCGCATACAATAAAATCATGAGTCATCGCAAGGTCGCAGGATTATGCGGCAACAGAGAAATATAGTATCAGGAATCGAATAAGAGGTCTATCAGCATGGCAAATGTCAAGACTGTCGCAAGAAAAACCCTCGGCTGGGTATCCCGCCTTATCAGTATAGCTGCACTCATCGCAGTGCTTATATTGAGCGGGATGCTGCTTAGAAGTATAGCACAAACCAAAAAGACCCAGGAACTCACTTCATCCTTGCAGGCTATCAGAACGACTGCACAGGAAACCAATGAGACTGACTGGTCTAACGGAATGCTTGCGGTCAACCCTGATTATAAGGGATGGCTTACTGTATATGGTACGACCGCTACCGGGCCGGTAGTGCAGGGAGAAACAAACGACACCTACCTCCGTACGGATATCTACGGAGAGCATAGTATCCCCGGCACCCTTTTCCTCGATGAAGTATGTGATACGCGGCAGCACGGTAACCTTATCATCTATGGGCATAAGATGAACGATGGGACAATGTTCGGCTCTCTGGATAAGTTCAAGGACCCGGAATTCTTCGATGAAAACGGGACTGTTTGCTGGGAAGGCGAGTACGGGAAAGAATACTATCAGATATTCGCGCTCATGGTAGTGCCGGGATATGTTGATGACACGAACTTTGTAGATATTCAGGCATGGGCGAACACGCTCTCTGCCTCCAAAACTGAGGATATGCTCGAAACCATCCAAGATAAAGCCTCGATTTACAGGGAACTGCAATTCGACTGTGACAATGACAAATTCTTGTTCCTTGTCACCTGTGACTACAACATCAATAACGGTCGTATGGTATTGGCAGCAAAACGGCTAAAGAAAATCGACGAAAATTTGCGTTCATAAAGAATGTGCATTGACATTTTTGCGATGCAAAATATAATAGAGAAAGAAACACCTATCCTTTTTCTGACACAAATTGTTGCGGATTTGTTAAAATCGAGCCATCATGGTTGTATTCAATACACCTCCGTGATAAAATGCAAGTGTACAGAAGGATAGGACGCCAAGAGTCCACGGTATCGTCGATGACGAAATCCAAAACCGCGTAGGGCTGGCGGAACCTATCATTATTGAGTAGCCTCAGCGCTAGATGCCGAGAAGGAGTGTTTTTGTCAACAACCCCGCCCAAACCGGTTCGCCGGTTATGGACGGGGCTTGCGGGGCAACCCGTAAGTCCGGTTGATTAGCCTCGGTGAACAGCAACTTCGGTTGTTGCGAACTCCGTTATGCATTTGATGAGCAATCATCTTCATAATATAGGCACCCCGATTATGCTCCACAAGTGTCGGGCTCTGCGGGCAGTGTATGTGTCAATGACGCAAGCCGTTGATATGTATTACGTTAAAAATCTCTAAGGGTAGGAGACGTGCGGCTGCCACGCCGAAAGGCTAAAACAGTGCATAACATTGGCGAAGTGGACCACAGGGCGCAAGCCCTGACTTATAGTTTCATTACTATTTTACGAAAGGAGTATCTTGCATGAGCACTTGCGTTTGTGTTCTCACCAACAATGGTGAACGCTTAATGCCCACCTTCCGTCTTGGCAAGGTACGCCATCTTCTGAAGGACGGAAAAGCAAAAATTGTTAAGCATCATCCTTTTACTATTCAACTGCTGTATGACAGCAAAACGAACACGCAACCCATCGAAACCTGCGAGGATGTAGGTTACAACTATATCGGCATCAGCGTGAAAAGCGAATCTCACGAATATGTATCTGCTCAGTATGATACGCTGCAAGATGAGAAGGAACATCACAATGACTGCCGTAAGTATCGCCGTACACGCAGAAACAGGCTGCGCTACCGCAAATCGCGCTTCGATAACAGAAAGCGCGATAAAGGTTGGCTTGCACCTTCTCTGGAGCATAAGAAGCAGCTGAATATCAGCCTTGTCGAACGGTATGTATCTGTGATTCCAATTACTCATGTAACGGTTGAGGTTGGTTCTTTTGATACAATGCTGCTGCAATCTATCCAGAAAGGCGAAGCAAAACCGGAAGGTGCAGACTATCAAAAAGGACCGCGCTACAACTTGGCAACCTTACGTGAGGCAGTGTTCTACCGCGATAATTACACCTGCCAGGTTTGCAAACGCAAAATTGCGGATGGCGCTATTTTGCACATGCATCACATGTTTTACTGGAAAGGCAGACACGGCTATCAGCTTGATGAATTGGTTACAGTGTGTGAAAAGTGCCACACGCCAGCAAATCATCAAAAAGGTGGCAAGCTCTTCGGTTTTGGCGAAGATAAAGAATTTGCCGACCTTTCAGGCGCAGCGTTTATGAACGCCGTTCGCTGGCAGATAGTAAATGCACTGCACACCACATACAGCAAAGAATTTGTGACCATTACTTATGGCGCTATGACAAAGGAGAACCGCATCGCGCTTCAGCTTGAGAAAAGTCACAACAACGATGCGTATGCAATGGGAGATTTTCACCCGGTACATCGTTGTGGGTTTAGACATTACCAAAAACGACGCAGAAACAATCGTGTACTGGAAAAATTCTACGATGCTACTTATATTGACACTCGCACCGGTAACAAGGCAAAGGGCAAGGAACTTTTTAACGGCAGAATAAGTCGCAACCACAAAAAGGATTCCGAAAATTTGCACAAATACCGCAGCAAAAAGGTGTCGAAGGGTCGTCGCTCTATAAGAAGGCAGCGCTATGCAATTCAGCCATACGACACTGTGCGTCTCGAAGGTAAAACGTACATTACAAGCGGGTGCCATAACAAAGGCACAAGACTTTTGATTCCCGCCAACGGGAAAAGTAAGTCAGTAGCAATTTCCAAAATTCAAGTTGTTTGCCATGCGGGAGCATGGATACAAATTATCTAAATACTGAAAGGAGGTAAGCAGGAAACGCTGTATCTTAGTCTTTTCTAAGAAACGCATTCCTCCCCACCTAAGCCTTACGGCTATAGATGGGGTATCCTGCTCCATAATTATGAAAAAGAATATCGTATTGGCAGTTATTGCGACTGCGGCTATGGCGCTCAGCCTGGTAGGATGCGGCGTTAAGGTCACGAACATCTCGGTTCCGGATACTGCGACCCTCGAAAAGGGTGAGAGCATTACGCTGCCGGTGAATTTCGGGACGGAGGATGCGCCCGCAGAGACGCCTGTCATCGCAACCGGTGAGTTTGCTACGGCAGAAACTGCTGCACAGGATGAAAAGATTGCCAAGGCGGCTGAGAAGCTGACGCTCGCGTGGGCTTCCTCCGATGAGAGCGTCGCTACGGTCGATGAGACCGGAACCGTTACAGCAGTCGCAGCCGGTGAGGCTGAAATTACCGCCACGGTCAAGGATACCGAGATGCAGGATGTCTGCGTTATCACTGTCAAGGTGTCTGCGAAAGAGTTGAAGGTTCCCGACACTCTGGATGTCAAACTCAACGACACGGACGAAACCGCAATCGAAGCGAAATGCGAGCCGAAAGATGCGTCCAACATTTCGTTTGATTTTGCTTCCAGCGATGAGGAAGTCGCTACCACGAATGGTAAGTCTGCCTGAGTGAATGCAGAATTGTGAATTGTACGAACGCGAATAGCGCCTTAGTAGATGGTATCTATCGTACAATTTCAATTCTATGCGGTTCGCAAGGAACGTCAACAAAAAGAGGCTGCTGCACAAGGAAAAATCCAAGTGCAGCAGCCTCTTTGCCCTTATTCCACCTCCATTTCATCCCTCTGCAGTTCGAATGCTTCGTTCGTGCTGCAAACTTTTCCGGCGTCAACAAAAAATCCCGCCCACCAAACGGTGGACGGGAAAAGTGTCAATGCTTCTTATCAGCTGTGCAGCTATTCCAGAAAGCATCGTCAAGCTGCGTACGGGTCAGGATGTAGCAGGTGTCGCGGTCGGCTTTGTCGGTCAAGACATAGCCAGTTTCGGTCTTCTGAACCTCGACATCTTTTACATCTTTCTTGATGATGTTGCGGAAAAATTCGGAAGCGGTATCCGTTTTAGAACTGAGCAGGACACTGCCGAGAAATTCCTTTTCCTCTCCGCGAATACGGGTCGCGGTAAAAATGCTCTTATCGGTCATAATAGTTCCCCTTTCAGATTTGCGATACTTTTATCGGCAAGCGAAGTTTGGGAGCCGTGTTGCCAAGGATATTCTCCCAAAACGCTTCCCTTTCCTCATACTGATATCCAGCTTCAACCAGACACGGCTTGAGTTCTCTTATAGCTTCCGGGTCAGTGGCAATCGAAAACGTGGTATAATTCTTGTCGTCGATATACCACCCGGCAGGAAGGTTTTCAGGGTCTTCTTTGCTTGCTTCATGGTAAATAACGACGCCGCCATTCATCTCTTGGAGGATGCCAAGCGCGATGCTAGTTTCAAGGATTTCGCGAGCAAAAAGCTCATTCAGCATCGTCAAGCACCTTCTTTCCCTTTGCATCGAAGCGCGTATCCCACTGAGCAATTTGGTCGTCTCCGGTAATGCCACGGAGGCTCAGCAAGCAGCTGTTTTGTGGATGACACCAGATAGTGCTGGGTGCTTCGTTTTCAAGGAAGGCACCACAAAAGGGGCAAGGCTTTTTAGGACTGATTTTGTTAAGTCGCAGCATGCTCATACCTCCTCGTAGTCGATGTCGAACAACTCGAACACCCCAATGACCTGAATGGCGTAGCAATCCGCGACCATGATACGGTCACCGCCATCGATGTCGTAAGGAACATCGCGCTTGTCCAGTAACCGGCATGCACGGTCGAATTCTTCTGCGTTTTCAATGTAGAAACGAGTCATGATTTGCACTCCCTATTGATTTTTTATGCGTAAAATTGCGATTTAGGCGGGGCTGTCGGTTTTCTCGGCAGGTCCGAGGTACTCGAACTCGGCAAGGTCATCAAGAGACCGCTGATTTTTCAAGCAATAATCGTGAAGAAGGCCAACGATAGCGGTTCGCGTATTAGACGGCATTGCACAATGCTCAACCGAGAAACATACGCTGGTACTATCCTCAAAGCCTGTACCGTCCGAACCATCGCTGGTCTTTTTGAAGGTTGCCTTATAGGAGCCGATATGAGATGCGCGGTTCCCCTTGTCCACAGCCTCTGACAAAGTAAAAAAATGCCGCCCATCCAAAGATGAGCGGGGAAAATGTCAATCAAATTGCTCCATGAGTTGGCTGAGCCACATGGGACGATACGTTCCAACAGGAAGAATCTGTCCGTTACGGTATTCTGCCACGAGAACAAATCCGTTGTCATTGTCGAAAAACTTGGCTTCATCGCAATACGGAAGAATTTTGAGGACATCTTCGAAACGATGAGAAAATCGAGCTTTGACATCTTTGGCGGGGATATCGTGTCCACCGCGTTCTACGCGGTTTTTGATTCGCCGAATACTTTCCTCGGCAGTGTCCAAACCGACATAGTACAGGCGAATATAGTATCCTGCCTCCTTTGCGCGTTTGCAAAGCCGTTTCGGATATCCCCCAGAAAGAGTTGTCTCCTGCGTGAAATTCACGCCGTCCTCTAAGGCTTGCTCGATACGTTTGACGGCAAGCTTGCCGCCCTCGTACTCGTCGCCGCCGCATTGAACGGTCAGCTTATCAGGGTCTACCACAATACCAAGGTCGCTGCGCTCAGAACGCAAAGAACCAGTCAAGCTGGATTTCCCCGCACCATTTACGCCGCCGATAAGAGTGTATGTTTTCACGGTATCACCTCTGTTTTTATTATACCATATTGCATCATATACACGCAATGCGTTTGAGAATACTTTTAATCTTCCTGCTCGTCGGAACCGAAGATTTCAGCAAGGTTGTCAAGAATGTCCGTGGCTCTCTCTGCGATATGAGCATCATCAAATTCATCCTCGGCGTAGTATTCCTGCTTATCCTGCAAAGCCTTGATAATCGCCTTGCGATAAGTGGGGTTCAGAAGATTGTCTGCGATGTCAGAGATGTTTTCCACGCCTTCGTTGTCGTGGTACTCATAGGGGTCGTCATCGAAAGCCAGGCTGTCGAGTTTGGAAGCAATATCGAGGAATCTTTCGCGGGGTACGGACAGCACATCATTTGTGCATTTCCGAACCGGTGCATCGGCTTGGGTAGTTGTTTTGGTCATAATTCTTTACTCCTTATGTTTGCAAACAAAAAGGCGGGCCTCCCAAAATTCGGGAAGTCCGCTAATTTGCAGATTGTGAATTGTACGAACACAAAAAGTGCTTGAGTAGATGGTATCCCCATTCCAGTAGTCATATGTGCTATACGCTCTGGGTTCGCTACTGTCAGCGTGGCGGTTCTCATCGAAGGTGAAAGAAAAGCCGTAGTGGTCTTCGTTTTCGTGCGTGATATCAGTTCCGGTAAGACCTGCATGATAGTTCTTGTTGATGCGCTGTGCCATGCTGTCTTTTACTGCGGCGACCGCCTCTTCCAGGGTGTCCTTCTTGCAGATTAGGTTCGTGCAATCATAGTGTTCGCTCTTAATCACGATAAACATTTTGTGGTCTCCTTTTTGTTATATGATAGTGGCGTGTCGTATAATGCGTGGCATTATACGACCTCGTTGATGGCGTACAAAAACGAGCCAGTCAGCCAATTCGGTGCATAATCCTGACACTCATATATAGCTGCCTCAGTGGTGTCGCTATAATACGAGCTTGGAATTGTTTCCTCGTCGCTTCGGTCGAGGTGGCGCTTTTTGAGTTCTTCCTGATAGTCTGTCTGCATAGCGGCATGAGCCGTTTCGATGGACGGGTACTGGTTCGGAAAGATTTTGAGAAACATCTCCCCTCTTTTGTTGGTGAAAGATTTTGCAAGAATAAACATACGAAACTCCTTTTCTGACGCAAAAAAGGCGGGCTTCCGAGAAGGAAGTCCGCCCTTAAAGCAGAATTGTGAATTGTACGAACGCAAGACGCGCCTTAGTAGAATGGTATCTATCGTACAATAACTATTCTACCCGGTTCGCACAACTTGGCAACTGTTCATTTTGCGTGGTGCAGTGTTTTTTCGCTGCGGCGCACAATTGCTTGATGTCAGCGGCGGAGTATCCAAAGTCGAAATACGCCATCGGCAGCTTCTTGTCATCGTGCTGCCACTCGCTGCGCAGAGCAATCCTGTCTTCATCAGCTTGACGCACTCCCACCCCTTACGGAGTGGGATTCTCGCTCTTTGCAACAAAAGATGGTTGGAGGTTTTTCTTCGCAATCGCGTTGAATTCACAGCTGTGTTTGAGCTGACCCTTGACTTGTTGAATTACGGGCTTTCGCCTTTCGTTCAGCAGTTTCAATAAACCGATGCATAGAATCATGTACCGCGCAAAGCCGGTTGCATGTATGCCGGTGGTTTAACAACTTATCTTTATGCCGAAAGAAACGCTTGGGTACACATCCTCCCGTTAAGGAGTTTCACTGACCTCATGCATCCGGAGATGCAATCACCCAGCAGTGCCGAGGGCGGCGTCGTTTCCCTTTGAAACTATAAATGTTTCAGAATCCTACGCTAGAAGGCAACCAATCATGGCTGTTTTTCAAGCGTTCTTCTGTTTCGTTGTGCAGTTTCATAAACTGCTGAAAATCTTTATCAATAGCTTCTTTATCGTAACCTTGAAGACTTTCATCTATGTGTGTTAAAAGAAATGCGGAATACATATCCCGCTGGACAACGGTTCCGTTGGAAAGTTTCGCAAAACGCTGGGACAATTTCTTCTTGGTATAACTATCGTCGGTATGGTCAAACTGCGAGGCTTTTGTTTCAAAGGTGCTTACCTTGATAACGCTGCCTCCGTAACGACTTGCTTTTTGCCCCAAAATGGTGATAAACAAAGCAGGAGCGCAGCGCCCGATGGATTTACCGAATCGCTTTTTGGTGTACGCTCTATCGGTTTTCGGATTGATTTTCGTTTTCTTGCTGTGCTTTTGCAAGGCTTTGTAGTTCATGTCCTCGACATAGAACTCGTTGCCGTATGTCAGCATTTCATTGGCGAGAATATAATGCTCCGTCTTACGCACGGCAGCAAGTTTGCGGTTCAAGTCCCGCAGTCTATGCAGCAATCGATAATAGTTCTTACTATAATTCCAATGACGGATTTGCTTATGACCGTTCTTGCGCTTCAAGCGTTTGACGGTTCCGTTTTCGTTAAAGTATTGCGGATTCATCGCGCGGCGTGAACGGTCCATTTGCCGCATAATGCGAGCAATTTTCTTAGTAAGGCCATTGCGTGCTTCCGCTATAGCGGACGGTGCAAGTACACGGAGGTCGCAAACATCTTTGCCACTAAAAGCAACGGTTTGCGTGCCGATATCTATGCCAATGTGACCCAGCTCAACGGGATGTTTTGCGACCCCGTTACTGTTGCACTTGACGGGCGGATATCCTTCCAAGGCAAGCTGTACAAAGTAACGCCACCGTCCGCGAATCATTTCGCGCTTGATGATGCAAAACTTTACTTTTCGTTTAAGTGCTTCCTGCTGATACCAAGCGGTATTACCCTTGCGCAGCTTGACCGGAATACAGCGTCCACGGAATTTGATATACAAACCGTTATCGTCGAGGAACTGAATGCCTGTACCGTTTGTTTTTGCTGCAAGGCTGACGAAATCGTCTAGTTTTTTATAATGGACGGATTTCCCGTTCTTATAGAAAAACTTGTACCACGCATCCCAGACACGAGCAGCAATCTTTTGCGAGATAGCTGAATGCAGATGGTAGTATTTCGCATATGCTTTAAGTTTCTTCTCGAACAATACGCTTGTGAAGCCATATGATTCGAGCAGCTCCGTGCGTTTTTTGTACAACGCCTTTCGTTCCTTACTTTTGGGAGCTGTATTCGCAATAGCAGAAACCAATTCACGATATTTGCGAGTCTTGCGCACCTGATGCCACATCTCCGTGGTTTTTTGAACGAGCCAATTATATGCCTTGCAATATTTCTCAAAGTTAGAATACAGCACTGCCTCATCGTGCGAATTTGTGATAAGCGGCAACGTCAGAATAAAGGTATCCGTTTTTGATTTTTGACCGTATGGCAAATTACACACCTCGAGTCTTTTGGGTTTCTACATAGCGACGTATCATAGCAGCAGATACATCACCGGCGGTACTGACAAAATAGCTGCGTGTCCAGATGGTATTTGTTTTAATTTCTTCAGAAAATTCCTTTAGCAAAACCCTTGATGTATTCGTTTTAATGATACGCATAACATCAGCTGGACTTATTGTCGGAGGAACATTCAAAAACAAGTGGCAATGGTCAATGTGGCATTCCATAGCCAATATATCAAAATTGTTTTGCTCGCAAATTTGATGTACAAGCTCCTTAAATCGCGCTTCCACACCATCTATTAAGAATATTTTTCTTCGATAGCGCGGGCAAAACACAAAATGATAATTCACCAAGGACACGGTTGTGGCAGTTCGTCTATAATCTTTTATCATATAGCACATTATACCACAAATTGCTACAAAATTGGTTAACACACTATGAATTTCTTAAGATTTCCAACGCGCCTTTCATCCCACTCCGTAAGGGGTGGGAGTGCGTCAAAATTTGCTGCAAATCATCCGGTGAAAACGAATAAGTCTTGCAAGTGTTTAGACAGTTCGCCAGCAGCGTTTCAGTATCAATTTTCAGACAACACATATGGATTCTCCTTTCGGTGCTTGGCTTCTACATTTCCAAATATACTCATTTCGCACGAATTGACAACAAAAAAAGAGCCCCGCATTTCTGCAAGGCTCAAATGGAACGAATCGTGTGTCAGCACAATTCATTCTGATAGCAAGCCATCCTCGTGGAGGATATCAAAAACCTGCTACCCGTCGCTTCAGGATGACCCTGATTGACTACTCCTCTGCACCGGGAGTGAAGTCCAACGCCGATTCTCAGACAAGAATCACCGATATGGCGTTATACGAGCTCGGTATATCACCTAGGTTATGTATTCCCTGTTGGTGCCCTCGTACTGGCGCAATGAGTGCTCACTGTATAAGTACAGCTTCTTTCTACAGCCAGATAATTCTGGTGCAGGACGTCCCATTGCCGACTGTCCTGACTTTTGAGATATAGCCTCATATTGCAATCCATCGTTATGATAGAGCTGGTGTGACCCGATGGTGGATATTTAGTCACGCTCTACGTTGCCGTTAACCCAAGCAATCTCGGAACACCTTTTTTAGTACCTGTATCGTTCAGGAGGCAAGTGCTGCCTAAGGGGTGGTGCGGTTAGACGCGACCGAGGCTCTTGCACCCCACGATGCGCCCTTCCGCGTCGCGGATAGGCTCATTGGGGATGAAGACGTCGGTACGGTCCTTGCACCGTGCGGCGACGAGGCTGCTCACGATGAGCAGAGTGTCGTCGCGCTGGGCGGGAAGGTTCTGCACCTCGCCGTAGACGGTGGTCGTCAGCGGGATAGTGGTCCCGTTGAAGTCCACCGAGCCAGCATCGGCAGTCGCTGCGGAGACGCGAGCGACTATGCCGGAAGGCTCGATGGTGATGCCGGCCACGGTCACGCTATGCGGGGTCAAGTTGCGGATGTACATGTGGGACCTCCTTCGTTGTCTGCAAAACAAAAAGCAGACACGTCAAAAGGCGTGTCTGCTTGAAGTTAAGCGGGTTGAGAAACGGTTGGTGGTAGATATGGTATCTATCGTATGTATACCATTATACTTCATCCGCATACGAATGCAAGGCCTTTTTGGAATTATTTTTTGGTTTCCTCAAAAATAGGGTTTTCCCAAAGAACTTTGCGCCCGCTTTCAATGCGAGAGACAGCCTTCATGGGAATATCAGACTGGTATTTACTGTAGTCAGCGCAGTTCTCCACAAGAAATTCTTCCACATCATTGCAGAGCTTACGCGGTGCAATAGCCCATGTAGAAATGACCTTATTCTTAATCGTTTCAGAAGTAATCAGGTTGGAAACAGGATATTGCACCTGCATTTCTTTTCCATTGGCTTCAATAACGAGTCGAATGTTTTTTGCTTTTTCAGTCGCAGCAAACAAACTACGGCACTCACTTTCCCAACAATGTGGCTTAGACTGGAACTCCAGCATTCTTAATTGGGTGAGACGTTGGACGGCAACGAATTTTTTCCCGATGCTTTTGCTGAAAGGGGTGCCATCGTGAGAAGTGAGATTCTTATCGAGGACATCGACTACCCTTTCCGCCCATCCGGTAGGATTAGCGAAAAACTCGATGGTCGCGGTGTCATCAATGTGCTCAAGGAATTCACGAAGGTCTTCTTCAAATGCGGTGTCTTTCTTTTGCAGGACATACTGTTTGACAGCGTTTTCATAAGCCTCGTTCTGCAATTCGGGCGTGTTCAGATAGTCAGGGTCGAGAATTGTTTTCTGCTCCAGATAATCCCACAGTGTTTTCGTCATCTCACCCATTGCGGAATGGGGACCGGTGTAAGCAGAGGTGACATCAAACAATCGCAGGAACTCATAGCTTTCAGCATAGGTCTTTTCGTGGTCCACAACATAAGCCATAAACTCAAGGTTATGCTGTTCAGAAAAATGGTCTTTGCTCATGCTGGTGGGATAGTTACTGCACATTTGCCCAAATAATGCCTCGACACTATGCTCGCCATCGGCCATCGGGACACGAATGAAACGATAATAATAACCTTTTTCATTTTCGTTCATAACGACTCCGGAAAGTATGAAATCAGTTGGGTTTTTGAGAAAATTGTGGAAATCTTCTTCATAAATTGTGTTTAAAAACATAAGGCTTAGCCCTCCTTCTCCAGCGCAAGCTGGTTTTTGATAATTTTGACTGCATTCTTAATACAAAAAGAGCGGACCTCCCGATGTGGGAAGTCCGCGCTTCAAGCGAAATTGTGAAGTGTACGAGCGCAATGGCTGCGTCAAATATAGATGTTATCTATCGTACACTTCTAAGTTTATACAGTTCGCATACAGCGTCAAGCATCACTCGGTATCGGCAACGCCCATATAGAGATGGTAGGTGGCGTTTGCCGTCTGGCAGACCCAGTGATTGTAGAACGAATTGTACGGCTCGGATGTGACAACATCTTCGTCCGCGTAATAAATAGCCGCCTCGCACCACGAGGGACCGTTCTTGCGTGGGATGCAGCGAACATCCATGCACATACCATCGGCAAAGGTAACGGACTCGAACTCAATCTCGTTCTGCTTTTTGCCTCCGTCGGTGTACTGCTTGATTTCGTTCATGCGCTCTTTGCTGATAACAAGGCGCTCGACAAAAACCTTGCGAAAATTGGTGAGATTCTCATAGGTGGCGCAGATACGCATGATTGCGCTTGCCAGAGAGTGTACGGAACTGATGTCATAGCACAGGGCCGTTTTGTCAAAACAGCCGATACCATGACCGGTCCAGAAACCACCCTCAAACAAATGGATGGAGGCGGCGTAGCAAGGACAGGCATCGATTTTGCAAAGCTGGATATCAAGCGTGCAGCCATTGTACATACTATCTACCGCAACCCGGCAAATGTCAAAGTTTGCTTCTGAAGGAACTTCGCCGCTGCCGTCCCAATAGGTGGGGTTGTAGCGGGAAAGATACATCTCGGCAATCTGCCTTGCATCGCTCTCGGTCATACCGATGGATTGTTTAAGCATGTGACATCGGCTGTGTCAGCCTCGAAGGCACCTGAAAGACCTCCGATGTGGTCTTCGTGGGCGTGTGTTCCTACGACATAGTCTAAGTGTCCCTCTGTCTCACGCTGTAATACAGAATATACAAGGTTCGAGTCATCGGCATTGCCGCCATCAATGAGCATTGAGTGCCCATCACAGGTAACGAGGGCGGAATCTGCCTGTCCAACATCGATGAAATGGATGGTAAAGCTGCCGCCTTCCGATACGCCAGCCGTCTCCTGACCGCTTTGTGCGGTAGTTTCTGAGACGACCCCGGATACAGGAAGGCTTCCCGGAGATTCCGGTGTCTGACCGCAGCCTGTGAATGTCAGTGTGAAGAACGCAGCAATTACCGCTGCAGTTCTCCGAAGAAATTCGTGTTTGGTTTGCATGGGTTTTGTTCTCCTTTCAAATAAAAAAAGCGGACCCATCCCCCGAAAGGGATAAGTCCGCTAAAAACGAAATTGTGAATTGTAAGACATCTGGTATCTATCGTACAATTCTATTTTACCGGTATCGCAAGAACATGCAATACTCAAACCGTATCCGAAACCTCATGGCACAGCATCCTGTCCGCATAAATACAGCAAAGAACCAAGCCTAGGCTCGCAACGCAGCCGAACGCGACATGTTTCGGGGAAAGAAGGAGCCATTCGATGTCGTTCATTACTTTCACCCAAAACAAAACGCCCATCATAGCAATGATGAGCGGAATAAAGACAGTTCCTGTGTAATGCAGGAATTTTCGGATTTTTCTTTTTTGCATCCTAAAACTACATCTCCAATCATGCTTGCAAAACAGCCTGAACCACATATCTCTGATTCGTTGGGCTGTAATACCCAAACGGATAGCAGGTATACATGATAAGTTTATCGATTCCGTCTGTGAAATTAACGAGGACAGTGCCGTCATCCGCAATCACGGTGCTCGCATCCGAGGATACATAGCCTGGTTTTGCCAGGGTGACGGAATACACATACTCGCCGTAATCGGTATCCACAACAAAGTTATCCCCTATGCTGACATATTGCAGCAAAGAAAACACGCTGTCGTTATGTGCGCAAAGCAGATGTCCTCCGGTCACACCGACTTGATAAGAACCGGGATACTGATACACCCCATCGCGTTGATTCAAAAGACTCTGGTCATCGCCCCAGATAAGAGAAGAGTTTAGGCCAATTGCGTCACAGGTAATCGTGCCGTAGGCTTGACCCCAGGCTGCAGGGGCAACATCACCCCAGACAGAGGTCGCTGCCGCAGGTTCGGGAGTCGGCGCAGGCGTCGGTTCGGGAGTCGGACCCGGGGAAGGTTCTGGTTGCGGTGTAGGAGACGGTTCAGGAAATGCAGCGGGTTCCGGGCTCGGTTCCGGTACGCCGGATAAGTCCGGGATTTGCTGTTCTTTTTCTGCTGTTTCTTGCGTCGCAAATTCAGAAGTGTTGAGAGAGGATTCGGATTGTGCTGATTCGGCAGGCAGAGGTTCCGCTTGCCATGAACAGGCTGCAACACTGGTCAGCACAGCCAATGTTGCAACGAGTATCAGTGCTTTGGTTCGCCGCATATGAGTTTATCCTTTCTAAAACTAAAAATATATAAAAAAGCTGCCCTCAGTTCATGTCGAACCGGGGCAGCTTTTTAGCAACGGACATAATCAGCCATTTTTGTGTTTTTTCCGAGAGAATGTGCGGCTTACATTCCTTCACCTTTCGGATTCCGCATGTACTCATGCCGTCATAATAGAGCAGGACACCAATATCTTCTGGTATCTCTCCTTTGACCTTCTTATATAGCTCTGTGGGCATCGCATAGTAGTTGCAGTGCCCGACGAAATTGTGCCCGTGTGCCGAGTGAAAATCGCTCACGGAAATCTTGATTTCCACACAAGTGATGACGGCATCGAGCGTATACAGATGATTCGTCTTGTGGAAGTGGCACCATCGCTCGGAACAGTGCTCCCTGCAAAAATCCGGCGATGAAATATTCTTGACGCAGGTTGCTGCTTTCGCCTTTTCCTGTATCACAACAGGCGGAACATCCGTATCCGTTTCGATGAGCGAGGCTAGTTTACAGGTTCCGTATTTGGTTTCAGCGGTAAAGCATTCCTGCACCCGGACAAAATCGACCAATCCGGATTTGACAGACCCGCATTCGACCGGCACTTCTAAGGCATCGAACCCTTGCCGAAACGAATCTGCTCGATACCCGCCGTAGCTGGTTGGATGCCACGCATGGAGCGCAGCCTCGATATCGCGGGTCAGCTGAGTTTTCGCCATCTGACATCACCGGAAAATCTGCTGACCAATCTCGACCATCTTACGGCGTTTGCGGTGCAGCGAAACAAGCTGGTACACAACGACGGCAAATGCCGCAGCGGCAAGAAATTTCAGAATCTTTTTCATGGTAGTTCTCCTTAGTCAGTTCATGGTTTAGTGTTTTGTCATTGCTCCGCAGTATATTGCCGCAGCATGAGTTCCTGCACGGTCATCACCGTGAAGCCTTCCTTTGCCGCCTCATTGAGGGCTTCGTAGTAGTCATCCACATACAGAGCCTGTGCAGCATTCAGACCGGCAGCTTGGGTCAGAAGTTTCATGACGGAGGTCTTCCGTTCCGGGGTAGCAGTCCCGATGACATCGAGGAACTGTCCCGGATAGTGCATTTCAAGCCACTGCTCTTTATACGGCAGGGTCATACTGTCCTGCACACGGGTGATGCAGTATTTCGGGATACCGTCGCAGCTTTCGAGGAAATGCTGGACAAGCGTATTCGCTTCCCCAATCTCATCAAATACCTTGTACCCGCCCCGGTTCTCAGCCTCATACCGCAGTAGCCGTGCCCTGTGTGCATCAGCAGTCGCGTCGAGTTTCTGTTCACGATAATGGACGAGCAGAGTATCGTCGAAATCGAAGAACATCATACGAATTTTTGAGAAATTCATGGGTCTCACCTTCCTTCAGTTTCTCGCCGATGCAATTTCATGCCGAACAACATCAGCTTCGGTGTAAAACTCATCGCTGTAGTCGTCCTCATTCGTCTCCTGACAGACCTTGTGCCGGTGCGGCGCGGAACCTTCCTGCTCGATGAAAATACGCCAGACGCCAGAGGAGAAGCAGACAAAAAGCACCGTGCCGTCATCCAAATAGAGCCTGACACCGGCGACATCGAAACACCCGATTTCGTCCTCGAAGTATCGAGAATTTTCGATACAAACGATATCATCGCTATAGCCGTAAATCTTGACCATTCTGTTACTGCCCCCTTACTTGATTACAAAATCCTTTGTGGCATCCTCTGCCTCACTGTACCGGCTCACATTGCGCCTTGCAGCCTGCAAGAGAACATCACACTCGGCATCGAGTGCCGCCTGCATCGAAGTCTGCTGTACCTGCTTGGCACGGGATGTGTGAGCGTTCTTGTACTGCGGATACTCTGCGACGATTTTATCCATCAAAGCCCAGCGCTCTTTGTCGGAAAGTGCGTTCAGGTTGATGTTATCGCGGCGCAGCCGTTCAATCGCATAGTCTAAATACGCGAATTTGGACTTCCAACTTTTCATGAGTTGCCCCGTTACTCAGTATGGATTTCTGCTTCATAGAGCGAGCTTACCGCGGGCCGCAGCCCTTGATAGAGGCTCACTCTCCACAGACTTTAAGATTCGGTCGTCCTGACCGTACTGTTCGCCTGTGGTTATGAGGCGGCTGGCATAGCCAGCATGTCCATTCCTTTCTTTAGAATATTTTCTGCTGCATTTTTATCCCTATCATGTGATGTATTACACTTCGGGCAGACCCAATGCCGCACATTGAGGTTTTTAACCTCTTTGTTCTGGTATCCGCAGCAGGAGCAGGTCTGGCTGCTTGGATAAAAGGTTGGTATTTTCACAACTACTCTTCCTGCCCAACTGGATTTGTAATCAAGCTGTCGGAAGAACTCTCCCCAAGAAGCGTCAGAAATACTTTTTGCAAGGTTGTGATTACGAACCATACCCTTTACATTGAGGTCTTCTACACAGATGATTTGGTTTTCTTTCACCAGTGTAGATGACAATTTGTGTAGGGTATCTTTTCGTTTGTTAGCTACTTTTTCGTGGCAGCGAGCTACTTTGATGCGCTGCTTTTCCCAGTTGGCAGAGCCTTTCTTTTTGCGTGACAGCTTTTTCTGCTCACGCTTTAGTTTAGCCTCCGCTTTCTGTAGATACTTATGGTTTGGATGTTCGTTTCCATTGCTGTCAACCGCAAAAGATTTGATGCCAACATCCAAGCCAATAGCGGTATTTTTAACAGGAAGCGGTGCTACTTCTACTTCGCAAAGAATGCTTACATAGTATTTGCCGCTTGCGGAACGACGGATTGTTGCCTTACAAATACGACCTTCAATGTTGCGGCTTTTGCGATAGCGAACCTTTCCAAGTGTGGGGAGCTGAATGTACTTATCGTCAACTTTAATGCTTTTTGCTTTAGTAGTTGTATAACTTTCTTCTCCTCGTTTTCGTTTGAATTGAGGGAATCCTTTACCGTTTTCGAAAAAGCCTTTATAGGCGTTATCTAATTGACGACAGCTATATTTTAGTGCTTGGCTATCTGCTTCTGCAAGCCAAGGAAGATAGGTCTTCATCTGAGGAAGTAGATTTTGCGTATCAATATAGCTCATGCTTTCGCCGCGTCGCTTGTAGGCTTTTATCCGCCTATCTAATATAGAGTTATATACAAAGCGGCAGCAGCCGAGCGTTTTATTGATTTTTACAAAATGAAGGCTGGGAAAGCCCACGGTTTCAACCGTGGGATGATAGGCCGACAATAATGGTTTTCTTCGTATCTACCAATATAATTGTAATGTGACGATGTTGTGATATAAAGTTCATATATCTGTAACATAAATTTGTCTAAATTGTGATAAAATAGATACATGAAAAGAAACTACAGACGCACAAAAACAACCGTTTCTATGATAAATTATCACTTTGTGTTTTGCCCACGCTATCGAAGGAAATTATTTCTGGTGGATGGGTTTGAAGCTCGTTTCAAGGAACTTGTAACTCAAATTTGTGAGCAAAACGACATTGTGATACTGGCAATGGAATGTCATATAGACCATTGCCATCTTTTCGTGAATGCTCCGCCTACATTAAGTGCTGCAGAAATCATGAAAATTATTAAAGGAACCACCGGCAGGATACTCAAGCAAGAGTTTTTTCCTGACACGGTTATGCAAATGTGGACACGCAGCTATTTTGTAAGCACTGCCGGAGATGTGTCTACCGCTACGATTCAACACTATGTAGAACAGCAAAAAAAGAGAGGAGGGTAACTTTATGGCTTTCGGGAGCAAGAATAGCACGCCATCATTTGTATTGACATTGCCTCTTGATATAAGTCTCAACGAGCAAGACTATCTGTATAAGGAGTTCAAGAAATGTGGCACTATCTATAATCAGCTTGTCAGCGTCACTACGAAAATGTGGCATCAATTGCGCAAGATGCGCAAATATCGGGAATTGATGGCAGCTATTGCTAAAGCTGCTCCCGACAGCGATGAGCAGAAAGTCCTCTTTAAGCAACGCGAAAAGATGCTTAAAGAATATCGTTTTTCTGAAGATGCTTTTCATAAGTTGGTTGTGCCGTATGCAAGGCACTATGCCATAAACTCCCATATAGCACAGGCAGTTGCCTCTGATGTTTGGAAAGCATGGAACACTTTCTTCTTTAGCAATAGCAATTAGGAGCATATCGAAAACGGCAAGTTTTGGTTGCCTTGATTCCGATTATCTCCCGCCGATACCTGGCAGTTGTTGTGGAAGATTTTCCAAAACGAAACTTTTAATTCAGGCACTTCGCTATTGACAAACTTCTTTCTTTGTGCTTGTGACCCGGACAGTTCCCTTCCTCGGGAAGCGGGTATCCGCTCTGGATGAATCCTTCTGCCGAGGTTCACCGTGCCTGCCGTCCCGCCGGTCGTGCAGCCGGAGTCAGCCCTTCCCGCATCGTTCAGAACAGAAGAACATACTAACACCTATACCTGCAAAATAGTATACGGAAAGCCACACTCCAACAAGCCCAAGCAAGTCCCTGACAAGTGTTTAGCAAGTCTCTAACAAGTGCATAGCCCATACGCACCAAACAAACCCGCCGACTGTATCATCGATAGCAGCAGAAAAGGGAGTCGCATTCCACGACTCCCCTCTCGGCAGTAAATCATTTCAGTATTTTATTCAGCTGCAGATTGAAAATTTTGCTCAACGCATTCAGCCGGTCCTTCGGCACATCAATGTTCTCAGGTTCCTTGAATCTAAAGCCTTCCATGTTCTTTAGTTCCGCACGCAAATCATCGGTAAGCATCGCCTGTGCCGTCTTGATGAAATCCCCGCCAACCCTCGGCTCGCACTTCGATATGCACCACGCCGGGTTCTTTTCAAGGGCTTCTGTATCGAATTGGAACAGCAGGCTGCGGTTGTTGTCATACACAGGAGCCATTCCGGTAATTTGCATCGTATCGTTGTCGAAAAGGAACCCAACATTCCCCAAGTGCCGGTCAATGTTGAGAATAAGCGCGTCCAATACGAACATCCGGCGCATAAGGTCCTCGCTGCCGTATTGTTCAGCGAATTTGAGGAATGCAGCTGGATTCCTGCGATTGGAAACCGGTAATGCCGACAGCTTAACCAAGCCAAACCGTTCACTGGTAAACAGCTTGCACTTCGACGCCAACCGTCCATGATAAAAGGTTAGTTCGTACTTTACATTGTTTCGGCAAAAAATATTGGCTACTTGAGTAGCGAGGTATTCAGACAACGGTTCGATTTCGTAGGTGTCGCTGCCGCTTTTGTACAGATAGGTCGTGCCATTTTCCCGCTGCCAGCACTTTGCATACGCACCGTCTGTTCCAAATTCTGGGGATGTTGAAGAAAGAGTTGTTGAAGAGATGACGCCATCGAAAGCTGCGTTGGAAACCAATTCATCGAACTCGTTGCGATACAGGGAAACATCGTTCCAAGACATGGTGCTTTCTGGTTCCTTAACCCAGAATGTGTCATTGAGAGAAAGTGCGTGAGTTAATTTTAGAAAATTTTCGATGGATTCACAACCATACTTTTTCAGTAGCTCTGCGATGTGTTTCCTATGCTTAGGTGCCTTGCGTGCATCAAGAAAATCGCCAATGTTATCGTATCCGATGGGTCGAGATTCTGTATACCATTCAATTTCTTTGCCTGCCACAAAGCCGAACTCGTCCTCATAGCAATCAAACAAAAGCCACTTTGTATCTTTGTTCATCAGTAAAAACAACACGAGGAACCACACCTCACTTTATACAATATTTTGCTCTATCAAAAGTATATCTCAATTTATCATAATTGTCCACGAATTTCATAGCTTTGTCCTTTGTTGGTCCCGTTTTTGTCATTTGCGTCGTTTAGTGTTGTTTTCAGCATTTTTTATGCGTATATTTACACGAATATTTCTGGATTTTTCACACTAAACGGAAACGGCGATACACGCCCCAAGCGTATCGCGTTGATTAGTCATTTGTATTGCAACGGGCAATCAAGTTCATGCCGCCACTGTAGGTAGCTATCCGTTCTGGATGAATCATCCTGCTGAGGTTCACCGTGCCAGCCGTCCCACCGGTCACGCAGCCGGAGTCAGCCATGCCAGCATCGTTCAGAACGGAATATAACCGTGACCGCTTGCTGTTTGTCTCTTCCCACAGAGAGGGCCTATACTACCAAGGCTTTATTTCCCAATATAATAGCTATCTGAGCAGACTATCGCTTCATCCACCGCTTCCCGCAGTCTGTCATAGGATACTTCCTCTTTCGCAAGACGCTTAACGACATTCAGCGATATCTTTTTCTGCGCAGGCGTTTCCTTACAATACTCGTCTACCACGAATGTTGGCACAACATAGAACACCCAGTCATCCACAGCCAAGGCATTGCGCTTCCCGATATCCATGTTCTTATTCAGACAGAATACTTATACCTCTGACTGCCTTGACAGCTTCCGTTGGCATCCTAGTTCTCCCAGTATCTGTTGTTTGTCGGTGCAATCGAGAAGGTCCGTATCTTGGATATCTCCTTGTTCAAGGGATGCACATAGCTGGTCGCCTTGACCTCGATGCGCTTGTTGCGGTATGCCATGTCATAAGCCGTCCAGTAGTTTACGTTCTCGGCTTTCTCAACACCGAGCGCTTTCGCCACAAGGAACTCCGCTATCGTTTCCGCCATACCGTCCAGCTGGCTGTATGCGTATTGCCAGAAATCCTCAACGGAGAAAAGGTCCTTGCCACGGAATTGGAACATCGCATCGGGCGTATAGGGCTCGTATGCTGTCAGTTCCTTTTTCTTCTCGGCTACTGCTACTTCTAACTTTTTTGTATACGAGCTCATCTCAGTCTCCTCTTTGAGCGGACATCGACGGTGTTCTTTCTGGGTTCATCTGTTTCCCGCGTCCTTCTCATATACTTTTCCCGACTATGCCTTTAGTCTAGCACATGTTGAGCGCAAACGCCACAGGAAATTGATGCGCCGTGTTGTTTTTTAGCATTGTCGGAAGCTTTGGCTTTGGAGCAAAAAAGAAAGCGTACAGGCGGGTGTGCCCATACGCTGTTCTTATCAGTGCTAGTCTTGCAGCTGCTCAATTTCTATGTCGGGAATTGCCCCATATTTCCCGAGAAGATATCCTTTGCGGATGTTATCGGTTGTCCGCGTTGAGAAGCTGCTGATGCTATACAACTCCGATGCGCCATCGTCTTTGTGTTTATCTACAAAGTACAGCTGACCTCGCACAGCGAACTCCATGCGGTCGCTGCTCTCAACCTCGAATGTGACATAGTAAGAAGTGCTCGTTGTGCTATGGAACCCGTGAGCGCCGGAAGCATCGCCCGCTGCCGGATGGCTGTGATGAGTTGTATTCTGCCGCTTAGCCACTACCTTGGCTGGTACAGTCAATCTCGGGGATTGGTTGTTCTTATGCCATGTGGTAAGTCCCGTGACGGCAGTGTAAATGAATGTGCCGATGACGATGAGGAAGATAACGGTAAACATGAGTGGGAACAACTGGTCAAACAAGCCGAATATCATAGTCCTTCTCCTTATTCTTCGTTCAGGATTTGCTTTATCTCATCGAGGCTCTCGGCGAAATAGATGCCTTCCTGCCTTTCTTTCGAGGAAAGGCCCTTGTCAATCATCTTTGCCAGCAGTGCTTTTAAATCATCGTAGTAGCCGTCGAGGTTATAGAGGATACAGGGGGCATCTAAGTGTTTCAAGGATACTTTGGACATGACCTCTGCGATTTCCTCTAGTGTACCTGTCCCACCGGGGAAAGCAACAAAGGCATCGCCGAGCTCAATCATCTTGGCTTTCCGCTCTGACATGTCCTTGGTCACGATAAGCTGGGTCAAGCCATCGTGCTGCAACTCATTCGCAATAAAGAACTGCGGTTCAATGCCCGTTACTTCGCCGCCGGCCTGCAAGACACTATCTGCGATTGCGCCCATGAGTCCGGATTTCGAGCCGCCATAGACAAGCGCGTTCCCGCTGCTGCCAATCCATGCGCCGAGCTCCTCTACGGATTTCCGCAGGCGGGGGTCGTTGCCTTCGTTCGCGCCTAAGTACACGGTGATGTTCATGTAGGTTCCTCCTGCTGTTTTATTCTTGTGTATCGGGGGTGCTTGCGCTGCCGTCTTCGGCAAGAACATATCCGTGCCCCACTACGCATTTCAATTCGTTTTTGCCCAAGCCTAGCTTCTTGCGCAGCAGTGTGATATACGCATCGACTCTGCGCGTCAGGAGCGGTGTCTTAATATGCCAAACAGACGAAAGCAAGTATTCTCGGGTACAGATTTGTCCGGCATGTTCGAGCAATATCAGAAACAGCCGATATTGAGTTTTTGTCAGATGAACGAGGCGGTCATCCTTTCGAACAGAGCACAATTCCTCGTTTATACTTATGTCTTTGTAGGTTATCATTCAAAATGCCTTTGCTTATAAGTCTAAAATCAGTGATACGGCTTTCGTTCTGCGAACCGTTGTCAGCTGTTCATCATGTTTTACCGGCCACATAAATACCGACCAGCATTTCTGCAACGGAAACACTCAGAAGAAGTCCCGAAAAGAAATTCCTCACATCCGACCCGCCAATGGTATGAGACAGCGCCTGCAAGGCAATTCCAATTATGAGCAGTAAGACACCGTACAGGATGTTCTTCTGCTGTTCGAGTTTCTGCGTGCGTTTCAGCAAATCCATGATTTTGCCATCGTCGTATGTTCGTATGCTTTTCTCTTCGGTTTCTTCGCCATCCATGAGCTCTGCTACGGTAATTTCCAGTCCCTGGCACAGGCTTTTGACGACAGCATAGTCCGGCATACACTTGCCATTCTCCCACTTTGAAATCGTCTTATTGGACATGTCAAGCTTTTCTGCCAGCTGTTCCTGCGTCAGGTTCTTCTCTTTTCTTTTGCGAGCAATAAATTTTTCTGTTGTCTGCTAGTCCATACCATCTCCTCCTTGTGCTGTTTCTGGTATAAGTATGCCATTCAGGGACAGAAACACTATCCCCTGTTTGGAGAATTCAGGTGGAGTTACAGAAAATCGCGTAATTTTCAGTTACTGGTGAGTTGGAAGTATCTCAGGACCGCCTGTTCTTTCTTCTCTGCCATTTCTCAAATTCTTCCTCTGTCATGATATCAGAGAACGCCTCGTAGGTATCCAAGGCCCCGTTCTTCTTCTGCACAAGATAGGCCATCCCGATACC
>ENA-OQLI01001039-OQLI01001039.1-human-gut-metagenome-genome-assembly--contig:-NODE-1039-length-24245-cov-3.669002_pt1 | contig 24245 bp, 18 predicted proteins | sample MGYA00242805_ERZ504812 | MGnify/ENA primary metagenome ERZ504812 (study PRJEB26092, sample SAMD00036430) | human gut metagenome | host: Homo sapiens | study: EMG produced TPA metagenomics assembly of... | reverse complement strand
AACTATGCCAACCGCAGACAAAGATGATGAAGCGAAGGCAGTTTCAGCTATGGAGGCGCGGAGGGTAGATTTTTCCTCCCGCCCAAGAAATTCGGAAAACGTGGCGGCGTTTTCCGAATTCTTATGCCCACCGCACCCACTCGGATAAAATCTCCCCTCCGCACGTAAAAGCAACAGGAGCCTAAAGGTCACTTACCAGTAGAAATACTCAATACAGACATCCATGGGAAAGAAAGAGGCGCGACCTGCAAAGCCACGACCTTAACCATCACCCCAACATCAGAAACATACCTTTTAATCCACCACAACAAATTCCATTCTTTACATCTGTAAGGAACCGAACATACAGGTACTTTTACTTCCTCTAACCCGCAACTTCCAACGCGCGGCAACACAAAGACATGAACAAAGGCGAGGAATGCAGGGGGATTTTATCCGAGCAGGGGCAGGAACTAGGTTTCCCAGCGTCGAACCAGAAGGGGCGCGGGAGTTAGGTTTTATCCGAGCAGGCTAGACGGGGAGAAAGGGGCGCGGCCGGCAAAAGATACGAGAGGGGCTTGACCTGCGAAGCAGGTCACGGGGTCCCCGGAGTGCTTTTACCGAGCCAGCCCCGAAACGCAAGAACGGAGCATTTAAGCATCAATATCACCTTTGGTGAACTGCGCGTTGTAGAGGCGGGCGTATGCGCCCTCGGCGGCCAACAACTCTTCATGCGTACCGAACTCGACGATATCGCCATGCTCCATCACGAATATCACGTCACTGTCACGGATAGTAGACAGGCGATGCGCGATCACGAAGGAGGTGCGCCCCGCAGTAGCTTTGGCTACTGCTCGCTGAATCAGCTGCTCCGTGCGGGTATCGACCGAGGATGTAGCCTCATCGAGAATCAGCAGGGGCTTATTCGCAAGCATGGCACGAGCAATAGTCACCAGCTGGCGTTGTCCGCTAGAGAGGGCGGAATCTTCCCGAATCTCGCTATCGAGACCGTGAGGAAGCTGCGCAACCAAGTCACTGAGCCCTACTGCTTTGATCACCTGCTCCAGGCGTTCCTCGGATACGTTCTGTCGGGAATAAACCAGGTTCTCCCGCAAGGTTCCTTGGAACATCCAGCTGTCTTGCAGCACCATAGCGAACTGCGAGTCCACGTCCTCGCGCCGCATTGCAGAAAGCGGGGTTCCGTCCAAGAGGATTTCCCCACTGTCCAGTTCATAAAAGCGCATTAACAGGTTTACCAGGGTGGTTTTGCCGGCTCCAGTCGGCCCTACTATCGCGACGTTTTGTCCCGGCTGCACCAGCGCCGAAAATCCGTGAATGATTTCTTTGCCCGCTTCATAGGAGAAGCGAATATCCCGGAATTCCACTTCACCTCGGGTTACTTGGTCGGTCAGCGCCGGTTTTTCGGATTCGTCCGGTAGCTCGTCCTCTTCCAGGATTTCAAAAACGCGCCCTCCGGCAGCGGCTGCTGACTGGAAGGAGGCCGCGGCAGAAGCTAGGTTCGATAGCGGCTGGGTGAAAATCCGGATATAGAGCATGAATGCGGCGATTACTCCGATAGTTACATAGCCTTTCACCACCAAGACTGCGCCCAGTACGCATACCACCACGTAACCGAGGTTTCCCACAAATCCCATAATCGGCATCATTAACTGGGAGAGGAAATCTGCGCGCCAAGTCGCATTAAATAGTCGCTGGTTACGGCGGTTAAACTCGGCACTGGTGGCGGACCCCGCATTATAGATATTGATAATCCCCTGCCCGGATAGAGATTCTTCGATGTGCCCGTTTAGGCTCCCCAGGTAGGACTGCCGGCGAATAAAAAACCGCTGGGAAAACACCATAATCACCGCGTTGAGGACGAACCCCAAAAGCGTTACCCCCATACCGGCGAGCGCCATCCGCCACTCGGTGTATAGCATCATACCTGCTGCCCCCACCAGGGTGACTACTCCGGTAATGATAGTGGTGATTGCCGAATGCAGGGTTTGCACCAGGGTGTCGATATCGTTGGTTACCCGGCTCATAGTGTCGCCGTGACTGGTTTTGTCGAAGAAAGACAGCGGCAGGCGATTGATTTTCCGGTCAATCGCGGAACGCATCCGTTGCCCAGTGCGTTGGGTAACCATCACCATAATCAGCGATTGCCCCACGTTAAAACAGAACCCGAAGGTAAGAACGAGGGTAGCCATCCGCAACAGCGCAAAGATTTTGTCCATATCGATACTGCTACGCAATCCGGCAGCAATCTCGTCGGTTATCAACCCTAGGAACATCGGCGTGACCGCAGTCAAAAGCGATCCGGCGATTGCCAAAACTACCGCGAACAGGATAGCTACCCGGTAGCGTCCCAAAAACTGGGCGAGACCGCACACCGATTGGGAGAACTGTCCTTTCTTGGCTTTTTCATAGACGTTGCCGCCGTGTCCTCCGCTTGGGCGTACTGGTGACATTTTTTCTGCGACTGGCTCTAGACCGCGCCGTGCCGACTCGACTCGCCGATCCGAGCTGCTCATTTTGATGTCTTTCATGCCAACTCCTCCTCAGAGAGTTGGGACAGCGCAATTTCTCGATAAATCTTTGAGGAAGCCATTAGCGACTCATGCGTTCCCCGCTCCACGATTTTGCCGTGATCGATTACTAGAATCTGGTCAGCTTCTCGCACAGTAGCTATCCGCTGCGCCACAATGATCTGGGTTTTCCCGTTTGCTTTCGCCGATAATTGCCCGCGAACATCCCGGTCAGTGGCATAGTCGAGGGCGCTAAAAGTATCGTCGAAAATCAAGATTTGCGCATCTCTGGCCACGGTTCGGGCAATCGAAATCCGTTGTTTTTGCCCGCCGGAAAAATTACTGCCCCCTGGAGCTACCTCCGCCGCAAACTCGCCCTCTTTATCGGCAATGAAATCGCAGGCAGCGATGTCACCAGCCTCAACAATATCGGCGGGGGTAATGTTTTTCGGACCTTTTCCAAAAGCAATATTGGAAGCGATAGTACCGGTAAACAGGGTGATTTTTTGGGGTGAATATGCGATTTGGTTGCGCAGATCTAGCAAAGGAAATTCCCGCACGTCCTTGCCGTTAATCAAAACCTGTCCTTCTCGGGGATCGTAAAGTCGGGGAATTAGGTTCACCAGTGAGGTTTTTCCGCTGCCGGTGGCTCCAATCAGGGCTACGGTTTGCCCGCGATGAATCTTTAGATTTATCTGGTGGAGGGCATCGTCCTCGGCTGCGGGGTAGCGGAATGAAACGTCTCTAAATTCAATCGCCGGTTCCTGCAGGTCTGGGCGGGTTTCTTTTCCGAGGACGCGGGCAGATTTAGCGGCGGTAGCAACCGCCTCAACTAGGGAGGGTTCACAATCTAGCACCTCCCGGATACGGCGATTAGCAACGATTGCTCGGGGAGCGAATACGAATACCATTGCCATCATCAAGAATCCGCCAATCGCCTGGGTGGCATACCCTGAAAATACAATCATCTGCGAAAACAAGGTTATTTTTTCCGGGCCGGCAGCCGCGGAAATCATAAAAGCACCCAGAACATAGATCGCCAAGTTAAGTCCGGATATCACCGTGTTCATTACCGGCATCATGAAGGAAAAAGTGCCCGATACCATTAGGTGCGTGTTGGTTAGTTCGGTGTTGGTGGCTTCAAAACGCTGCTCGTGGAAATCCTGGGAGCCGTAGGCACGGATAACCCGCACCCCCTCCATATGTTCGCGGGTTACTCGGTTCAGGTCGTCAGTGATCCGCTGCATTCGCATCATTCGTGGCATCACGATTCGCCAAATGACGAAAATCATGACCAGCAGTATCAATGCCGCCACCCCGGTGGCGGCGGTCCAAGTCAGGTTCTTCCCGGCGATTTTTACGATCGCCCAGATGGCGAGGATGGGAGCTTTCACCATCATTTGACACCCCATCACCACGAACATTTGCAGCTGAGTGACATCGTTGGTGGAGCGGGTAATTAGCGAGGGCGCGCCGAAGCGTTCAAAGTCTGCTTGCGGGAGGGAAATCGCTTTTGTAAATACTGCTTGACGTAGGTTGCGGGCAACGGTGGCGCCAATCATGGCCATGCAATAACCGGTGACTATGGCTACTATCATGGATCCGGCGGCGCAGCCGAGCATTTTTGCGCCTTCCGATAGCACCCCGTTGACGGTAGCACCTGGTTTCACAATCATTTCGGTGATGGTTTGCATGAAATCAATCAGGCGTAGGTCTAAGAAAACTTGGCAAATAATGGTGATAATTGCCAGCGCGCTGAGCAGCCATTCTTTTTTACCCAGGTGCCGCACTACGGTCATTATCTAACTCCTCCCTCCTTTGGCTATTACCCCTCTTAACCCGGTATTAACCCTTAACCCCTCCTTTTAGATTAGCTCCTTTACAAAAAGGCGGTGCGGGGAAGATTTTCCCCGCACCGCCTTTTAAAGTAAAAGACTAACTAGCCTTACTTCAGGGTGATAGTAGCACCCGCGCCTTCCAAATCAGCTTTGGCTTTTTCGGCGTCTTCCTTGGATGCGCCCTCCAGAATGGTGGTGGGAGCGGAATCAACCTTTTCCTTGGCTTCTTTCAGAGCCAGTCCGGGCTGTAGGGCGCGCAGAGCCTTGATTACAGCGATCTTCTTGTCGCCAGCAGCTTCGAGCACTACGTCGAATTCGCTCTTTTCTTCAGCTGCTTCTTCGCCACCGGCAGCACCGGGGGCAGCAACAGCGACAGCAGCGGGAGCTGCGGCCTCTACGTCGAATACCTCTTCGAATTCTTTAATAAAATCCGATAGTTCCAACAGAGTCATTTCTTTGAAAGCATCAATTAGCTCTTCTTTGCTGAGCTTAGCCATTTTGGCATTCCTTTCTTTTTGCCCACGCGAGGCAGATTTTTTCTTGTCGATCTATACGGCTTTACTAAGCCGCTTTTTCCTGCTTTTCGCGCAGGGCGTCCACGGTGCGTACCGCTTTGACGGCGGGCGCCTTGAACATATAGGCAGCCTGTACCAGCTTGCCTTGCATCGCACCAGCCAGTTTGGCCAGCGTGGTTTCGCGGTTGTCCAGTTCAGCTAGTTGCTTGACTTCATCGGCAGTCAAGAACTTGCCATCTAGGAAACCGCCCCTGATTACCAACTGCTCGTTATTCTTCGCGAAGTCGCGTAGCGATTTGGCTGCATCTACGGCTTCTCCGGTTACGAATGCGATTGCAATCGGACCGGTCAGCTGTTCATCCAGGCAGTCAATCCCCTGGTTCTTGGCAGCGATACGCACCAGCGTGTTCTTCGTGACGGAATAAGTAGCCGTTCCTGCCAGGTTCTTACGTAGCTCGGTCATCTGAGCCACGGTCAAACCGCGGTATTCGGTGAGCAGCAGGGCCGATGCGGAGCTGATTTTTTCTTCCAGCTGGGCAATCATGCCTTGCTTATCAGCTTTCGCCATTTGACCCTCCTTCCGTTTATCCGTGCCGGGGGCCAGAACAAGAAAACCCCGCGCAGATTGCACGGGGCGAAAATAAACCTACCGATTCTAGCTGCTGTCTTCCCTGGGGGAAGGACGTCCTCTTTTCCGAGGACGCGCAACTATTTTCGATATGTTACGCATCGTTCAACCTACACAGGCTTCCAATCTGGAACTTAAACCCACTGGTGTGGGCACCGGCGATCTTGGGCAGTAGCCAATTTAGCAGCCACTTTCCCAGCAGGTCAAAGCGGAAGGGCAGGATAGGGCGCTTTTGTGGGTTATTTAACGCGTAGCGGATTGGTTTATGGGGAAGGCTCTTCCTGCCAGGGTTATCGCATACGCGTCCCCACCCCTGCCAACCTCAATCCATCAAGCTCTCAACTCAACTCTCATGTAGCTCTCAACTATAGAGAGTTGAGTTGAGAGCTCGGTTGAGAGTTAGTAAAATAGCTTTCGTGCAGGCACCAATAAATCGCGATGAGCTGGACATACTAATTGAGGAACTTCGTCTCGGCGGTCAGGACACTCAACAGGTGGAAGTTAAGGAAGCTGCTGGCGGACTCCCCAAATCCATTCTTGAAACCCTTTCTGCGTTCAGTAATGGCGCGGGCGGGATTATTATTCTGGGATTACAAGAACAGAACAACTTCGCTTACAGCCCTCAATTTAAAGCGAAATCAATCTATGACGCTCTCGCAGGAGCTTGCAACGAGAAACTAACTCCCCCAGTGAGAGCAGAAATAAACTTGCTACCTTATTCCGGTAAACAACTGGTGGTAGCAACTGTTCCCGCCCTGCAGCCACGCGATAAACCCTGCTACGTAACCAGCAAACACATTTACGGCGGTTCCTTTATTCGTACCGGCGATGGTGACCGCCGGTTATCTGCATACGAAATTGACCGGCTTCAAGAAAATAAAGCTCAACCTAGTTGGGACAGGGAAGTCATCACCGAGAGCAGTCTGGACGATTTGGATTCTCAGAGCACAGCGGCCGTGTTACGCCGAGAACGGGAAGCTCATCCTCGGATTTTCGCCAAACTTGCTGACGGAGAAGCAATGAAGCAACTCAAGATTATTGGAAAGGGGCCAGATAAAAAGCTCCACCCCACTTTGGCAGGTTTGCTGGCTTTAGGCATTTACCCGCAACAGTATTTCCCCCGCTTAACAGTTACTTACGCGGTTTATCCCGGGTCCACCAAAGCGGCAGCGCCTTCAGGGCAGCGACACCTTGATTCGGGAACTCTGGTGGGATCTATCCCCGCACTGGTTGCGGACGGGGTGCAAGTGGTCGCAAAAAATATGCGCATCGGAGGAGTCATCCAGGGAGCATTCCGGCGCGACCTCGTCGATTATCCCTTAGTCGCAGTACGGGAGGCGCTAACTAATGCGCTGATGCACAGAGATTATTCCCCGGTAGCGCGCGGAACCCAGGTACAGCTAAACCTGTATGCGGATCGCCTGGAAGTATTAAACCCCGGTGGACTGTTCGGCACGGTCACGCTAGATTCTTTGGGAAAACCTGGGCTATCTTCCGCTCGAAACCAGTTCTTATCACGCCTTTTAGAAGTGACCCCTTACGAGGACGGTGGCTTCGTCGCCGAAAACCGTGGTAGCGGCTACCAGGAAATTCTATCTCAATTGGAACAGGATATGCTCCCCCCTCCTCGCCCGATAGATAGACTAGACAGCTTTAGCCTAACTTTTGAACGCCGCCAAATGACCCCTGCCGAACGCGGAGCAGCAGCCGGCACTTCCTCAAGAGGGCGCATATTGGAATACCTACACACCCACAAGACCGCTAGCAGCAGAGAACTGGCAGGCGCAGCTGGCATCAGCGTAGGCGGTACCAGAGCCATTATAAATTCACTGGTCAAATCTAAAACTATTGCCCGCACCGAACCGGCAACCAGCCCTAAACAACGTTATCGGTTATTAAACGACAAAGATTAGGGAGATAACCTCAACCCTTTCGAGCTCTCAACTCAACTCTCATGTAGCTCTCAACTATAGAGAGTTAAAGTTGAGAGTTGAGTTGAGAGTTACTTGAGAGTTAAACCCTCAATACCCCAGCGATCCCGCGACTTTTACCTAGCACAGCCCGTCTATAACACAGCTTGAAAACACTTGAACACTTAAGCAGCAATACCTAGAAAAGTAAGATGTGTGCTATATCACAAACATGCTTTTACAATATAGGATAAAAGACCTATAAACAAAATATGGGGGAAACCAAAGTTTTACTCTTGCATCAAGACTTTAGTGGTTATAGCCTACTTTTACACTTCGATGAGAAGATAAATATTTATTTTCCTCCTAGTCACTTAGTCCCAGATTCCTATAAAACACAATCACAAACACCAGGAGTTCCTCCATGTCTATGCTCAAACACAAAAAGAACAAAGACGAAGTAACCGGGGAATCTAGCCTGGCGGTTACCGAGCTAACTGCCAGCAGACCCTACGTTCCAGAAAGCAAAAAGCCAAAGAAAGACAACACTCACTGGCTATATATCGGCGTAATAATCGCAGTGGTAGCCGGGATTATTTTCGGGATAACTGCCCCCGATATAGCCAAGGAATTCAAGGTGGTCGGTACCACCTTCGTCCGACTCATCACCATGATGATTGTCCCCGTAATCTTTTGCACCATCGTCCTCGGAATCGGCTCAGTACGCGCCGCAGCCTCGGTAGGGAAAGCCGGCGGAATCGCACTCGCCTACTTTATTGCCATGTCTACCTTTGCCTTAGCCATCGGTCTAGGGGTGGGAAACCTGATAGAGCCGGGACACGACCTCAATATTGAAGCCACCAAAGGAGCTGCTAGCCAGTTCACCTCTGGAGCTAAGCAAAAGGGCGACGGGATTATTGGATTTATTCAATCAATCATTCCCGATACTTTCTTCTCCTCGCTCACCGCTGGTTCCGTCCTCCAAACCCTGTTTATCGCCCTGCTAGTTGGGTTCGCGGTACAGAGCCTCGGCAAAACGGGAGACGGAATTCTGCGCGCAGTTGAAGCCATCCAAAAATTGGTTTTCAAAGTGCTCTACATGGTGCTCTGGCTCGCCCCCATCGGCGCATTCGGCGCTATGGCAGGGGTTGTCGGTTCTACCGGCGCTAAAGCAGTAGGACAGATGTTATTGCTGATGGTGGCATTCTATATAACCTGTATTCTGTTTATTTGCGTCGTCCTCGGCTCGGTATTAGGAATATTTGGGCGTTTCAATATTTTCAAACTCATGAAATACCTAGCGAAAGAATACTTGCTGATTGTAGCGACTTCCTCCTCCGAATCCGCGCTACCAAACCTGATGCGGAAAATGGAGCATCTCGGGGTTCAAAAAGCAACCGTGGGTATCGTAGTACCCACCGGCTACTCGTTTAACCTGGACGGAACCGCTATCTACCTGACTATGTCGGCTATTTTTATTTCCGACGCCATGAATAAACCGATGGGAATGGCAGAACAAATCGGTTTACTGGTATTCATGATGATTGCCTCTAAGGGCGCAGCTGGGGTGTCTGGGGCAGGTATCGCTACTTTGGCGGCCGGTCTACAGTCACACCGTCCCGAACTACTGGATGGGGTTGGAGTAATCGTAGGTATTGACCGCTTCATGTCAGAGGCACGCGCCCTCACCAACTTCACCGGGAACGCAGTTGCTACCCTACTGGTTGCCACCTGGACCAAAACCATTGACCGCCAGCGGGTTTACGACGTATTAAATGGAAAACTCCCCTACAGCCCCCAGGTAGATGACACGGATATTGACCTAAAGAACCCCTCGGTACAAATCAATACCAACCTGCCACACACTCCGCAGCCAGATGTGGCTGCAATCGAAAAGTTGGCTTCCCAAGAGCAAGCCACTGCCAATAAATAAAAAGAACGGCTTCACCGCCGACCCCTGGAGCAACGCTTAGGCTCGCTCAGACTGGGATCCCTCCTTGGGCGGTGAATCCCCGGTAAAGCTCTCAGCTAGGCTCTCAAAGGGAGACTCTTTTGGAGTTTCCAACTCACGAGTCTAGCTGAGAGCTTATTATTTAAAAAATGACTCATAGCTGGATATAAATCCAGGTGAAGCCGACAGCATTCACCGGGTTACCGTCGGAAGTCCTATGCCAGCTCGTCTTCTGGATCTGGGATAGCTTCAGTAATCGCGCTCAATATTCCCGTAAAGATTGCTAACCACATTGCTTGCTTGGTGTGCGCATAACGGTGACCTGCCCGACGTCTTTTTTCTCCCCTCGAAAAAATAAGTTTTTCCCCGAGGGGCACTAACGAAAGCAGGAAGGCACCAAAAGTAAAGGCGACTGCTGTCGGGATGGTGATGACCGTATCTTCCTCTTCGCTTTCCGTAACATTTTCCGGGTCGCAACATTCGCAGGGATTTTTCTCCTCTGAAAATTCCCCCTGCTGACTATTTTCAGTCTTGCCCGCCGCGGCATCTCGGTGACATTCGCAAGCACCTCTGCGCTCCGCGCAACCCTTTTTATCTGCATCTTTAGGGTTAATTTGCAGCGAGGGGATAACGCCCATAATCCATCCCGCAGCTATTTCCCCGGCTAGCAACAATACTTTTATGCCAGTGCGAGACTTGCGGGAAGGTAGATAGTCAGGCAACGCATACCAGGAAAAAGTGCTCAAAGCATAAATTGTTCCGCTCCCCAAAGCGCGTTTAACAGTTGATTGTTCCTGGTAGCCCTGTTTCAGCTTTGCAAACACTGATTTGCTCACTACATCCCCCTAACTTTTTACCTGGACGAAACCCGAGAATATACCGAAACATAAGAAAGTGGTAAACATAATACTGGCTAACTACCCCTTAGGGGCAGATGGCGCGGGCTGCGGTCTCGCCGATTTCACTTATAGGACGAGCTTGCCCCGGCAAGGCTTCGGCAAGCCAACGGTGAATGCCGAACCATACCTCTTGACGCACATCGGGGAAAGATAAGAATAGATCGTGTTTTCCGGGGTAACGTTCCATGGTCACGCGACGGGATAGCCGCCAGGCATTCGCGCACATGGTTTGCACGTTTAGCACCGAATCAGTAAACATCATTTCCCGTTTACGTTTCCCGCTAGAAGAAGCGGTAGAAGTCAAGAAATAGGTAGGCACCTCCGTAGGTTCACCCGATAAAAGCCGCTTTTGAGCGACAGTAATCGCACGTACCCAGCCAAAACGCACTACCGCATCGGCACTACCTTTCCACTGTCGAATCAGTGGCCACCCGGCCACTGCGGGGTCTCGATGGAAAGGCTCAAGTCGCTTAGGCAAAGTTCCGTCGATTTTTTTATCCCACCCCATCAAAGAATCTACGTACGCGGAGTCAGCTGACTGCAGCGGAACCTCTTTCTTGGCTGCCCGCCGGGAAAACAATTCTGCGAGGGCACGCGCCCCGAAACGCTGGGAAGTTCCCCCCGCCATTTCAATCCAGGGGGAATCAAGCAGCAGTCCTGCCACTTGATCCCGGTGTCGGTTCACCCAATAGGCCGCAGTAAGCCCCCCGGTTGAATGACCAGCCATGACTAGAGGTAAATCCGGATGTTCTTCCCGTATTACTTCTAAAGCCGCATAAATATCTAGGTCGTAAGAAACAAGATCATCCGTCCAGCCAAAGGTCTGCCATTTCCGCAGCGAACGCCCGTATTTACACAGGTCAATTGCGTAAAATGCTCCCCCTGACAGGGAAACATGGCGCGCCAGTTCCCGCTGGAAGAAATAATCATTCCAACCGTGCAAAAAAAGACAAATAAAAGTGGGGGTAGTGGGAGTTTCGGCAATCATCCAAGGATCCTCGGCGGGCAGATGCCTGACTACGGTAGCGCACAATTCGCCCTCTTCATCGCGAGGAAGCTCTAAAGTGCGTGCTTGAAAACCTTTACCGAGGATATCTGCTACCCATTTCCCTAACGGCGCTGGAGCCGGCGGTGGCTGCGTTGGCAAACCAGCGACAGCTAAACCATTATTTTCCATCTTTTCCCTTTAATGACCATGTTTTCTCTGGTGTGGAGCGGTATTGCGTTCAATTTCGGTATTAACCTCGGCGATAGCTTCCGCCAAGGACGGACCTTGCAGATTCCCAATTCGGAACGCTTCCCACCCGTCCAGGGAGCTATCCCCTCCGACCTTTTCAAATGCTATCTGAACCTGATCGGTGAGCTGCCCGTCCCCAGGGTCAATCACGCCTTCTTCCTTCAGGAGAGCTTCGCAAATCCGTCCCTGATTATCAGACCACAGCAGCACTGCATCTTGTCCCACCAGTGACGAAATAGATTGCAAGCCTTCGGCATCTTTTTGCAGCAGCTTTAACTCGCTGACCGGCTCGTTTGACTGCGCCTGTACTTCATGGCTCTCTAAACCTTGGGCATTGTCCTCTTCAGCAGGAACATCTTCTTCACCGGGGCGCTCTTCAGCAGCAGCAACCCGGTTTTCCGGGGTATCTAACTCTGTAGACTCTGATATCCCCTGCCCATTATCCGCATCTGAAGTTACCTCAGCATCAGTCTCGCCCTCGGAAACAGTTGGAGGAACCGGCGGGGCAGGCGGAACCAGAGTAATCTCTGGTTCTTCAGCGGAAGCAGGATTGTCATCAATATGCCAAGAAATCTGCGGAGCTGGGGCACGATGTCCCCCAATCTGGGGATGTGCGTAGCTGATATTGCTGGGGGTGAGCTGCGCGACCTCTAAAAAGCGTCTGCCATTGGACATTTGTCGTGAAGAAACCTGATGGATTTCCAGACCGGAACTGCGCAGCACCCCGAGCGCCGAATAGCAACCCTCATCTATTTCTCCTACCACCAGGATTAAGCGAGGACCTGGTTGTGTGGTGGGTGGCATGGCTTCGCGGAACTCTGCCCAGCCGGTTTGGAAAGCTTGCACTCCCCCCGGATATTGACTGGCTAAATCCATCCATCCTTGCCCGGATACCTGCCCGAGACGTGAAATTGCAGCTACCAGGCTGACCGGGTCTAGACGGGAGAGTACTTCTACCGAAACAACCTGACCAGAGGCATCTAACGCGGTCAATGAATGCGGACCAGTTCCAGATTGACCGCCGTTTCCTGCCCATGCAACCGGAAACAGAGGACGATCAATTACCTCTAGCACCTGCGAGCGGATAGATTCCAGCACATCCATCTCTAATCCATGCCCTACCGGCGTGCCAAACTGTGCCGGTATTAGGCGACCTGATTCTAGTTCAAAGAGTGCCATCGACTCACCGTTCCCTGTTTTAGCTTTAGGATTCCTCTCCTATTGTGTCACGGATATCCACTGAGACACCCGTTTCCGCGCCGAGACTGGCTCTATGATTTATTTTCTGAGGACGTGCCGATGCGTTTTGTAGCGTTCTTTAGAGCGGTGGCACTGGGAGCTGATAGTAGCTGCGCCAGGTGAATACCGCCGCGACCAGCTAAAGTTTCTGCTTGGGTGCGACAAGAAAACCCGTCCGCCAAGAAAATAGCGTCCGGGTTGGCTTTTAACTGCGGTAGGAGGGCGTGCTCGGCTACCGCTAACGACATCTGGCGGTGCGAGGCTTCCATTCCGAAGTTACCGGCCATGCCGCAGCAACCTTGCAGTTCCACCAGATTCGCGCCAGTTTTCTCGATTAGGGCGCGATCGGCTTCCCAGCCCATTACTGAATAGTGGTGACAGTGCGGTTGAGCGACTACTTTCACCCCGGTGAGGTCAGGTAAGCGCAGGTCGGGACAGTTAGTGGTTATGAATTCCGCAAGAGTAAAGGTAGCTTCCCTAACCATTAGGGCGCGTGGGTCAGCTGGGAGGAGTTGTAACAGGTCATCTCGTAGCACCGCGGTACATGAGGGCTCAATTCCCACAATCGGGATTCCATTAGCGGCAAGCGGCCCCAAACGTTCAAGAAGTCTTTCGAGGTGTCTGCGTGCCCCTTTAAGTTGCCCGGTGGTAATCCAGGTCAGTCCGCAACAAGCATCTGGGGGCGCCAAAAACACCTGCCAGCCTGCCTCACTGAGCAGTCTAACTGCGGCTTTGACTCCGCGTTGGTCTAGTCCCCGCGAAAATGAATCTGCCCAAATCACCACAGGTTTAGAGGTTGAAGACGAGGTAGTGCGCATTTTTGCTGACATGGGAAGCCGTTTTTTCCCTGCCCCTATTTGACGCTTAGGATACTGTTTTTCTAAAGAACGAGTAGCAAATCGTGGCAAAGCACGAGAAGTATCCAGGTGAAGCAGCTTTAGCGCCACCTGGGTTAGCGGGCGAATCTTGGTAGCCAAATTAGCCAGTTGCGCCGCTCCCGGAATCTTTGCCATCAGCCGCAGCCAACGCGGCAACCATCCCAAGGCATAATGGGAAAGCGGACGCGGCCGTCCCTGGTAGCGCCGGAATAAGGTTTCGCTTCGCCACTTTGCCATATCTACCCCGGCAGGACAATCCGCAGAACAAGCCTTACACGCAAGACATAAATCCAGCACCTGCCAGATTTCGGGGTCTGACAATCCGTGAATTAGTCCCCCATTGGTGGCTTCTTGCAGGATACGCGCCCGGGCGCGAGTAGCGTCCTGTTCCCGCTGGCTTGCTTGGAAAGAAGGACACATGAATCCGCCAGCCGCGCTGTTATCGGCGCGGCATTTTCCCACCCCGGTGCATCGATGGAAAGCGTCGGTAAGGCTGCCGGCGTCCTCGGAAAAAGCAAAACCTTCCGGGTTTGCTTTCAGGGCGTGTGCCTGGGTACGCCGTACGTTTTCTGCCACCCCATCCGGACCTGCTGGGCCGGTCAATACCCCAGGGTTCATCAGATTCTCAGGATCAAATAAGGCTTTTACCTGCGAAAATAAACCTACGGCTTCGGGGGAATACATCTCGGGCAGCAGCTCAGAACGCGCCCGACCGTCCCCGTGTTCCCCGGAAATAGAACCACCGTATTTTCCGACTAGCTGCGCGGCGGCAAATAAGAAATCTCGCGATTTACCTAGTCCCGCGGCACTTCCCAGGGGCATATTGAGCCGTACATGTACGCATCCGTCCCCAAAATGCCCATAGAGCAGCCCATCCAACCCGAACTTTCCTAGCAGCTTTTGAAAATCCTGCAAATAGGCGGCCAAATTTTCAGGTGGTACTGCCGCGTCCTCCCAACCTGGCCAGGCCTGGTCACCTTTAGGAGTTCGTCCTCCCAGTCCCGCTCCATCTGCGCGAATCCGCCAGAGAGCAGCCGCATCGGTGCCGGGAGGATAAATCATGACTGCATTCCCGCTCGCCCCGGAGGCCGCTGCGAGTTCGCGCGCCCGTCGCATAGTCGCGTCCTCATCTAGACCTTCTCCGCCGACCTCGCACAGTAGCCAGCCGCTACCTTGGGGCAAATCTGGGACTGCGCCCGAGCCTTTATGTTTGCGCACTACTTCCACTAGCCGAGCATCCATACCCTCCACTGCCAGGGGTTTTAAGGGCAGGATTTTAGGTACGGCAGCGGCAGCGGCAATCATATCTGGGAAACCTAGCGCCACCAGGACTGGGGCTTTAGGAAGCGGGACGAGGCGCACGGTTGCCTGGGTGAGAACCCCCAAAGTGCCCTCGGTTCCGGTCAGAAAAGGGGCGAGGGCGGAGCCATTTTCTGGTAGCAGGTGTTCCAGGGAATAACCAGATACTTGCCGCCCAAAGCGTCCAAACTCGGTACGGATAGTAGCTAGATTAGCTTCTACCAGGGATTTTAAACCGGGGATTTGTTTGATTTCTTCGCTTTGCGAGGACGAATCTTGCAGGGAAGCTGACCCGGCCTTTTGCGGGGGCTGTCCAGCTATAATCTCGCGCCCTAACCCATCAATTAACCGCAGCTCTAAAACGTTATCGGAGGTGCGCCCATAGGCGGTGGCGTGCGGCCCGCAAGCATTGTTGCCGATCATGCCACCGATGGTGCAGCGAGAAGAGGTTGAAGGATCGGGACCGAATCGTAAGCCGTATTCCGCGGCCGCCTGCTGTAACTGGGATTGCACTACCCCTGGTTCTACGATGGCGTAACGCTTTTCGGCATCAATTTTTATGATTCGATTCAGGTGGCGCGAGTAATCAATTACTACTCCGGGACCAATGGCATTTCCCGCACACGAGGTACCCGCGCCCCGGGCAGTCACTGGTACCCGACATTCCCGGGCAGCCTGAAGTAGTATCCGCAGGTCGTCTTGATCTACTGGGCAGGCAATAAGCCTTGGAGGAATCCGATAGTTAGAGGAATCCGTGGCGTAGACGGCGCGGTCAGCCCGGGAATCTAGGAGTTCTCCGCGAAATTTTTCGCGCAAGATAGAGCGAAATCTATGGTAGTGACCTGCCTGGATACCCATAATTCGCCTTTCGTTACTTCTGTGCCTAATCCTATCTGCTTCCCGCTTAGCTCCTAAAGCGTGTTTCATTCCCATACTTCTGGAGCAGTGTTATTACCGCCAGCAGATTTCTTAAAAACGTTCAAATAGCTTCCATACACCTTAAGTGTCAGAAATAATTATTTCTGACACTTCGGGGCGCCAAGGCTGACACTTAGAGTATCTATCCAGGTAATAGCGCCCTTCTAACTGTCAGGGTCATCTCCGGAACCCGAACCGAGCCATTTTTTCCACCCTGGTACTACCCGCCAAACAACCCAGCGACCTTTGCGTCCTCTGCGTAAAAAGCCCATCTCTTCCAGACCACTTAAGTCACCATGCCCGCTAGGACGAGACACCCGGAATCGCTCCGCCACCATCTGCGCCGTCCACAGCCTTTCTGGCTCCCCCCGAGATTCCAACAAAATATCGATTTGCCGATTATTCAAGTCGGCGCAATCTTTAAATTTTTCTTTAAGCTCTGCCGCCTGACGGCAATCATCCGCTAGGTATTTCTCCAGATGCTCCACCGCTCTGCGAAGGATTTTCAGCTGGTAAATAAAAAAATACGTAAGATCTCCGTCGTCGTATTCTACATTCAAAAAAGCCCGCGAATACTGAGCAGGAGCTTGCTTTAGTAATGAGGAAACCACCAAAAATCTGGCTGCCGGAAAACCTGCTTTCAGCAACATCCAATAAAACAGGGATCGTGCAGTTCTCCCGTTGCCATCAGCGAAATAGTGATCGTACCCCACCATGAAATGTACAACCATCGCTTTCAACAGCGGGTGCATCCACGGCTCAGGATTATTTATGAAGTCGCACAGGTCCTGCATTCGGGCAGGTAACTCGCTTGCCAGCGGCGGAACATAAATAATCTGATTCGAGTCTCCAAATATCTTTACCCGATCGTTCTGATCAGACTGTACCGTGCCCGCATCGCTTGCTATCTCTAAAGTCCCTTCCGTAACGGTACGGTGTAGGTCTTTAATGAAATCGGGAGTAGCCTCACGATCCAGCAAGTCCTGCAAATTCTCCATCGCCAAATAGTTATTAACTATCATTCTTTCGCTGATATCTTTAGGCTCACGGTTTTGTTCCAATAGCTGCCGGGCAACCCGCCGCGAGGTAGATGCCCCTTCTAACTGGGCAGAATAAATGGCTTCATCGGTCAATCCGTTGTAAATGAACTTGTGACGCTGATACGAAGATACGCTCGTGTCCAAACTAGATAACTTTTGACCCAAGAAGTAACATTCTCGAGAAATAAAAGCGGGAAGGCAATAACGGAAGGGCCTTCCCGACTGCTGCCTGAGGGCAATAGGGATTGCATTATTTTCCCGCTGCAACCGAACAATCCCCCACCATTGAGAAATATTTAAATCAAAGGGAGGGGTTTGGTGGCGAAACTTATCCCAAGGGTCATAGGGCTCAAGAGAGCTTTTCCCCAAGGCTGCAGCAAGATTACCGCCGAGGGTTTTTGTGGCACTGGCAAACTCCTCAATATAGTCAGGAGGCATCGCGGGAGTTTTCATATCTCCACCCTAACAAATGAAGTGTCAGAAATAATTATTTCTGACACTTAAGGGCGACAAGCCTGACACTTAGAGTATCTATCCAGGTAGACTCCGTCCCGAAGTGTCAGCCAGAATTATGGGTATTAACCCGAATTATGCCCTATCAAAGAGGACGCAGAATACTGGTCACCAACAGTGCGTTAGAGCGTAAGGACTAGCGGCGCTATTAGATACCAAGAGGGGCTAATGCTCATTGGGTATTATCACCCGAGCAGACCCGAAGGGGGCGAGAAATAAAAATGGATTCAGGCTTACCTGAATCCATTTTTTACTATTACGACCGTTACTTCTTGTTGCGCCGTTGGTGACGAGTTTTACGCAACAGCTTACGGTGCTTTTTCTTTGACATGCGCTTGCGGCGCTTCTTAATGACCGAGCCCACTAGGCCCTCCTTTTGCTTCTTGGTGCGCCCAGGGCGCAGATAATACCTGAGAGTATTTTTCTTGCCCTACTATACAACACCTGAGCGGATACTAACTATTGGCTACGCCGGAGGTCTGTTCCCAATCGCCAAAACCTTGCCCCATCATCTGATCTACCGCAGCGGTAGGTACTCTAAATGATTTACCCACCCTGACTGCGGGAATATCGCCAGCGTGAATCATGCGGTAAACCGTCATTTTGGACACGCGCATCAAATCCGCGACCTCTGCCACTGTCACGAAGCGTGGAGCTTGCTCCTGTGCCATAACTGTTCCGTCCTGAGTTTTAATCCATGCCGGTTTGGGGGCTGTCTACAAATTTTAAGTCGTTTACCTAGAGAATCTGGGCGCTCGACATCTATCTATAAAAATACCCCATGAAGCCCACTTTTCTCAACTGTCACAGGATGCTTACTAAAAAATCACTAACGTTTTAAGTTATCTACAATGTCTTGAAGAAACATTTACTATAAATAAATTTTTTCGAGGACGAAACAACAGTTTTCCCTACCCCCAAATAACCCCGTAGAAACGATTACCGCTCCTCCTAACCGAAACTAGCAACTGCGCGCTAATATCAAGGCAGGATAGATTGCTAGAAATACGCTTAAAAAACAGGAGGTGTGATGGCAAAGCAACAGCGCAAAAGCAAGCGCACCAGATTTAAGCAATCAATAGACCACTTAGCCCGCACCTCCCCCGCGCGCCTAGTGCTAATACTTTTCGGTGCAATCATCCTGGTAATGACCTTGTTGCTATCCTTACCGATTGCCACCACGACCGGAAAACCCGCCAACCTGGTAGACGCTATATTTACCTCTACCTCCGCGGTTTGCGTAACCGGACTGACCGTAGTCAATACGGCCTCGTACTGGTCCCTATTTGGACAAATAGTAATTATCCTCGGAATTCACATCGGTGGTCTGGGGGTAATGACCCTGGCATCTATCTTGGCGCTAGCGGTCTCACGCCATATTGGACTCACCCAACGCATGTTGGCAGCAACCGAAAAAACCGCCTCCCTCGGAAAAGTTGGCGGTCTTATCCGCACCGTGATAGTAACCTCTCTAACCTGTGAATTTATTCTTTTTATTGCTCTACTTCCCCGGTTTATAACCCTAAACGAGTCCATTTCCTCAGCAATCTGGCACGCCCTATTTCAATCAATATCAATCTTTAACAATGCGGGATTTATCAACCTCCCCGAAGGCATGCAAGCCCATCTTGGCGACTGGTGGATGGTTAGCCCAATAATCCTCGGAACTTTCCTGGGAGCCCTCGGTTTTCCAGTGATGCTAGACCTAAAAGAGAACTGGCGTTCCCCCCATCGCTTAACTTTGCACTCGAAACTAACCATAACTACCTATACGGCAGTATGGGTGGTTACCGCAGTGGTAATCGCGTTCTCAGAATGGAACAATCAGGGCACATTCGCCGCTATGAGCACCGGAGATTCTCTCCAAACCTCCATCCTGTTCGGCGTAAACTCTCGTTCCTCCGGAATCAGCACCATCGACGTGGGACAAATGACCAGAGGAAGCTGGTTCCTATTAGATGTGTTGATGTTTATCGGTGGCGGATCGGCCTCTACCGCCGGTGGCATTAAAGTATCAACCCTGGCGGTGATGATATTAGCAATAATTGCCGAGGCGCGTGGCGACCGGGATGTGGAAGCATTCCATCGGCGCATCCCTCCCTCGGTAGTGCGCCTATCGGTAGCAGTTACCGGTCTGGGAGCAATAATCGTTGTGACCGCAATCTTCTTCTTACTGTCAGTAACCGATTACTCGATGGACGTAATCGGATTCGAAGTAATCTCTGCTTTTGCCACCGTAGGACTATCAACCGGAATTACCCCCGATTTACCAATAATCGGAAAATATTCCCTAGTAATCCTAATGTTTGCAGGTAGGACTGGTACTATGACGGTCGCGGCGGCGCTCGCGCTGCGCGAGCGCCGCCGCGTTATCAGAATGCCCGAAGAACGCCCCATCATCGGATAATCCAGGCAAAAATCTAGGTTAATACCCAAAAATCTAGCGAAAACTGACCTTAAAACAGCAACACCCGTTAGAGCTGCCACAAAGAGAAAGTAGGCGCTAAGAACAATCCTCGCCCCGTCCTCGTAAATTCCTAAATCAAAATCCTGACAAAAAGCAGGCTAAGGCATCTGCGCGAACTGCTCCAAAAGTTCAGCATCACCGGACACAATAATAATGTCATTAGCATCAATACGAGACTGCGGAGAGGCATACTCAAATGGCTGTCCCGCAGACAGCACCCCAATCACCGTAACCCCATACTTCGAACGCAAATCCAACTCCTCCAAAGTAAAACCATGACAAACCTTAGGAGGACGCATTTTCACCACCGAGAAGCCCTTACGATCCATCTCGATATAGTCCAGCATCTTGCCACCCACCAAGTGAGCAGTACGCACACCGGCATCATATTCCGGATAAACCACATGGTGAGCCCCAATCCGCTTCAAAATAGAGCCATGCTCTAGCGAAGTGGCTTTCGCCCAAATCGAAGCAATCCCCAAATCCACCAGATTAGCGGTGATAAGCACCGATGCTTCCAAGGCGGTTCCTACCCCCACCACTGCGGCTTGAAAATCAGTCGCCCCCAATTGTTCGAGCGCCTCCGCACTGGTAGCGTCAGCTTGAACTACCGGAAGTCGCGACTGCCATTGGGTAACAATCCGCGGGGACTTCTCTACAGCTAAAACCTCACGATCCAGACTGTCTAAAGATGCCGCCACTGCCGATCCGAAACGTCCCAGACCAATAACGAGCACTCCAGAAGTGCCGGAATCCCGCTTAGCCATATACGTCCTCCTTATGTTCCCAGACGTAGATAATTACGCCATATGCTTCCAGCCTACCGCGCAACAACCGTTGTTAGGACACCCGCGCTAGAGTTAAAGCATGGCCAAGGTAAAAACTAGCTATCAATGCTCCGAATGTGGCTGGCAATCCAGCAAATGGTTGGGACAATGCCGCAACTGTAAGGCTTGGGGAACTTTAGAAGAAACCGTACCCTTAGAAACTGCCAACACCCAACCCGGTAAAATTGCAGGCAAAACACCTCTCACTAAAGCCCTTCCAATCCGTGAAGTTGATATTGCTGACGCTAGATTTATCCCCACCGGAATTGGGGAACTTGACCGGGTGCTGGGCGGCGGTCTGGTGGCAGGATCCGTGGTGTTACTAGCAGGTGAACCGGGGGTTGGTAAATCAACCCTGTTGCTAGATGCAGCTGGAAAAGTTGGCTCTTTTTGGAAAAACAAATCAGTTCTATATATAACCGGGGAAGAATCGGCAGCCCAAGTCCGTCTGCGAGCCCAGCGGATTGATGCTCTCGCTGACAATCTACTGTTAGCTGCGGAAACAGAACTAGAAAACGTTTTAGGACATATTGATCATTGTTCTCCCGCCCTAGTAATCGTAGATTCGGTACAAACAATTGCTTCTGCCCAGGTCAGCGGGCAAGCCGGGAATGTCACTCAGGTGCGCGCCGTCTGTCAAGCGCTAATAGAGGTAGCAAAGAGTCGCGGAATCCCGATTCTGCTGGTAGGACACGTAACCAAATCCGGTGGAATCGCCGGTCCGCGCGTCCTCGAACATTTAGTTGATGTCGTAACCCAATTCGAAGGCGATCGCCACACCCGTTTACGACTACTGCGAGCGGTAAAGAATCGCTATGGCGCCACGGATGAAGTTGGCTGTTTTGAACTGGTTGAACGAGGAATTATTGGGTTAGAAGACCCTTCGGGACTATTTCTTTCACAAACCTCCTCACGGGTACCTGGTACTTGCGTAACCGTGACTTTAGAAGGGCGACGCCCTATGCCTACCGAGATTCAAGCCCTGGTTTCCCCGCTAGTCTCGGGAGGATCGGCTCGGCGCACCACCTCGGGACTAGAATACTCGCGAGTAGCAATGACCCTCGCGGTATTACAGTCTCGCTTGCGCCTGTCACTTTCCAACTGTGATGTGTATGTTTCTACTGTGGGGGGAGCAAAAACCAGTGAACCGGCAGTTGATTTGGCGGTGGCGTTAGCGATTACCAGCGCCACCCAGTCGCGTCCTCCCCTAGCGAAAATGGTGGCTATCGGGGAAGTGTCCCTGACCGGGGAAATCCGCGCCACAGTAGGGTGCGGGAGGAGATTATCGGAGGCAGCGCGGCTAGGTTTTAGGCACGCCCTAATACCTCGTATAGGAGCCGAGGAAGTTTCCGCACCCAAGGGAATGACCCTACATCCGGTAACCAACCTGGCAGAAGCAGTTATGACCGCCCTCCCGGCGGAGGGGACTACTTCAGGGTAAAGACTGCTTTAGCTTCCGTTATTTCTTTATCGTTAAGGACGGGAATCGCCTGATATGTTCCCGCTTGCGCTATATCACCCTTATCGCAGCCATTCCTGACTTTGCCATCCCAAGTTAAAGTACTGTTATATTCCACGGCAGTTCCCAGCAACAAAGGCTGCTCCTGCGCCGTACCTTGGCATTTCCAAGATTGCCAAACCGTATCTTGACCGGTAACAATTTTTACCCCCACCTTGTCTGAGGCTCCATTCATGGTGCAGGGTTGATCGCCTTTAGTGTTACGTAAAACTATCTTGAAATTGACTGGGGAGCCAACCTGGTTTTCGGCTTTTTCTGGCTGCAACTTGTATGCAATATTAGCCATATCGCAAGTAGTAGGTTGGGTTACCAGCTCTTTCGTCGTTTGTTCCGCCTGGGCACGCTGCTGAGTATCATCCGCTGCCTGCATCCATGCCCAAGCAAAACGAACAACGAAAACCACTAAGGCAACTAATATTGCCAGGATTAAAAGAGCGACTACCCGGCGCACCCAAAATGTTGCTTGCGAGGGGCGCGCGGCAGTATTACGGCGCTGGCGACGGTCTAAATTCATGCCACCAGGTTACCGCACGTGCTTAGGCAGAAACCGGATTGGCACCACCCGGAGCGCTATTTCCACCCGGCTTTCCCTCGTCGCTATCATCAATCATGCACCAGGATTCCACAAGTAACGCGACTATTAACAGCAAAGCATTAGCCAATGCCAACGCAATAACCTGGGCGGCAAAAGAACCCGCAATTTCGGTATGACGTATCTGGAACACCAAAATCAGTTGAGACAGCAGATAGCCTAAAAACAGGGAGGCCCAAACCGCAGATGCTTGGGCAACCAACGCCACCAAGGGTGCTTTTGCCAACTGAGTCCAAGAAGATGTTCCCTCTCGTAAACGTTTAACTGACTGCCCAAAAATCCCCAAAACAATCGCGCCACAAAACACAATAACCGTTAAAACTGGGCTGAACTGTAAAGGAGTTCCCCCCATTTTCAGCGCTAAATCACTGAGAAAATAGCCGACTATTAGCGCAATCGCTCCTAGAAACAGTAGGGATAGTCTGCTAAGCGGTTTCATAGGAGCCTATCCCCTATCTGCCGGGTCAAGAAACTCGGTAGGTTGATCAGTAGAATCGTTTTCCGGTTTCACTATCGGAATTGCTCCGGTAGTGGTAGGACGTAAAATCGAACGTCGCTCTACTGTAGGAGTATCGTGCGGGTCGCTATCATCAGCGCGAGATAAATCCTGTTCTGTAATTTCTAGACTGTCAGGGCGGGGAGGATTCTCCAATGTGGGAATCGGACCGGTCACCAGTCTGCCAGCGTGACGACCACTGCCGTATTCTGGTTCTTCCTCAACCTGTTCGGTATCGCTACCGGCTTCCCGGTTTTGATCTTCGACAGTCTTAGGCTGACTATCACCGCCCTGAACAGGACTTTCAGCAGGATTTTCTAATCTGCACTCCTCTTCCATTAAAGGCGCAGGAACGGCATTTTCCCAGGAGTTTTCCTCCAAATCCTCCGGACATTCTGCTGGTTTAGTGATATTTGGGACTGAAGATAGCTGTTCATCGCCTGAGAACTGGCAAGGCGCGGAACTGGGAGAAACAGATTGCCATATCGGCTGCGCCGCATCCTGAGATAGGCTGCTTTCATCTGCTGGGGGCAGCTCATTCAAATACTGTTCACTGCCGGTTTTTTCTCCAATAAAAAACGCTTTTATCCGCTGCCAAATACTCTTTTTCTTTACTTCTTGTACAGGGGAGGAATTATCCCAGTTATCAGGAGGATTGGGTGCTTTAGAAACAGAATCTTCCCCCGCACTGATATCCGCAATATCGGCTTGTGGAGCGTTCTTTGCCGGTATTCCCTCATCTAATATCACTGGTTGCTGGGGAATTTCAGTATTTAGGCGCGGCAGCGGCTCCGAAGAGACCGGAGTGGGCAGTGCCGATGAATCGTTACTAACCGCGGGGATGGGGGGAAGCGGCGAGGAGGTTACCGCGTCCTTATCCGAATCAGCCGCATCCTCCGACACCAGTTGCGGGCTTTCTGCACTGGGGTGCAGCTCCCGCGCCCACTCTAAAACTCAGGGGGCGGCTGGAGG